>FMJZ01001860.1_pt1 | contig 62328 bp, 69 predicted proteins | sample 1987881 | NCBI WGS metagenome assembly FMJZ01 (sample SAMEA4378227, study PRJEB15110) | soil metagenome | biome: soil; feature: Field; material: Soil | place: India | collected 2015-03-11 | depth 0 m
GGGCTTGGATGATTGCGTGTTTTCAAGAAATGCATAGGATAAGTAGGCATTTTGGAGCGGAGTTTGACGATGTAGTTGATTTTATCGAGGACACCCACCGCGTGAGCTGCTCTTAAAAAGTTTCGATTCTAAACTTTTACGGTTTATTTTGGAATCTAATGAAAAAACGTAAAATGGAGGTTAAGGATAAAGGTATTAAGGGAGAAATCGAGAAGGTCAGAAAGCGCGCAGAAAAGTTAGAAAAAGAGTTGGTGAGGTTGAGTGGTGGTTCATGGCGCTAGGAAATACTAATGATTATGATTTAAAAATTCCCTTAAAATCCTATGAAGCTGTAGTGCATGAGGCTGTGGATTTTGTGCGTTACTGTTTTAGCTTTCTACCAAAAATTGGGGTTGTCAAGCCCCCGCCAGAAAGGCCAAACGGTGTAAGCGTTATTGTGAGAAGCTGCAATGATGAATGGGTGGAGCATTCATTGAAATCCATCAAAGATTTTGCCGACGAAATAATCGTTATTGACGCGTCAACTGACGACACTCCGGCAAAGATTAAGAAAGTCGCCAGAGAGGAGAGTTTAAACTTAAACTTCATTCATATGAATGTCCCTCTAGACTCGCTTATGGGAGACACAGAAACATATGTTTACCAGTCCAATGTTGGGCTCCGTTGCACAAAATACAGATGGGTAGTAATTTGGGATGCTGATCACATAGCCTACACTAGTGGGCCTCATGATATTATGAAGCTTAAAAAGTTCTTGTTAGATTTGGATCCCAAAATGTACTACCGTGTTAACATAGGCTTTCTATATCTGGACGGGGATCTGTTCCACATGGGACCTTGGGGATTTCGGATAAGGCGTGAAGTGTTTGCCTTCACATGGGCTCCTCACGTGAAATTTTATAACGCGGGAAGGTTTGAATCGATAAATTTTCCACTCTATTATAGGCGAATTTTGGTTCCCCACCTTCACGCGGTTCACTTGGTAACGGTTAAAAACGCGAATTACCTACTTTATAGGAAGTATTGGACTGATTGGCGGGAGATTGCGGATTTTCAGCGTTTCCCTAAATTGGAGGATTATGTGAGGTATCGGTTAAAAGCTGACTATAACATTGATTCTGGAGAGGAAGGGGTAAAAGTGGCTTTTGCAGAACTTGCAAAAAACCTAGTGAAGTGTGACTATCTCTTAAAGAATTGCCCGGAGGTTTTAAGGGACGAGTTGGCGAATCCACGCTACAAAATAATATACGACGAAAACGGCAAAATCACAAGCAGAAACGACATAGCCATAAAAAGCTAAAGATGAAGTGATAGAATAGTATTTAAGACTTTTAAGTAACGGAGTAGAGAGTTAGGATTTGTGAGTAATTGTATGAGCCATAGCCAATTGTTAAATGCTCATGTACTTGGGCTTCTTCCCGAGGATTTACGTGATGTTGTTTTAGATGTTGGTTGTGGTTTTGGAGAATGGGGTTTCTTGATCAGAACTAGGAAGGCTGGTTTTCCATTTTTAATCGGAGTGGATATATGGCGTCCTCACTTGATGAGATTGTGTAGGTTAAACATTTATGCCGCGTTGGTTCATGTTAAAATTCCCTTTCTGCCCTTTAAGGAAAAAAGTGTTGATGTTAGTTTGGCATGTGAAATTTTGGAGCACATTCCAAAAAGTGCAGGCTACCAACTTTTAGGAGAGTTGGAAAGAGTAAGCCGAAGGCTGATTATCGTTACATCTCCTTTAGGCTGGCCTCAGGAGGAAATTTATGGCAATCCTTATGAAAGACATATTAGTGAGTGGAGCCCACGGGAACTTGTTCAATTTGGATATAACGTAAAAGTTGTTGATGCCGTTGCTCTCCCTAAAACGCTAAAACTTGTTGACAAAATAAGAAGAACCCTTCTAAGGCTACCTTATCCTTATTTGGTTATAGCGTATAAGCGCCTTTAAAGAACCTCCAAATTTTTCGTGCGATGCTGAGTGTTAATAAGCCTAGGGTTTGCCAGCCGAAAATGATTATGCCTTTTGTGTCAAAGAGCTTCATTAACACGTATTTTCTGCATACACGTAAATGAGGATTTTCAAAAGTTGAAGTTGTTATTCGTCCTCCTCGCTTACCTTATGTATGCATTTAGCATACGGAGTTATGTAAAGACTGTTTGGATATTTTTTATGAATGGAATATGTGAATAAAAAGTCTTCCATATATGAATATTTTAAAAGGTTTTCGTCAAATTTGAATTCATCAAAAATCGCCCGTTTAAAAGCCATATTTGAACCGCTAAGTGATTTACAATTTAATATCTTTGTAAGGATTATTGGATATTTAGAAAATCCACAAGTGTTTATTGTAAAATGTGAAAGTATAAAAAATTTTCTTAAATTGTTAGCTGCAACATATTTCAATTGCCCTTTACTGTCTTGCGGAACATTTTTAGGAATTTTCCATCCTTGCACTCCTAAGAAGTTTGGAACTTCGCTAAAGACTTCTAAAATTTTTTCAATGTAGTTAGGGTATAAAACAATGTCGCTATCCAGAAAAAGTATTATTTCGCCTTTAGCAATGCTGACTCCTATGTTTCGTGCAATTGCAGCAGAACGTTGCTTATAATTTCTGACATAAAAAAGTTTAATGTTGTTTCTCTTAAACATATTATGATATTCTTCACATATTCTTTCAATGACATTTGTTGGAGTATCGTCAACAACTATAACTTCCATCGGTTTAACACTTTGTCTTAAAATACTGTCAAACAAATCAGCCAAATCTTTAGGCCGATAATACGTTGGAACGACAACAGAAACTTTCATAAACCCATCTATCCCTTATTTTCAAATCGAAATAGATTAACAATTTCTTTAACAAGTTTCTCTTCCCTAGTTTTTATAGAGAATCTTTTCTCTATTCTTTCTCGTGCTCTCTCTCCCATGTTGGATTTTAATGCTTTTTTGATGGCTTCTGCTGTTGCTTTTGGGTCGTTGTATGGCACGTAAAAGCCTGTGTCTCCAACAACTTCTGGAAGAGCATATCTCTTTGTAACAACGGGAACGCAGCCACATGCCATAGCCTCAGCCAACGCTACGCCAAAACTTTCCTGAGTTGAAAGCTGACAATAAACTTTCGCTTTTCTATAGCAATTTAACAACGCTTCGTCTGAAAGGTAACCCGTAAAAACCACGTTAGAACCAGCAATTTTCCTAAGATGCTGAATTGAATTATCGTATTTTCCAACCAAAACAAATTGAATTTCAGGAAGAAAAGTTGCCGCTTTTACAAACACATCCAACCTCTTTTTCTTTATAGTTGATTCTGTAATGTTTGCAACTGTTATAACTAAATCCTCCTTTTTACCTAAAGGTTTAAACTTCTCAACATCAACGCCGTTATACACGATTTCAAACCTTTTTGGCTTGGCAACCCTTAACATTTCCATAGCTGTTGACCTAGAAACAGGCAAAACTGTGCTGGCATGCCTCAAAACAAACTTCACTTTAACCCGCTCCAAAGGCGAAAGCAAAGACCCATAATTAATTTCCGGAACATAAGCCACCTCATAACCTCCAATAACCACAAGCGACTTCTTTCTCAGCAGGATGGAGAATAGTGTTGTGAAAAAGGCGTTTGTGCCTGCAAACCATGTGTAAACCAGGTCAACACGAGCGATTCCTAAAAGTAGTTTAAGTATGTTCAAAGGGTTTCTAAAGGTCGGTATCCTCAACTCTTTAACATTAAAATGCCTCTTAAGAATCTCCAAATCACAGCGTACAAAACTAGACAACTGATAATAAACAAACAAAATCCTAATCTTCGACCTCTCACAGGGACACATAGCCTTTACCAGCCAGAAGTAAAAGACATATTCAATAAATAACTGTTATTTAAGGCAAACATCCAATTAGATGCTGGTGAAACCCACTTGAACGTCACACTAGTTCTGGGCGCCCGCCCCCAAATCATCAAGTCCGCACCCTTCATCCATCTAACAAATAAAGATAAACAAATCCACCTAGACATAATCCACACTGGTCAACATTACGATTATGAAATGACAAAAATCTTCTTCGAAGAACTCAACCTTCCTGATCCCATAGTGAACTTAAACGTTGGAAGCGGAACCCACGCCCAGCAAACAGCAAAAATAATGCTTCGCCTAGAAAAACTACTGCAGCAACAAAAACCAGACTTGGTCATAGTTCCAGGTGACACAAACTCCACTTTGGCTGGAGCCCTAACAGCCGCAAAACTGCACATTCCAGTAGCCCATATGGAAGCCGGCGCCAGGAGCTACGACATGCACATGCCAGAGGAAATAAACCGACGCCTAACAGATCACTGCTCAACACTTTTGTTTACGCCGACAGAAAACTGCACAAAAAACCTCCTAAAAGAAGGATTCGCCAAAAACAAAATCCACCAAACAGGCGACACCATGTATGACGTGCTAATCCAGCAGCTGCCAAAAGCAGAAAAAACCACAATATTAGAACAGCTAGGCTTAAAACCAAAAACATACGCTTTACTAACAACCCACAGACCAGAAAACGTAGACAACCCCAAAAACCTAAAAAACATAACAGAAGCCATAACAACGCTTAAACCACTAACCATAATTTTTCCGGCACACCCAAGAACCCAAAGGCAGCTACGAAAAACAAGACTTCACAAAACACTTGAAGAACAAAAACACATTAAAATAATCCAGCCATTAGGCTACCATGAAACAATAAAACTGATAAAAGACGCGGCCTTGGCGCTAACAGACTCCGGCGGAATGCAAAAAGAGGCTTTCTGGCTAAAAACACCATGCATAACCCTTCGCGAAACAACAGAATGGCCGGAAACAGTTGAACTCGGAGCAAACCACCTTGTCGGAGCAAATAAACAAAAAATAATCGAAACAACCAACAAAATTTTAGAAAAAAGGGAAGAGATAACGGAAAAACTCAAGAACACGCCAAACCCTTTCGGAGACGGAGAAGCCTCCCAAAAAATATTAGGGGTAATAAAATCCTTCCAAAAGGAATAGAGCATTACCACAATCGGTAAGAGAGTATGAAGATGGTTAAGGAAAACATAATATTCGTCTCAACAAAAGAGAAGGAATTATCCGCAATCGGCGTAAGAATGAAATATTTTAAAAAAGCCCTTGAAGCCAACGGGTACACCATTACAAACTTCGAAATAAACTTGAAACGGCTCCAAAAATACTTAAGCTACTTTTTTAGATCCACCCCCAAAGGGTTAGTTGAAGCTTCTAAAAACGCAGATTTGGTGATGACGACAACGCCAACCTTGCTAAACGCTATATTGAGCCATAAAGTTGCCAGGAAAAAAAGGCTACCTCTAATCGTTGATGTGAGAGATGTTTGGGAAGAATACGCCAAAATCGCCCATCCTCTTATGTATCATCTAGGCCCTATCAAAAGAATCGTCGCTGAATATTACGAAGCATTACGGTACGCATCGAAAATCTCCGTTGTCACAGAACCCATAAAACAGTATTATGAAAAAGTCTTAGGCGAAAAAAAAGTTGTCGTCATCACTAATGGCACTGATGTTGACGTAATTAAATGTGAAGAGGAAAAAAGCGACCGCGACATTGATCTAGTCTATCTGGCAGATTTAGACCACCCATACCATAACGTAGAGTTCCTGCTTGACGCGCTGAAAAATAACAGCCTAAACTTAATTCTTATAGGCGGCGGCAAATACCTAACACCAATGAAAGAATACGCCCAAACTTTAGGATTAATTGACCGAGTATCCTTTGCAGGCTGGGTTTCTTACGAGAACTTGGCTGCTTATCTGTGTAGAGTGAAAGTTGGAGTCGTAGGTCGTCCCTTCACCAGCAATATAGGATACCTATACGCCATACCAGTTAAGACCTACGATTATTTGGCAGCGGGACTCCCAGTAGTGGGGTATGGCCCAAAGGGTTCTGCTCTTGAAGAGTTCATAAATAAAAATGCAATAGGAGCATATGTTGCTCAACCAGATCCCGAAGCATTGTCTGATAAGCTTGTGGAACTTGTTGCGGAGCATGAAAAATATAGAGAAAAGGCGAGGTCTCTGGCATTCCAATTTGATAGAAAAAAACTTGCTCAGAAAATGGTGGAAATAGTTAATGACGTTTTATCTAACTAGCCAAGTTTTAATATTAATTCAGCGAGGTTTGATGATCCGTCCGGAAGTTTTGGATACTCTCTTCTCTTTGCCTCTTCAATGGCGCTTAAAATGTTTTCCAGCGTGATTTCGGAAACCATTACCGCATTTATCTTTTTTGCATAATGTTCCGCGTCTTCAACTCCTGCAGTGCGGGTCCATTCTGGATTGGGAACAACAACTATTGGTTTTCTGTAGACTAATGCTTCCAAAATTGTTGCGCCAAAATGTGTAACTACCACGTCGGCACCAGCTACAAGTTCATAAAATCTTGCGGAATGTTCCAGGATTTTCCACTCGGGATGCCGTCTTCTATAAGGTTCTGGATCAACAGTGCCTGTTTGTAGGACCACGTTTTCCAGTTTGCTTTCAGCGATTACGTCGAAGAGCCGTTTATGTCCTAATGTGCCGCCCGTTACGAGGATGTAGCCCCCATTCCATGGTTCAACTTCGGGTTTTGGAATTAGAGGACCGACAACCGTGCCTTTTTTCAGAAGCTTTTTCTGTTCTTCCCAATGTAATGCAGTGATGGCTGAAAAAGGCTGTAGTAAAAGCGCGGTTTTTGAGGCTTTTGTGAATCGAACTGAGCTTTCTATGTTCACTATTGGTATGCCTTTTATCCAAGCGAATAGGCTTGGCGGTATGCAGAAGTTGCTGCCTGTGCTTACAACGACGTCGAATTCTGTGGGAACCTTTTTGAAGGCTTCAAAAAACGCCTTTGCAAGTTTTGGTATAAACTCGCTGGTTGGTGTTTTAGCTTCCCTTGGTTTTAAAAGGAAATCCACTGTGCCAAATTTGCTGAGTCTTTCCTTGCTTAACTTGTCTCCTTCTGGGACGAGAATGTGCAGGTTAGCCCTTCCATAGAGTCTCTGGGCTAGGGCATAACCGTATGCGGTGTGACCGCCCCCACCTGCCAGAATTAGCACATTTTTAGTTGTCAATTAAGCTCATCTCTTCAACTGCCTTTCTCTGCAAATACTAGTCAACAGCAAGTATTTTAAAAAGGTTAAGCGTCTTAGACTCTAAAAATGAGATAATTTGGGGTCAATGCTTGGCAAAAAACACGATAAGGCTTCAGTATTCAGGTTTTGTTATTTTCGCTGCTAAAATGTTCAGTGTAGTCACTGGTTTAGCTTTCCAGTACATGATAGCTCGTTCTACAACGAAAGTTGAGTATGGAGTATGGTTTAACATAAACGATGTACTGGTCTACTTTACGTTGCTTGCAGGGGTTCTTCCGTTCTGGGCTATGCGTTTTGTGGCAAGGGGCGAAAAGGATGCCACGAAAACTGGAGTACTGGCAAATTTGACGATATCCATAGCCGCGGTTATCGTTTATTTGCCATTTGTTCCGCTGATGGCTGAAATGCTTGGCGTTCAAGAGTATACGCACCTTTACATGCTTGTTTCATTGCAAATAGTTGAGGTTTATCTCCTCAACATTTTTGAGGCATGTCTAAGGGCTAAAAAACCACAAGCCCTTGGTTACGGGGCGATTGTTGCAGAAACACTCAAAGTAGCTTTGGGTTATGTGCTTATAATCCGTATGCAGAAAAGTTTGCAAGGAGCCATAATTAGCATAATTGTGGCTATATCTGCGCAAATAATCTACTATACCCTGTTGCTTGCCGACGAGTTTAGGCAAAGTGTCAGATGGGCGTATTTAAAAGAGTGGCTTAAGGGTTCTGTTGCAAACGTTTACAACGCTTTGGGAAATCAGATAGCTTCTTTTATTTTCATTATGCTATTTACTTATGGCGGAGAAGCGGCTCGAGGAAATTATGGTGCTGCCTTTCAGATAGCAAACATAGTCTCATATTCGTCTTTTTTGGCGTTTGCGTTGTATCCGAAGCTTCTAGCTGAAAAAAGCAGCCAAGACATTGCGACTTCGCTTAAAACAGTTTTGATGTTCGCGGTTCCGATGACAGTTGGGGTGCTGGCTGTACCAGAGCTTTATCTTGCGATTCTTAAAGACGAGTATATTGATGCATGGCCAGTGTTAGTTGTTTTGGCTGTTGATGCTTTTGTCGCGACAGTATCCACGCTTTTCGTTTTTGTGCTTTATGGATTTGAAAGGGTTGATGAAGAGGCGAAAATATCTTTTAAAGAGTTGGTCAAAAGTAGGCTTTTCGTGGTTTTTTCTTTACCCTACGTTCACTCGGCAATAACTATACCCTTAACTTTTTATGTGCTGACAACTTACTCGCTGGATTCTGTTCGCTCTGCGCTTTCAGTAGCCATTATAAATTCAGCAGTGCGGTTTGCCGTGTTTCTTTTCCTTTATGTTATAATCCGCAAAATGGTTAAAATAATGGTTCCATGGAAGAACGTTATGAGGTACCTTTTTGCTTCGGTTATTATGGGGTTTGCCCTCTACAGTTTACGTGAAATGTTGCATCCCACAAGGGTTTATCAAATTTTGGGGCTGACGGCGTTTGGGGGGCTACTCTATCTTGCTTTGCTCATGATAATGGATGAGGATACCAGAATGTTGGCAAAGTCAGTTTTGCAAGAAGTGAAAAACTTTAGGTTAAGAGGGGGTATAGCTTAAGCATCATTGTTCCACAGTTCGGTAAAGAGGATTTTTAGGGCTTTTATGAAGGCATCATAGTTTGTCCAGAGGGCTGCTACCTTCTTTTTACCGTTCTCCTTCCTTATTAACAAGAGCAGCTGTTCGTCATCTGACATTATAAAGGTGGGCAGTTCATCCGAGTTTAACCGTGAATACTTTGTTTTTTTAAGCTTGGTTTTTTCTATGAAGAAGCATGTCTTTGGAGAGTAGTTTATTAGGAGCTGTACGTTTACACCCTTTTTTGAGGCTTTTTCTAGCCTGTCTAAAAATCCTGAATGGTAGAAGTTTGCGATGTCGTTTTCTGAAATGAAGACAAGGATTTCCTTTTCAGCCTTGCCAAGTATTTCATCTGCCTTTAAACTTATTTGTTCTTCTCCTTCCAGTATTTGGAAAACCTCTTTTCTCTCCAGTTCAACTTCTGGTTTTGGCAGTGAAAGCCAAATGTTAACTAAATTTTGCCTTTTCTTTTCTAGAAGGTTCAGCTTCATTCTTTTTGTTTCTATGAGTATGTCTAAGGCTTTCTCGAAGGGTGTTGCGATAAACTTTAAGGGTTTTTCAAAAACAGATGATATTAGCCCCCTCTTTTCTAAGTCTCGCAATATTCTGTAGGTTTCTGTTCTGTGGAGAGACAGAGCCTCAGAAATTTCGCTTGCCTTGTGCTCGCCGGTTCTGGCTAGGTAAACGTAAACTTTCACTTCGTTCTTTGACAATCCAAGACCGCGAAGCGCCTTTTCAATAGTTTCCATTGACTTAGTTGGACCTTTGTCTGTTTTTACAAAACGCCACAGTCCGCTATTTTCGTCGTAGAGTTTTACTATGCTTTCAGGTTTTTCAACGGACAACTCCATTTAAACCCCTTATAGAGCCTACTCCTGTTCCAATTCGGAGACAGAAATCGATTCGGCTATCGCTATATTTTATACTTCTGAATTCAAAATATGGATTAGAAATACAGTTAGACTCGCCAAAGCTTATAGCCAAAATGTAAAATTAGAGATGACGTGTAGGCAAGCTTCTAGAGAGGGGGAGGAGGAAAATGGAAAAGGAATTAGGTGCATTTTTCCGTCTAAAGTGCTTTGTTTTTCCGAAGAATAATCATTGGCTTAAGAGAATCCTTCTGGTTTTTGCCTTCATTTTTTTCGACTATTTCGCCACAATGGCTTTTTGTCGTTTTCCATGGGAAGAGGCTAACGTTTATGCAAGGTTCTTTATGGAGAATTTCGGCGTCCAAGCTGGGTTAACCTTGTTTGTTTTTGTGGCTAACTTTCCAATCTATGTAACCTTAAGTCTGGATTCTCACCTTGTTAGGTTTCCAGCCAAAATGGCTGCAATCGTGGAATCTCTAACTGATTTTGTTTTCGCCTGGTTTATTGCTGGCTTGCACTTCAGCGGAGGAACAAGTTGGTTCTGGTCTGCATCAGATGTTGTAAGGCATGTTTTAGGCGCATTTCTATACCTTGTTATAGCCTTTATTTTCGTAAAACCTTATAGACCGTGCTATGGCGAAAAAGTAGCCTAGTGCGTAACAAGTCGCCACATACTAACTCTATTATTTTATTCAAACGCCTTTTGTTAGTTAGCTGTGTTATTAGCTAATGTTGAGGTTTAATCATGGAAAATAAAAGCGTAAAAACAGGTGAGAGTGCGATTCCTCCCGAGTCGACGGAAAAGCCTCAAGAAGAGGCTGTGGAAGAGGCATACTTTTTCCATCCTTTACAGTTTTCTGAAGGCAGCGAAGAAGTTCTGGATGAAGAGGAGATAGAAAAGCATAAGGTTGAATTTGAACAGAAGCTTCAAGAACTTTTGAAGAGCATAAGCGAGGAAACTCTGCAGTTAAGCGAGTTTTTGATGGAAGAAGACAAGCTCATTAAAGAGCTTTGCATGTCTCTAAAACAGGTTTTGAAAAAGCTTAACGTCTCATTTTACATCCCGCCGCGGGAAATTCCGATAAAGGCGAAAGTGAAAAAAGTCATTTTAAACGAGGAATGCCATCTGATTCTTGTCTACGAAAAAGGCGAAGTTCACTCCACATTTTTGGCTGAATATCCGCCGGAGATTGTTATGGCTACCCTTCTGGTTATAGTGCCTGAACTGGCTAAAGCCATAATGCTTTACAGAAAGAGGATAAGTGCTAGGGTAAGCTTTTTCGGAAGGATAAAAAAAGAGTTGAAAAACGTTGTAAAGGCTATAGTTAGAAGCACAAGCGTCGCGGAAGAGGAAAAAGAATCCATGGATGTGGTCAAGGATACATTAAACAATGAGGGTTAAGGAAAATAGGGTTGCTGGTGTAGAAATTGGACGGGCCCTCAACAGAAATCCGAACTTTCTATTCGCTTAAAGAGATTCGGGAGATGGTTGAGGCAGAAATAAATCAAAACAAAGCGTTGTTAGACGATTATAGCCAATGGTTAGGAACCCTTTTAAGGAACCCTGAATCCGCTAAGAACCCGGACTGGGCTAAAAGGGCTTCAGAATTGCAGAAAATTTTAAGGTCTGGCGGCAGAAAAGGCGGTAAAAAAGAGGAAAAGCCCGGCTTTTCAACCGATTGGGTTGAATTTAAGGATTTAATGCTCTGTGCTGACGAGTTTGGAGAGATGGAAATAATTTTTGAGGCTGTTGAGGAATTGAAAAACAAGATCGACAGGTTGGAGAGGGTCAAAAACTCTTTGACAGAGTTGGAACGTTACGGTTTTGGTAAAAATGTGGTTTACGTCGCATACATCCATGACGGTGTTCCAGAAAAAATAGCTGTTAAGCCGAAGAAAGAGTTGGAAGGCGAAGAAAAGTTCAAGTTTATAGCGGATTTCTCAGTTATAAAGCAAATTTAAAAATTAGATAGGCAACGCGATTCGCTTAGCTTGCACTGTACTCTATAAAGGCTTTGGTGAACTTCTTAATTAAGTCATATGAGTTTTCGACAACACAGCTTGTTCTAATGTAATGTTTAACTGCTCTGCTGTTTACGCCTATACCTATAATGCCTATGCCCATTCGTTCAACCTTCTTAATGTTCTCTCTCAATTTTTCCTCTGCATCCTCATATCCCGCTGGAAAGAAATCTGAGACAACAACCAGCACTCTGGCTTCTTCTAGGCGGTTTAAAAGGGCTTGTGCTGCAAGAAGGATGGCGTCAGGCAAATATGTGAATCCTCCATGGGTTAATCCTCCTATCCTCGCTCTAACCCGCGCGTCATATTTTTCCGTGAAGTCTTTTATTATGTAGAATTTATTGTTGAAGGCGTACATCCCCCAAGAGTTTTGGTTAAGAATTAGCATTTTAGCAACTTCTGCTAAGCATAAGGCTATGCCTCGAACCTCGCCTTTAAACATGTTTAAGCTGTGGCTGGCGTCAATAAGTATAGACCATGCATCCTCCCGCGTTTGTAACTCTTCACGTACAAATATGTCTGTCCGCTGGCTTTTACTTGCGATGACCTGTATTGCCTCTTGTAAATCGACAAATCCGCTTTCCTGTTTGAAGTCCTCGCCGCTGATGTTCTTTAAAAGCCTCAGCTGATGGAGTATCCGCCTAATAGGGCTGCCTAAAACTTCTCTCCGCCTATGGAATTCAGCATAATCTTCTGCTGGAAATGCGAAGTCTTCAAACTGTGTGTTTTTCCCTCTTTCGGCATACTCCCTTAAAATTTTAAACTGGGAGTTCTCACGTTCCAACCATCCTGTTAAAGCCCTTTGCGCGTTACTGTCCTCTAAAGTTTGTAAGGCGTTTTTCAGTTTTTGTTCGTCATTAAATTCTGGTTCAACTTTTTTCAGCGTTTCCGTTAAAAGCCCTTGAATTTCTTCCTCTTTTGGTATTTGTTCTTCGTAAAACAGGTCGTTTGTCCCGTGACTTTCTGTATACAAAAGGGATGGAACCTCGAAGGTTTGACCGTAAATTGACAAGGCATCGTATATTTTGTTGGCGTAAACTATTTTTTCGTCTGCTGTTGGTTTTTCTCCGATTTTTTGCAGCATTGAAGCGATAGCTTCAGCTTCTGTTAGCATATCATCTTTCACTGTTCCTTTAACTTTCCCTAGATTATGTTTGAGAAGGGTTGAAGCCATTATTTGTAAGGCTTCATTTGGAAGTTCTTCAGCACTTTTCATTCGTAGATATGAAATCACATTTGCGTAGGTTGTTTCTGGAAGCATCCAACTGAAAGACTGCTTTAGATTTTTGTTTATTATAGCGTCTTCGATTAGGCTTACCGTAAAAGTGGATAGGTTAAGCTGTTTTCCTCTAGCCCATTTTGAGTATACCCTAAAGTCTGACAGAAGCGCGTGCAAGCTTAAGTGGCAGACCGATGCCTTAAACAAATACCAAATAATCTTCTTATGGGTTGGGTTTTGAAGATTGAATTTTAACCCTTGGAAGGCGACGTAATTGTTATTTAGCCTTTTAGGCTTGATTAGGTGTAAAACAAAGCCTTTTTCATCCCTTCCCAAATATGGATACCTCAAGTCTTCATGGAGGAGAATTTTAATTTCGCTATAGGGTTTCTTTGCGACTTGAAGGGCTGTTGACCAGGCAAAATCAAAAAAATTCAAGGTTTAACCCATTTTCATATTTAGAACTGGCTAAAGACAGACTCTACTATGCGTTTTACTGCTGCCTGAATTTCCACGTCGTCGCTGGTGGTTCCAACGATTGTTTCAACTGCTGCTTCGATAGGTGAGCATCCGTCAACTATCAGTGTCGCCCAGTTTATTAGGTCTCCTGGAGAAGGTCCATAGGGTAGGTCTCCGTTTTTATATTGTCTGCGGAGTTCGGCGCCTACGCGGACTATTTTTTCTGCTGTTTTTGCGTCGACGCCGCTTCTTTTTACAATCAATTCCACTTCTTCTGAGGCTATTTTTTCTCCTATGCTTAAGTAGTCGAAGTTTATCCAGACTGACATGCGTCTTCTAAGGGCTGCGTTTAGGGGTTTTGTTCCAACGAACTCTGCGGAAAACGGGTTCATCGATATTATTAAGTATCCGTAAGGGTGTCTCTGCACTATTTCGTTGTCCTTTTCTGTTAAGACTATGTGTCCCCTTGTGTCTAGAACTGGGTTAAGCCTTGAAGCTATGTCCTGTTTCATCATGTTTGCTTCGTCCAAATAGAGGATGCCGCCGTTTCTGCACCACATCACTATTTGTCCGTCAATCCAGTTTTCTTTCCCAAGGCCTATGTATCTCCCGAACAAGTCGTAGGAGGATGTTTGCAGTCCGCAGTTTATCTCCCATATGGGCAGTCCACACAATTCGGCAATCAAGTAAACTATGTGGGTTTTTCCTGTTCCACTAGGCCCAATTAAGGCGCATTGTTTAAAGTAGTAGAGGGCGCGCACTATTCTTTCAACATAGTTGAAGCCTCTGTCCACGTATTCTGGGGTGTTTCTGGGAATGAGGGAACGCACCGATTCTGGAAAAACATATCCTGGATGGAGGTCGTATTTCTCTATGCGGTATTTTTTCCTCAACTCAGTGTTTGTGTAGGTGTCTGTTGCTGTTGTTTTTGTTATGGAAACCGATATCCTTGTATCCTTGATTTCGGTTTTTGTCTGTTCTTCTGTAACATAAGAAGCGTTGCTAAGTTTTCTTTTTCCGCCTTGGTGTCCGAAACCAACTGTGACTATTGGTTTTTCTTCCATTTTTTGTTTGTGCTGCGACAATGGCGTTCCCTTCTGTTTTCATTAGTTTTATTGTTTGCAAACGATTTAAATATTACTTCTTGCGATTCAATACGATTAATTAAACCCACAACTATAACAGAAGATCGCTTAAAACCTTATATAGTTCATTTTTGTCTTTTATTTTTTTGAAGATGGCTTTTCCAGTTGCGTATAGGCGGAAGGAAAAATTGTTGTAGGTTAGGTCGAAAATTATTTTTGTGACGGTTTTTTCGACTTTTGCCTTTTTCAGTATTTTTGCCATTGCTTCGTCTTTTTTGTCGTATTTGAAGTGGACTATGAAGTCTTTTTCTGCGCCGCAGGCTTCTTCTATTCTGGCTATGTATTCGTTTACGCTTGTTTCTGCGTTCATAACGATTGTTCTATCTCCTTTAGGGCTTCGATGAAACTGTCTATTTCCTCTTCTGTGTTGTAGATGTAGAAACTTGCCCTTGCTGATGACGAAAGCTTGAATTTTTGGTGGAGGGGCTGGGCGCAGTGGAAGCCGCTTCTTATCATTATGCCATAGCTGTCAAGCAGCAAAGCCACATCGTGGGAGTTGAATCCTTCAATGTTGAATGGTATTATGCCACATTTTATAGTTGAATCTTTGGGGCCGTAAACGGTTACTTTTTCGCATTCTTTTAGGCGTTTCATGGCGTATTCGGTTAAGGCACATTCGTGAGCTTTCACGTTTTCCATTCCCAAAGTCTTCAAATATTTTACAGCAGCCATTAAGCCAACGCCGCCGCAGATGTTGGGGGTTCCAGCCTCAAACTTCCATGGCAAGTCGTTCCAAGAAATTGTGCATCTACGCGTTTTAGGATTAAAGGATACTTCCCTAATCATTTCGCCTCCTCCATGGAAGGGCTCCATGTGCTGGAGGATTTCCCTTTTACCGTATAAGACGCCTATTCCCGTGGGTGCCAGCATTTTATGTCCAGAAAAGGCGAGGAAATCCACATCCAAGTCTTTAACGTTTATGGGTATGTGGGGAACGGATTGGGCTCCGTCCACAAGTGTTAGGGCGCCGTTTTCATGGGCAAGCCTTGCAAGGAATTTCACATCATTTATGACGCCTGTAACGTTTGAGACGTGGGCTATGCAAACAATTTTGACTTTTGGAGAAAGTGCCTCTTTAAATGTTTCATGGTTTAGAGTTCCATCGTTGTTTACGTCTAGGTATTTGACTTTGAAGCCTTTTATTTTTGAGAGGATTTCCCATGGGACTATGTTGCTGTGGTGCTCCATTAGGGTGACTAGAACTTCGTCTCCTTGTTTTAGGTTTTTGAGTCCCCATGAATAGGCAACTAGGTTTATGGCTTCTGTTGTGCCTCTGACGAAAACCACTTCTTCTATGCTGTGGGCGCCTATGAACTTGGCTACTTCTTCGTGGGCTTCTTCGTAAAGCTCTGTTGCTTCAAGAGACAGCGTGTGCACTGCCCGATGCACGTTTGCGTTGTGCTGCTCATAATATTTTTTTATGGCTTCAATGACTTGTCTCGGCTTTTGGGAGGTTGCCGCGTTGTCAAAATAGATTAACGGGTGATTGTTTATTTTCCGTTTCAGTATTGGGAAGTCTTCTCTAACCTTGTAAGGGTCAAACATTACGTGCCCTCTTCCGCCATCTTCATCTTTTTTGAAAGGATTCGCGCCAGTTCTTCCTCTTCAAGGGCTTGTTTCTCTTCGAAGGTTAAGTCTTTTGGCAACCATTCTGGGGTGGTTTGCTTATTTTTATAATAGGCGCGGATGGCGCGTCTCAGGGCGCCTACGGCTAGTATGCCGCAGTGGAATTTGACGGCTGGCAGTCCACCAACTTCTTCGGCGACGCTTTTCCATGTGATTTTCCAAGCGTCTTCAAGCTTCATTCCCTTAACCTTTTCAGTTACAATGCTGGATGTGGCTATGTTGGCGGCGCACCCGTAACTTTCGAAGGAAGCCTTCTCGATGACGTCTTGCTCGTTAATTTTCAGATAGAAGGTTATCATGTCTCCGCATGCTGGATTTCCAGCCACAGCCGAAACTGTAGCGTCTTCCATTTTTCCAAGGTTTTTCGGGTTTCTGAAAAGTTCGAGGATTTTTTGACCGTAGGGTAATGGCACACGCGACATTTTATTCCACCACCGTTGCGCCCGTTATTCCTCTTAACCTTTCCACAGCTTTAGGCAACACTTCCAAAACATAGTCTATGTCCTCTTCTGTGTGATAACGAGTAACCTTCATAAGAATGCTGCCATGGGCTTCCTCGAACCTTCTGCCTATAGCCACAAGCACATGGCTTGGCTGCAAAAGCCTTCTTGTGCACGCGCTTCCGCTGGAAACATAAACGCCGTTTAGGCTTAATTCTATAGTTAAGGCTTCACCTTCACATCGCAAGAAACTTATGTTAACGTTGTCGGGCGCCCTCTTTTCGCCTTTAGACCCGTTAAGCCGCACATCCACTATGCGTGCTGTTATCCCTTCAATAAGCTTGTCACGCAGTCTCCGCATATGCGCCACATTCTCTTCAAAGTTTTGGAAGGCTAGCTCAGAAGCCTTTGCAAAACCAACAATTAAAGGAGTGTTTTCAACTCCAGGCCAAAGCTTTTGTGTTCCAATTTGGCCTTCTAAAATTCGCTCTATGTTTACGCCTTCCTTCACGTAAAGAGCGCCTATTCCGCGGGGACCTAGAATTTTGTAGCTGCTTATGGTTGCCAAATCCACGTTCAGTTCCCGAACATTGAGGGGAATTTTTCCATAAGCGTCCGAAGCATCTGTATGGAAAATTGTTTTTGGGTTTTTGTCTTTAACTATTTCCACGGCTTCTTTAATGGGTTGTATTGTTCCTATTTCATGGTTTACAGTTGAGAAGCTTGCAAAAACAGTTTCCGAATCAACAGCTTCTTTAAGTTTCTCAAGGTTTACAAAGCCTTCGCTGTTGACTGGCACCTTCACTATGGAAAAACCATATTTGGCTACCATTTCCGCCACGTGCACAATGCTTAAGGGTTCAATTTCAGAAATCACAATTTTCTTGCCTTTACCCCGCATTTGCAGTAGGGTTCCCAGAAGTGCAAGGTTGTTGGCTTCTGTTTCCCCCGGAGTGAAATTGACTTCTTCAAGGTTTTTGCAACCTAAGAAGCTGGCTATTTTTTGGGAGGCTTCCATTATAGCTTCATAGGCTTCCCAGCCTGGCTTATGGGTGAGGGTTGGGTTGCCATAGGCGCGTTGGTTAAAGTATGGCAGCATAGCCTCTACAACTTCTTTTGGCATCATGCTCGAGTTTTCAATGTCTAGGTAGACTTCACGCCTTAATCCTTCATGGGCTTTGAGAAGCTCTCTAACATTTTCCACCATAAACTTCAAGTCCTCTGCTTTAACAATAATTGGTTTTAGCTTATAAAAAAGGCATTTGGCTTGAGGTTCGCTTTTCTGCCATGTTGACAATTTATTCTTGGCTGCAAATATGCTGCTTCTCCATAGTTTTTGGTTTGAAAAACAGCCAATAGTGACCTCCCCTCTATAGATTTTCTGCCACCAGAAACCGTTAGCATCAAACTTTATAAACAGAAAACACCTAAGTTAGATTCTCTCTCTCCCTAGAAAAATTAGGAGCATACAAAAGAGAGGGTCTTATTAAGTTGGTTTTGCATTTAGTGGCGGAGTTCTAACAAGCGATTAAGGAAATAGAAGACTTTTTGACTTGTCTATAGTTTTCGTCCATACATCTTTTTAAGCATGGCCGTGATGAATTATTTAGGAAGTGTGTAAATGAATAAAACTCGATTATCTGTTGCTCTTTTGTTAACGTTGTCGTTATTTGTTGTTACGGGGATAAACCTAGTCTTGGCGCAGTGGAGTGGAATAAATTCAGGATACGCTGTAACAACCAACTGGCATAAGATTAACGTTCCAATTGGGCAAACAGTGGTTGCAACCGCTGGAACCACAGACCCCGACGTCACTCATGTTCGATTTATATGGAAAAATCCCTCTAACAACACAGTTTGGGATGAAAACGTAACAATTCAAGGGCCATTAAAAACACCGGATGTTCCGCCCAATGTTCCTCAAGAAGTTATTGATTGGGCAAATGGCAACATAAATATAACATACTGGTATGCACAGAATGCGCATAATCCCGATGTCGCTGGGGAATGGGGTGTCCGTGTGATATTCTACAATGCAACCAAGCCTAAAGGAAATAGCCGAGTCAATTTTGCGATTCGCGCAACATCGTTCAATGTTATTCCAGACGCGCCACTAGTGGGAACAGCGGGACTAGTTTTGGCGATGGCTTTTGGTTTAGGCTTGTTTAAGTTTAAGAAGAACCGCCAACTTTGTCGACTTTGAACTGTAATGCCAACTTTTAATTCCTTGCTTTAGCCTTGTTCTATTATCCGTTTAAGTGTAGCCTTTTCCGTTGCTTTTCGCGTAATGTTTTAAATCCACAGCTTCCCTTTATTGTGCAGTTAAAAAGCAAACGACAGGCGTGTCCAAGTGAAGGTTACAGAACTGTCAATTCCAGAGCATGTTAAAGAAATTCTAATCAAGGGCGGGATTGTGGAGCTTTACCCGCCGCAGGAAGAAGCCATAAAAGCTGGAGCTTTGGATGGGCGTAATCTTGTTTTGGCTAGTCCAACGGCTTCTGGCAAGACCTTGATTGCTGAGCTTTGTGCTCTTAAGCATATCCTTGAAAAAGACGGAAAAGTTCTCTATCTTACGCCTTTAAGGGCTTTAGCCAGCGAGAAGTATGAGGAATTTAAGAAGTATTTAGCCATAACCAAAAGCGACGGCAAAAGAATCAGCGTCGGCATATCAACAGGCGACTATGACAGTCCAGATCCGTGGCTGGAACGCTATGACATTATTGTGGCGACAAACGAGAAGGTGGATTCGCTTCTGAGGCATAAAGCCAAATGGATGGACGACATCTCGCTGGTGGTTGCCGACGAAGTGCACTTGCTGAATGAGATGGAGCGGGGACCAACCCTCGAAGTTGTTTTAGCCCGGCTCATGCAGACAAACCCCGACATCCAAGTTTTAGCCCTAAGCGCCACAATAAACAATGTTGAAGAAATTGCAAACTGGCTTAAAGCTGGCTTTGTCGCCACCGAGTGGCGTCCAATAACCCTAAAAGAAGGAATCCTCCTCCACAACGAAGTCCAATTCAAGGATGGAGACGCCAGAAAGATAGAGAAAGAAGTCAAAAACCCCGCCATAAACCTAGCTTTAAACACAGTCCAATCAGGCGGGCAAGCGTTAATTTTTGCGTCTACAAGGAAAAACTCGGTTACTCTTGCGAAAAAAACTGCGCCGAAAATTGGCGAAGTCTTATCTAAGCCTATTAAAAGGGCTTTAGAACGCGAAGCTGAAAGAATTTTGACTACAGGTGAAAAAACAAGAATAAGCGAACTGCTTGCAGAACTTGTCAAATGCGGAGTAGCCTTCCACCATGCCGGTTTAGGCGGCGCCCACAGAAAAATAATTGAAGACGCTTTCCGTGAAGGGAAAATAAAGGTTTTAACCGCCACGCCAACATTGGCTTTCGGCGTGAACCTTCCAGCAAGAACCGTGGTAATCCACGATTACAGACGATACGAACCCGGATACGGCTACTATCCCATCAGCGTGTTAGAATATAAGCAAATGTGCGGACGCGCTGGAAGACCTAAATACGACAAAATCGGCGAAGCCGTTCTCATCGCAAGAACAGCCGACGAAGCCGACTATCTAATGGAAAGCTACGTGCTCGCCAAACCTGAACGGATATGGTCTAGGCTTGCCGTGGAAAGGATTTTGCGTTCCCATGTTTTGGCTACTGTGGCAGCTGACTACGCTCACACTGAGGCTGGCATCTACGATTTTTTCGGCAAAACTTTTTACGCTTACCAATATGATGTTGCAGCTATTAAAAACATGATTGCAAAGATTCTGCGGTTCCTTTACGACGAGGAAATGATTGACGTAAGCGGAGTCAACATTTACGCCACAAAATTTGGAAAACGGGTAAGCGAACTCTACATAGACCCAGTTTCAGCCGTCGTAATCCGCGATGCGCTGAGGCAAAAACCCGCCTACATAACAGATTTAAGCCTCCTCCACATGATAGCCCACACTCCCGACATGCGCCCAATGCTTAGACCATACTCAAGCGAACTGGACAAAGTGGCAGTTTTCATGGAAGAACACATAGACGAGTTCATGGTACCCGTGCCCAATGAATGGGAAGACCGCATAGGCTACGAAGAGTTTCTAGGCGAAGTAAAAACCGCCATGGTTTTAAAGGCTTGGATTGAAGAAGCCAGCGAAGACGAAATAATAGAGAAGCACCGTGTGCAGCCCGGCGACCTCTACCGAACAATTGAAAACGCCAAGTGGCTGCTTTACGCGACCCATGAGTTAGCAGTGTTATTTGGCAACAAGGAAATTCAGCCCCTAACCCTTGAGCTTATGGAAAGGGTGGACAAAGGTGTGAAAAAGGAGCTTCTACCCATCGTTAAGCTTGAAGGCGTAGGCAGAATCCGCGGACGAATACTATACAACGCCGGATACACGACAATAGAAGACTTAAAACATGCCCAGCTTGAAGACTTGATGAAACTGCCCCTAATAGGACCCAAGCTAGCAAAGAAAATCAAAGAGCAAATAGGCGGCTTTGTCAAGAAAGAAACATGGGAGAAAATCGAAAAAGAAGAAGAATGGAAACAAAAAGCCCTAACAGAATACTAGAGGTACGCGTTAATCTGCCAACCCTCTGGTTTTACGTTCTTTTTTGGTTTTTTCCACCATAAACTTAACTTGCATTACTGCAGTGCCGAGATAATTCCTCGGATTTAAAGCCTCATCAATTTCTTTTTCGCTTAGCTTCTTGCTTACAACCTTGTCCTCTAACAGTACTTCCTTGAAGGGTCGCTTTTCCATCTCGCTTTTTATTGTCAGTTTCCTTAGGAGTTCGTGGGCTTCTTGTCGGCTTACACCTTTCTTTGTTAGAGCTATCATTACAGCTTCTGACATGGCTCGTCCCTGTGTTAGTTCAATGTTTTGGCGCATGCGCTCCTCGTTAACATACAAGCCAGCCACAATGTTGGTCATTAAAAATAGCATGTAATCTGTTAAAATGCATGCTTCTGGGATTATGAAACGCTCCGCAGAAGACTGTGTCAAATCGCGTTCATGCCAAGTCACCATATTCTCCAAGGCTGGAACCACAAGGCTTCTGACTATGCGGGCCAAGCCGCACACTCTTTCGCATGTTTCTGGGTTCCGCTTATGAGGCATTGTAGAACTGCCAACCTGCCTTTCAGCTTCGAAGGGTTCAGCCAACTCGCCTATCTCTGGTCTTTCCAGTTCTCGGATTTCTGTGGCAAAGTTTTCTAGGCTTGTGGCAATCAAAGCTAGTAGACATACTAGCTCAGCATGGCGGTCCCTCTGCACAATCTGCGTTGAAATATCTGCTGGCTTTAAACCCAGTTTTTGCATAACCAGCTCTTGGATTTTTATGGCTTTTTCGCCTAAACCCGCCTGGGTTCCCACAGCGCCGCTCATTTTTCCGACTAGTATGCGTTCTCTGCATTGCCTAAGCCTTTCGATATGCCTTGAGATTTCCCGCATCCAAACGGCGAACTTGAAGCCCAATGTTATGGGTAGAGCGTGCTGTCCGTGGGTTCTGCCCATCATAATTGTTTCCTTATACTGCAGAGCCTTCTCCATTAGGATTTTCTCCAAAGCATTCAGTCGCCTTTCAATTGTTTCTAGGGCTTCTTTGAGCTGTAGGGCGTTTGCCGTGTCAACTATGTCGTAGCTTGTGGCGCCAAGATGCACGTAAGCCCCGCTGGAACCGCTTGCCTCTGCCAGCGCCTTCACAAGCGCCATAACGTCATGCTTAATCTCCCGTTCAATCTCCTTTATGCGGGCAAGCTTTACGTGTTTAAGCGAAGCCTTAGCCATAATCCTTTCAGCGTCTTCCCGCGGTATGTTGCCCACCTCAGCATGCGCCCAGGCTAAGGCAGCTTCCACATCCAACATTTTTTGAACACGATTTTCCTCTTCGAAGATTTTCCGCATTTCCGGCGTGCCATAACGCCCAGTGTCTATGGGAAGTATGGGCAAATGTCTTCTCCCTCGAACAAAGATAGTGGGATTAAGGATTAATGTTTTACTACAGAAAGCTTTAAACTGCTGTTGGAAAAGGGCGCTGAAACATGCGGGCAATAATCGCCGTTTATGACCGAAAAGAAAAACACGCAGTGCAGAAGACTGTTGAAATGTTAAAGGCATTAAGGCACAAGGGCGCTGACGCCTTCGGAGCTGCAACTCCCAAAAGCATAGACATAAAGGCTGAACCAGAACAGCTGCAAATCCTAGATGTTAAATCAAAAACGGCGTTAGGACACGTTTTTCTTGAAGTTTTAAAGCGGGATAAGCCGCAGCTCATTAGATTTGGAAACATCGCCTCAGTTTTTGATGGAAGAATCTACCAGTCTCCCAAGCCCTATTCCCCAGAAGCCATTGCTAACATGTTGGCTGCAAACGGCGAATCCGGAGCCGAAGCATTAGTCAGCGAGGCTGATGGAAGCTTTGCTTTCGCTGTGGCTGAAGCTGAAAGGCTTATTATCGGCAGAGACGCGTTAGGCTTGTACCCCCTCTATTACAGCGAGAAAGACGGCTTTTTCGCCTTTTCGTCAGAGTGCAAAGCACTTTGGAAGATTGGCGTAAAAGAAGCGAAATCCTTTCCACCAGGACATTTCATGGTTGTCGACGGAAAGGGGTTAACGATAAAGCCAGTTAAGGTTTTGAAAAAACGTGTTGACAGACCAAGCACCATATCTATGGAAGAAGCTGCTGAAAAACTTCAAGGGCTTTTAGAACAGTCGGTTAGGGAAAGAACTGCAGGTTTAGATATGGTAGCAGTGGCTTTTTCCGGCGGTTTAGACAGCAGCCTAACAGCTTTTCTGGCTAAAAAGGCTGGAGTTGAAGTGCACTTAATCCACGTAAGCCTCGAAAATCAGCGGGAATCGGTGGAAGCTGAAGAAGTTGCCTATTTGCTTGGGCTTCCCTTTCACAAATACCTTTACAGCGAAAACGCTGTGAAACATGTGCTCCCGCAAGTGTTGCGGGCTATTGAAAGCCCAGACCCCCTTAAAACTAGCATAGGAATACCATTTTACTGGACTGGTGAGAAGGCTTCTGAACTGGGTTTTAGAGTTTTATTAGCGGGGCAAGGAGCAGACGAGCTTTTCGGCGGTTATAAACGTTACTTAACCCTTTATTCGCGTTATGGCAGAACCGTTGCTGAAAAGGCAATGGCAAATGATGTTTTAAGGATGTATGAAAACAATTTTGAAAGAGACTTTAAACTCTGCAGTTTCCACAACGTGGAGCTTCGCTTGCCCTTCGCCTCTTATCCGCTTGTCGAATTTGCCTTAAGGCTACCATTAAAATTGAAAATCGATTCAAAAAGCAACGTGCTTAGGAAAACTGTGCTGAGAAAAACCGCCGAAAAACTTGGACTGCCGCCAAAAATAGTTAACAAGCCTAAAAAGGCGATACAATACGCCACTGGAGTGGACAAAGCGCTTAAAAAGCTGGCTAAAAGGGAAAAACTGCCACTAAAGCAGTATTTGCAGAAAATTTTTCAAAAGTTGGCAAAACTTTGATAGAATAAGAAGGGAGATGGTGGAAGGATTATTCGATTACTTGGATGGCGCCCTCTGGGCATTGTGCCTCACATGCTCTGCAGACAAGGCATTCTTCAACTTTTACTGGAACTGATTTTCCATCCTTTATTTCATAGACGCCTACTGGACATGTGTCGACGCATGTGCCGCATCCAGTGCACTTGTGGTTGTCAACCACTATTTTCACCATTATCCTTTTCCTCCTTTAAGCTAGATTTCATTCAAGGTTAAGGAGTAAAATAAAAGTCTTTAGGTTTACTAGCGAAGTTCTTCACGTAGTCTTATGAGAATTCCGTTGACGGTTGTTTCGGCTTTTTCCCTTCTACGCTCGTACTCGGCTAGGAGCCTTCGATACGCTTCAAGGGTTAACTCTCCTCTTCTGTGCCGCGTCTCTACGCTTCTAATGTTAGCCTCAACCTCGTTGATTTCCGTCTCAGCCACCTCCAGCTGACGCATCAAATTTACATATTTTCCTCCAGCCGACCGCAACTTCAGCTTTAAATCATCCAAGTTTCTGTTAAGCGTACCAAGACGTGTTTCCAAAGTTTTTCTCTGCACTTTATATCTTCGCCTCGGAATTCTTCCCTTGCGCACTGCGGTTTCAAGGGATTTCATCTCTGTGACTGTTTTCCTCTTCTCTTCATAGGATTCCACAAAAGATTTTATCATCTCCGGGCTTAATTTCACTGCCACAACGGTTGGCACGGCAGCGGGCACTGCGGGCGCTTTAGGTCTTCTCCAGATGGCGATAACTGCGCATCCAAGCGTAGCTAAAGCCCAAGCCCATAATGTGGGACGGAAAGAAAGCCAAAGCAAATTATATCGATACGCAACTTTCATGGTTAAGCTGTCTAGGAAAAACACTCCCTGTTTATTTGCGGTGATCTTTTCTTGGAAAACTTCCCTCATGGTGCCATAAGTTATGGCTGCTGAAGAGTTTTCGAAGTTTACGTTTGTTATTTTGGCGCCTTCTGGAAGCGTGAATGTTGCCCATGCCTCTTCGATGTAATAGTTAACATATTGGAACAGTTTTAGGCTGAGTTCCGCCTTGTCGGTTTCGCTTTTCTGGATATAGTTTTTAGGCAAAGTGTATTCAACGATGAATCTTGTGGACTTTCCAATCTCCACAGGCAATGTCAAACTTATCTTGTAGCGATTTGTTTCAGCATCAGCTAAGATGATGGTTCCACCCTTCCTTCCAAACTCGTCTTTAACAGCCAAATTAGACGCGTTGGGGAGGAGAAACACCTCAACAGAAGTGATTTGTTTGGGCGACTGATTCTTTATGTAATAGCTGTCTGAAACCGTGATTTCTCCCATGCCACCTACGACAACTTCCCGCTTAAACTCCTCCACCGTAAAAAGCTGTATCCCCTCAGTGGTTAATAGAAAGGTTACATTTGACGGTTGATAAGTTAACCGCGGCAACGCCATGTTTGTTGAATAGTTAAATGTGGCAATGGTGCCAAAAACGTATTTTGCATTTGGGGGCAAAATGACTGAAGCGTTACAGGAGGAAGCATTCACCGTAAGGCTTGGAAAGGCTGGAAAATCCAAAGTGTAAAGGCTCGTGTTTTGCGCATTTTGCCTAAGAAGGCTGTTTGAAAGCACAAAACCAACAGTGAAAATTCCGTCTCCCGGTTTTGGAGTGAGGCTTACATTGACTGCGTAAAAGCCAACATAGTTTTCCAAAGGCACATCAACAGCAACGCTATATCGTTGGGCGGGATTAGCCGTGTTGTAGGCTACACAGCGAAGCATGTAAGGACCATACTGATATGGAAAACCTATGAGAAAGCTTTCGGGCACTGTTCCACTTATCTTGATTGTATCGTTAATGAAAATGTAGCCATTATACAAAACTTCCACTCTATGGTTAACCCAGTCAACCGCATATGCCCCTGCCCTAACATCCAAAATATATAACACATTCAAAGCAAAAATTAAAACTACAATTGTCAAGACGGTAAATGCCACAGCTTTCTTCCTCAAATGTTTTCCTCCAGCTTAGCCTTTGAAATCTGGCTTTCTAATATTCGAGGACTCATTTATTTACTTTTAGAATATAATCGCCTTTCAGCAATCTTTTTTGGCAAGGGAACCGAAACAGCCACCCTTTCAAGTTTGTAGAGGAACACGCTTCTCCTATTTCCTTTTACGTCTTTTTGAGTTTCCTTTTGCACCGATTTAACGTTGTACTGTCCCAGAAACATGTACCTTCCCGGCGTTTTCTTTTCAAAAACAAATATTGGATAATACCTTTCCCTTTGCAGTTTTAAAGCAAGGTTGCCCCTCCGCATCTTCTGGTTTCCAAAGCGTCCCTCCCCAGTATACAAGAGGTATTCGCCTTCCATCCTATCGTTGTAAGGGTTTTGCACACTTTCCTCTGGTGTCTTATCTAAAACGGTTATCAAAACAACGTGTTTAATCCCATTCCGCAAGCTTCCACTGTACCTTATTCCCCGCTGGGCGCAAACATCAAAAATATTTGAAATTTCACGGTTGCTAAGAATGTCGCCAAATTTTAATAGCATGATGCGCCCATAAAATGTGCAGCAAACGACCATTTAAAACTCATGCTGTGCACTTAGTAATGACGTGTTTAAAAGGGAAGGTTAACATTGCCATACGACCCTGTTAAAAGGCACATTGTCATCGAAAAACTGGTTACTCGCATAGGTTCGGAAGGACAAGAGAGGAAATATTACCGTATTAGACCTGCAAGGTGGTATGGCGGAATAGTAACCGCAGACTGTGTTGGGTGTGGTTTGCTCTGCCGTTTCTGCTGGGTTTCAGACATAGTTATGAAGCGTCCAGCTGATGTTGGCGACTTTTTCACTTCGAAAAAAGCTGCTGAAAGTTTGATTTCTCTTGCTAAAAAATGTAAACTTGATTTACTCAGGGTCAGCGGCGGGGAACCAACCATTGGAAAACAGCATCTGTTGGCGCTTCTAGAAAGCCTTCAAGATACAGGATACCGCTTTATCCTCGAAACCAACGGCATACCCCTAGCCTACGACGAAGGTTACGCTGAAAGCCTCGCCAAGTACGATTTTGTTCATGTGAGGGTTTCATTGAAAGGCTGCAACGAAAAAGAGTTTGCACTGCTAACGGGAGCAAAACCCGAAGGGTTCACGTTGCAGCTTAAAGCCCTACAAAAACTGGCGGATGCAGAGGTAAGCTGCCACCCAGCGGTTATGGCTTCTTTCTCAACGAAGAAAAGCTTGCAGTCTCTTTTGCAGAGGATTAGGCAAATCAGCCCAAGACTAGCTGATGAAGTCGAAATCGAAGAACTGATATTATACCCCCATGTTGTTCGAAGACTGCACAGCCATAAACTAAAATATTACACGGGATATACCCCAGAAAGAGTCCGCCTGAGCAGGTTTAACGCTATTTTAGGAGCCCTCCACGCTTTAGATAGTAGTTTTCCTCTTTCTTTGAACCGAAGCTTCTAACGCCCTTTTCTTTAAGCTGTTTTCTCAATTTTTCCGCATATTCTTTGCTTATTTCGCCTCTCTTTTCCATGTAGGCTATTATTTCCTCAGCTTGCTCTTGTGTGTCGCAGCGCCGCAGAAAATCAATCACGTCTGGGTCGTAGTGGACAAAATGCCTTGCCGCGGCTCTTTCACCGCAATTGCTGTCTGTTCGTACAGAGTTTACTGCAACCTTGTTTTCGCCCGTCTCCATTTCCTTAGCTAGGTTTGGAAACAATTTTTTGAATGTCTCTTTGTCGAACTCCACATGAGTACCTTCGACATGTTTTCTGTTTCCATTTATTGCAAATCGCCTATTTAAATTTCTAGCAAACTAGAACATTTCAGAAGGGGACAAACCTCTGTGTGGGATTTTTTAAAAGCACCTTTTCCAGTTCTCGAAGGTTAAGCCCAGAAATTACGTCTCCGTATATTTCACATCGTTCTTTAGTGCCATATTCTGCCATGCTTCGAACAGTTATTTCGGCTTTTTCCTTTGTAGGTAACTCCAAGAGTATGCGGAAGGATTTTTCCATTCTTCCTTCCTTTGTTATAGTAACCCATCCCTTTTCCATTATGTTGAGTTTTTCCCGCTTCAACAGTTTTATAATGTCTTTTGGCTCGTTGTGGTAAAGGGTTATGTCTATGTCGCTGTCGCGGTAAATTGTGCCCCGCCAAACACTGCCAACTAAGATTGGGTTATATTTTTTGAGGATTTTCATCAGTTTTAAGGCTTCCAGCCTCATTTGGATTAGTCGTTCCTGTCGGGCAGCACCTTCGTTTTCTTCGGCTATTTTGTCCAGTTCTATGGCTACTTCAAGGTTTGTTGGCAAAAAGTGGGCGCCTAAAGTTTCCGCAGCCCTCAATTTCGCCTGCTTATACTCTTTTTCAACTTCTGAATAGAGGAGGGTGGCAGCTTCCTTTGCAACTTTCCTTCTAACTTGCGTGGAGCTTGCAAAGTCCAAGGTCACCAGTCTTTTAATGTTTTGTTACCCGCCCATATAATTCAATGGTTTTTTCAGCTATCTTGTCCCACGTGAACTCGTTTAAAACTCGGCGTCTCCCATTCTTCCCAAGCCAATTTTTCCTTTCCGGATTTTCTAAAGCGCTGACGACGCCCCATGCGATGTCTGCTGGGTTGCTTGGGTTAATATGAAAGCCGCACTGTTCCTCGCCGCATGGAATAACTATTTCCCGCATCCCACTTACTCCCGCTGCACCCACAACCACTGGACGCTCCATGCTCATGGCTTCTAAGGCAACTATCCCGAAGGGTTCATATAGGCTTGGAAAAACAGCCACATCGCATGCTGCGTAATGGAGGATGCGCTCCTCTTCTGGTATAAATTCAAAGTTGAATTTCACAGAATCTTGAAGCCTCATCATCCTAACCAAGTTAACCAAATAATCCTGCAAATCGCCTAGGCCGACTATTACAAGTTTTGCTTTGGGGATTTTCTGCAGCACATGGGGCATCGCCATTATAAGCTTGTCAACGCCTTTAACGCCGACAAGTCTTCCAATAAAGAGAATCATGGAGTCTTCGGGTTTTATGCCATAGGTTTCCCTAACCCGCATTATTTGGTCTTGGCTCACTGTTTCCGGATTATATTTTTGAGGGTCAACCCCATTATAGCATACTTCTATTTTGTCTTTTGGAAAACCAAGTTTTATAAGCTCGTCTTTCATGGCGTAGGAAACTGTGACGACAAGGTCTGCAGCTTGGGCTCCTCGGAGTTCGATGTTGCTGACAACTTCTGAACCGTTTCCAAGGGTTCTCCCCTTCTCCGTGGAGTGAACGTGGAAAACCAAGGGCAAGCCGGTCTCCTTTTTGATGGTTATTCCAGCGATAACTGAAAGCCAGTCATGGGCAACTATGATATCATACTTGAAATTTTCTTTCCCAATAAGCTCGTTGACAAGCTTTGAAGCACTTAAATAATTGTAAACAAGGATTTTCGAGAAAAGTTGGATTCCCCTACCCCACTTTTTTACGTCTTCAGCCACCACGTCTGGAAGCGAATCAGAAATGTCAATGTGGAGGGGACGATGAATTTCTATACCGCGCCAAATCTCCCTTGTAGGAAGGCTTCCCTCGTCATCATTCATGGTGAAAACTGTAACATCATGGTCTAACAAGACGAATTTTCGCGTGATTTCCGCTGCGTAGGTTCCTAAACCGCCGACGATTTTCGGTGGATACTCGTAGACAAGCACAGCCATCTTCATGCCATTTTCCCTTTTCCACAGATTTGTAGGCTTAATGTAGCATAAGGGTTCCTATTTACATTTTCGGATTAGAAAAGGTAAAGTTAAATTAGTTTTGTTGTCTATGAAATGTTTACATTGCCGTTAAGATCGTCTTCAACAATAAAGTTTGCTGGGTGACAGAGACTTGGGAAAAGTTCGGACAGAACACGTTAAACGGGTGGCAAAGGAACTCATTAGACGTTTTCCCAACAAGTTCTCCGGCAACTTTGAAAAAAACAAGCTTGCTGTTTCTGCGTTGGTGCAGGGAGCATCAACCAGAGTGCGTAACCAAATTGCTGGCTACATAACCCACGTTTACACTGGTTTAAAACCCTTAAATTCTGGCGAGTAACTTTATTAAAGTCTTCCATATTTTAAAAGGCGCAGAGGATTAAGCCTATGATAGACCATTACAGGCGGGGTTGGGCTTTACGATATCTGCGGGAGGCAAAGGCAGAGTTAGAGGCGGCTAGAAAAATGCCTTACATGGCTCCAAGCCTAGTTTTGGAGGCGATAAGAAAAGCGAGAAACGCCATATACTACAGCCTAGGAGAACCAGCCTTCATAGAAAACGTTGTAAGAGAAGCCATGGAAAAACCTCAAATGGGAAATGACCCAGTCTTAAAATGCCTTATTGAAATTGAGGGAATAATGCAACAGTTAGCGCAGTTGGAAGAGGTTAATGAAGAAAAAGCCATCCAACAAGCAAACAGCCTAATACAAATAGCCTCAGAAATTGTTGAAACATTGACGGGAGAAAAAGTGGAGAATTAAAAGGGTCAGCGCTTAAAGGTTTTTAAGAGCTTGGCTTATTCTGTTTAAAGCCTTATTGATGTTTTCAACAGAGTTTGCGAAGGATATGCGCAAGTATCCTTCACCATATTTTCCAAAGGATGTCCCTGGCAGAACAGCCACGCCAGCCTCGTTGAGAAGATAATCTGAAAGCTCTTTGGACGTCATTCCTGTGCCAGTTATGTTGGGGAAAACGTAGAAGGCTCCTCTTGGCTTTTTGCATGTTATGCCTTCAATCTTGTTTAAGCCGTTGACTATTACTTCTCTGCGTTTTCTAAATTCTGCAACCATTTTGTCTACGGCGTCTTGGGGACCTTTTAGAGCTTCAACCCCCGCCATTTGGATAAAGGAGCATGTGCAAGAGTTGGAGTTAACCATTAGTTGTGCAATTTTCTGGGCTAGATCTTTTTGCATAACGCCGTAGCCGAGCCTCCAACCCGTCATGGCGTAGGTTTTCGAAAATCCGTCTAGCAAAATTGTTTTTTCCTTCATTCCGGGAAGCGAGGCAATGCTCTCGTGTTCTCCTTCATAAATTATTCTGCTGTAAATTTCGTCTGAAAGCACTATAACATCACCTCTGTTGGCGATGCAGTCGGCTATGACTTTCAAATCCTCCTTTGTCAAAACTCCGCCCGTGGGGTTTTCAGGTGAATTCAAAATAATCATTTTAGTTTTCTTGGTTATCTTCCTTTTCACATATTCATGGTCTAGCCTAAAATCGTTCTCTTCTTTGAGGGGTATGGGAACGGGTTTGGCTCCAACAAAGTTTATCATGGACTCGTAAATTGGGAATCCCGGATTTGGATATAACACCTCTTCGCCGCGGTTTACACACGCCAATATTGCAAAGAACATTATGGGCTTTGCCCCAGGCGTAACCACAACCTCTTCGGGGTCTGCTGGAATGTTTCTGGTTTTGGAAACGTATTCTGCTATGGCTTCCCGCAGTTCGGGAATTCCAGCCGCTGGAACATAGTGGGTGTAGCCGGAGTAAAGGGCTTTCACTGCAGCCTCTTTAATGTTTTTAGGAGTGTCAAAGTCTGGTTCGCCTATTTCCAAGTGCACAATGTCTTTTCCTTGCCTTTCAAGGGCTTTCGCCTTTGCGAGCACTTCAAAGGCGGTTTCTGTTCCAAGAGCAGCCATTCTATCTGCAAATATGGATGGCATAGAACCACCGTCCTTAGGGATTGAAGAGGTTAGGTTATGGAGTATTTAACTATTACACTTCAGCTGGCTGAGTAATAATGTTTAAAAAAGCCTAGATAATGGACGCACTTTAAGGACGTCGGGGTTTACGAGGTTTGGCGGCTGCTTCCCTTCAAAGAAGGCAACAAGGTTTTCCGCAGCCATCTCAGCCATTCTTGAGCGGGTTTCATGGCTTGCACTTGATATGTGGGGGGCGACAACAACATTGTCAAGTCTAAGCAGCAGATTATCCATTGGAGTGGGCTCTTGTTCAAAAACGTCTAAGGCTGCACCGGCAATCCATCCCTCTTTCAATGCTTTGTAGAGGGCTTTTTCGTCCACAACAGGTCCTCTGGAATTGTTGATTAAGTATGCGGTCTTCTTCATTAACCTAAGTTTTTCCTCGTTCACAAGGTGGTATGTTTCCTTTATTAATGGAACGTGGATGCTTATGAAGTCGGATTCTTTGAAAAGGGTATCTAAATCAACGCGTTTGGCGTCGAGTTCTTTTTCTATTTCAGGAGGCATGGGCACAACGTCGTAGTAGAGGATTTTCATGTTGAAGCCTTTGGCTCTTCTGGCGACGGCTGTTCCTATTCTGCCAGCGCCTACAATTCCTAATGTGGCGCCGTAAACGTCTCTGCCCAAAAGCATGCTGGGATGCCAACTCACCTTCCACTGTCCAGTGCGCACATACCTATCTGCTTCAACCACCCGCCTTGCAACAGCCATCAACAAAGCCCAAGCAAAATCCGCTGTGGTTTCGGTTAAAACGCCTGGAGTGTTTGTTACATATATGCCTCTTTTCGTAGCTTCGCCCACATCTATATTGTCAAATCCCACAGCCATCTGAGCGACAATTTTCAGTTTTGGTGCAGCGTCAAAAACTTCAGCATCTATTTTATCAGATAAAAGTGTGACTAAAGCGTCTACATCTCTAGCCTTCTCTATTATTGTTTCTTTCGGAGGCGGACCATATTCCGGCCAAACTTCTGCTTCAAAATGCTCCTTTATTATTTTCATGCCTCTTTCGGGAAGCTCGCGGGTTACGTAAACTTTTGGTTTTGCCATTCAGTTCACCTACTAACGGTTGCAAAACACTTTATTAACGTTCAACTTATTACATTTACGATTCCATTCCATGCAATTTAATGATGGGAAGCAAATGGTGACCGTTAAGAATAGAGAACAGCTTATCCAAAACGGTGAAACCAAATTAGATAAAAGGGCTAGAGAATTAACCCTAAAAAGCTTGGAAGCTGCCATAAAAGCCGTAGATCCAAAACTGATAATTAAGTCGAAAGTTTTGCTTAAAGGTGCTTTTCTACACGTTGGCGGCTACATTTTTGACCTTAAAAAGTTCGAAAACATATACGTTGTTGGCGGCGGGAAAGCAAGCGGTTCAATGGCTGAAGCCTTAGAAGCATTGTTGGGCAAAAAAATCACGGATGGGCTTGTCAATGTGCCAAGAGGCAGCAGACACCAAACAAGCATAATTACACTTAATGAAGCAAGCCACCCAGTGCCAGACGAGTCCGGAGTTGAAGGAGCCAAACGCATGCTGGAAATGGCGGAAAAAGCAGGAGAAAACGACTTGTTAATATGCTTAATTTCTGGCGGCGGTTCCAGCCTTATGCCACTGCCGAGAGACGGAATCACAATAGCCGACAAGAAGAAACTCACTGAAGACCTTCTCAAATGCGGCGCCACAATAAATGAGATAAACACTGTTCGGAAGCACATTTCAGAGTTTAAAGGCGGCTGGCTTGCAAAAAAGGCTTATCCAGCCACAGTTCTAAACCTTATCATGTCAGACGTTTTAGGCGACCCCTTAGACTTTATTGCTTCCGGACCAACCGTGCCGGATTCAACAACCTTCAGCGACGCCATAAAAGTTCTAAAAAAATATGGCTTGTGGGATAAAGCTCCCAAATCCATCAAAAAGGTTTTGTTAGACGGTGAAAGGGGGCTTATCCCAGAAACCCCAAAAGCCAACGACGAGGCTTTCAAAAAAGTTTTCAACATTATTATTGGAAACAATAGGACTGCAAGCACTGCTGCCTGCGAAGCCCTAAAATCAGAAGGATTAAACGCTGTTCTTTTAACTTCGCTTCTTGAAGGGGAAGCCAAATATGTTGGAACAGTGTTGGCATCGTTGGCGCGGGAAATAGTTGCTTATGGAAACCCCCTTCAAAAACCAGCGGGTATAGTGGTTGGCGGCGAAACCACTGTAACCGTCACTGGAAAGGGTAAAGGTGGAAGAAACCAGGAAATAGCCCTAGCAGCAGCCTTAAAAATCAGCGGTTTAGAAGGCGTTGTAATAGCCTCTCTAAGCACTGATGGTGTGGATGGACCCACAGACGCTGCTGGAGCAGTGGCTGATGGAAAAACCATAGCAAAAGCTGAAGCCGCCGGACTTAAAGCTGAAGAATTTTTGGCAAATAACAACTCCTACAATTTTTTTTCAAAGCTTGGCGATTTAATATTCACTGGCCCAACAGGCACAAACGTTAACGACATCTCCATAATCATAGTTTTATAAGGGTGTTGAGCTGGATGGAAATAAGTGTGGCTGTAAGGTTTGTCGGCAGCCTTCGCAACTTGGCTGGAAAAAGCAAAATCATCCTAAAATTTGAGAGGAACACGCCCATAAAAGAGGTTGTAAATAGGATAACGGAAAAATTTCCAGAAATGGGGAAAGCCATAATTGACCCAGAGCTCGGCGACCCAAGACCCAACACTCTCATAATTGTGAACGGGAAAGAAATCAGCGTCTTAAACGGTTTAGAAACGCTGTTAAGAAATGGGGATGAAGTGTTTTTCGTGCCAGTTTCCCATGGTGGATAGGAGTGTGCGCACAAAGAATATGAAGATGGAAACATCATGTTAAATCCAATAATAACTTTAACCACAGATTTCGGCTTAGTGGACCCTTATGTGGCTGAAATGAAAGCCGTTATTCTAGAGATAAATCCAAACGCCAGAATAGTTGACGTAAGCCACCAAATAGAGAAGTTCAACATAAGAATGGGCGCGTATGTTCTTGCTGCTGCATCGCGCTACTTTCCAAAAGGCACGGTGCATGTGGCGGTTATAGACCCCGGCGTTGGAACAAAACGCAAACCCATACTAATAGAGACGAAAAACAGCTTTTTCATAGGTCCAGACAACGGCTTATTAGCCTTAGCGGCAAAAAACCAAGGCATAAGGCATGTTTATGAGATAGCAAACCCTAAGTTTATGCTTCCAAGAATATCTGCCACTTTTCACGGAAGAGACATCTTTGCACCAGTTGCCGCATTTCTATCTAAAGGAATCCACCCCACAGAGTTTGGACCCGAAATTCGCAGCATTGTTGTGCCAAAGTTTGCGGAAACTGTTAGAAAAGGCAATGCATTCATGGGTGAGGTCATTCATGTAGACGGTTTTGGAAACATAGTGACAAACTTCGCAGAAAAACATCTAAAGGCTTTAAATGTTAAGGCGGATGTCTGCATAAAAATTAAAAACACAGAGTTACCGCTGAAACTTTGTAAGGCTTATGCAGAAGTGGAAGCTCAAAAACCCTTAGCCATAATAGGAAGCCATGATTTTCTTGAAATATCAATAAATATGGGAAACGCCGCGGAAACCTTCAATGTAAAGGTTGGAGATAAGGTTAAACTTTATCGCTTTTAGTAAGGTCTTTAAGCCTTTCAACACCGCCTATCTCTTTTATGAATTCCGCTACGCTTTTGGGAACAAGTTCCTCCCAGTTTCCACCTTTTAACATCCTTTCCCTTATCTCAGTTGCAGAATATGCTTTACGCTTGTAAAAGCGGACAGCCTTAACCTCGTAGCCAGCCTCTATGAAAAGCCTCCGCGTTAAAGGCTCATTGGAATAGACTATGTCAAAGGGTGGAGTGTAACCCTCAACAGCGGAAACCCAAACCATGTGTATGTGGGCATCTGGTACCGGCACAATCCATATTCGCCCCAAATCTATCTTAGCTTCTTCTAAGGCTCTTCGAATCATGACAAGCCTTTCTCCGGTTGTGAAGGGATTGCTAATGCGGTGGCTGTACTGGGCACTGCCGACGGCGATTACAAGCTCATCTACTTCTTTTAAAATCTCTTTCACCACGTTAAGGTGTCCCAAGTGGAAAGGCTGAAACCTTCCAACAAAAAGCCCGCGCTTAACCATGTAACCATCTCTTCTTGAAGTTTAAACATCAAGCTTTTATTATTTGCGTTAAAAACAATGGCATTTAATGCCTTTCTAATACAAATTCAACTGGGAAAATCTGCATCTTTCTTCCGTTTACAAGAATCTCTTGTTCCTTTGCATAGCCTCGTTTTTCCCGCTTTAAGATTTCAAGCTTAACCTGTAAGCCTCCGCCATATCCGCCTAAAGAAAAGTTTGAGGCTACTATCCTATGGCATGGAACAATCAGCGGGAAAGGGTTTGACGCCATAACTTGTCCCACAGCCCTAGGGCTTCCGCCCACCGTCTTTGCAACGGAACCATAAGAAGCCACATAGCCAACTGGAATCAAGGCAACAGCTTCAAGAACCCTTCGCGCATATTTTGACAAATGTTCCATGGCAAGGGAAAACTTTCGGGCATATCCCTCACCATTGTAAATATTTGCCAGCGAAGCGATAACCAGTTCGGCAAAACTGTTTCCCTTCATGGAATGCTGAAAAGGAATGTTAAAGGGAATGCTTCTCAACAAACTTTGCAAAACTTGAGTTTGGCTAAACGCAAACGCTGTGGCGAAAACCTTTTCCCCTTCACATGCAACACCAAACCATGTATCCCTAACGCTCTTCATATGAAGCGTTATCATTTTGCTGCCTCTTAAAAAGCGTTATAAAGCCACGGCTATTTTAGCTCTATGGAGGAAACACTTTTGGAAGATGTTGAAAGGAAAACCGTTTATTTCAAATACTGCGGTGAAGTGAACACGGAAAGAGTTCTCCGCGCAGCAAAAATTCGTTGTAAGGAGACGGGCATCAACAAGGTTGTAATAGCCTCTGAAACCGGGAGAAGCGCTATAAAAGCTCTCGACGTATTTAAGGAAATGAAAATCAAAATAATTGTTGTAACCCACTATCCCGCGGAAACATGGGGACCTAAAGGGAACATACCAATAGGGCTAAAGCGTAAAGAATACACGGAGAACTTGAAAAAGCTTATAGAAAATGGATGTAAAATCGTTCAAGGCACAAGACCCTTTGCTCCGCCATCTCGTTCCGTATATTGGGAGCATCCAACTCCAGAAGGCGTTATCGATAAAACATTGGAAATTTTTGGAGCGGGCACCAAAATAGCCATAGAGGCTGCTATTATGGCAGCGGATGCTGGAGAGCTGGAAGAAGGCGAGGAAGTGGTGGCATGCGCAGGGACATACAAAGGTTTGGACACAGCCCTTGTGGTTAAAACTGCTTACAGCATGAACTTCTTCAAGGATTTCGAAGTTAGAGAAATCATAGCTAAACCATTGTGCCGTATTAAGAAGCTTCCAGAATTTAAATATAAAAATTGGAAAGGCAATTTAGAAGACTATTATTCACAGTTAGGGAGACATTAAGTTTAATAGGTTGTGCTGGTATATCACGGGAAAGGTGAAAACGGCGTGGAAAAGGAAGGGCAAATGCACCAGTATTTATGGATTCCAGGCGCAACAACAGTTGGCATAGTATGCAGAGACGGCGTTATCCTAGCTTCTGAAAAACGTGTTTCCTACGGGTATTTGGTTGTCAGCAGAGGCGGCAAAAAAGTTTTCAAGATAACAGACCATATTGGCGCAGCGTGCGCTGGACTGGTTTCAGACATGCAGATTCTCATTAGGGAAGTGGAGGCTTACGCGAATTTGTATGGCATGGATGTTGGTAGACCAATATCCGTTAGGTCAGCTGCCAAACTCATATCGAACCTGCTTTTCGCCAATAGGCTTGCACCTTTAATAACTCAGACTATTGTAGGCGGCATAGATGAAGAGGGCGCATCCCTCTATGTGCTGGACGTTTTAGGCTCCGTAATACCAGATAAATACGCTGTTGTTGGTTCTGGGACAGAAATAGCCATGGGAGTACTTGAAGAAAGCTACAAGGAAGGCTTAAGCATGGAAGACGGAAAAGCACTGGTGGTCAGAGCCATAAAATCCGCCATAAGCCGAGACATCATGAGCGGAGACGGCATCGACTTCCTACTCATAACAAAGGATGGCACCAGAGAAGAATCCATAAAATTCTAAAACCGCGTCTATTAAACGGGGACAAAACCCCTTGTCCTTCGATTTAACCCTAAACGAAGGAGAACTTCTTGTTAAGCTAGCCCGCACCGCAGTGGAAGAATACCTTAAAAATAGAAAGCGTATTCGTGTTCCAGAAGGGCTTTCACAAAAGTTTATGCAAAATTGCGGAGTCTTTGTGACAATAAACAGTGTTGAAGGCGGAGAAAAAGAACTGCGGGGATGCATTGGACTGCCTTATCCAACAACTCCATTGGCAGAGGCGGTTATAGAGTCTGCCATAAGCTCAGCAACCCAAGACCCAAGATTTTATCCGCTCACCTTAAACGAACTAGACAGCGTAGTCTTTGAAGTGAGCGTGCTTACTCCTCCGCAATTGGTGGAGGTGGAAAAACCCAGCGAACACCCTTCCAAAATCAAGGTGGGTGTTGATGGGCTAATTATAGAAAGAGGCTTCTATAAGGGACTACTGCTTCCCCAAGTACCAGTAGAATGGAACTGGGATGAGGAAGAGTTTCTATGCCAATGCTGCGTGAAGGCTGGTTTGCCTCCAGACTGTTGGCTTATGAAAGGCACAAAAGTCTACAAGTTTCAAGCCATAATTTTTGAAGAAGAAAAACCAAAGGGTGAAGTTAGACGGAAAACCCTCAGCGGAAAATAGGCTCATTTAACAATTATTTTAGTTTTGCAGCTTCTTCGATGATCTCCACCGCTTTTTCTACACCCTTAAACTTGTTAGAATACTGGTTTAACCGTTGCACATTACTTTTGTAAAAGTCTTTTCTCTCCTCCACTTCTCGAATGGCTTGCCTCAACTGCTCCTTATTTCCTGCAATAATTGAACAGCCTAAATCCTGCATTTTTTTAGCGTTTGCCAACTGCTCTGGTTGTGTGGGAATGCATATGCTTGGTTTTGCATGTTTTATGGTTTCGAAACATGTGGTGTGTCCTCCACTGAAGATTACCAATTTAGCCTTTGCCATGTATTCATTTCTTTCCTGCTGCGAAAGCCAACCATATATGGTGCAGTTTCCAACAGTTTTCGCATTTTTCTCGCCGTGTTCCCCTAGGCTCACTATGCTTTTGGTTTTAAGCAGACTTAAAACTGGAATCACTGTTTTTTTCAGCTTAGCCCTCGTTCCTAAGGGTCCGCTTATGGACGCGAAAATGTGGTTTTCCGAAGTCTTCGTAGGCGTCATGTCAATGAAGGCGCCGACAAATTCAACCTTGTCTCTAACCCCAACAGCGTCAAGGTTGCCCAAATTATATTCGCATATGGAGTAGGGCGGAGGATTATCTGGAACAATTATTTTTGAACATTTTCTCACATAGCGTTCCGTAAACCTTTCGCCTGGAATAAGCAGCGGAGAAAAACGGTAGCTTGGTCGAATAACATTTGTCACGTATACTGACGGAATTTTCCATCTGTGGGCTAAGCGCAGTGCGTGCAAATCTCCATCTGAAACAATTAGGTTGGGCTTGATTTTTAGAAGGTTCCTTCTTAAGTCGTAATAGCGATGCACAGTTTCTAATCCACTCGGAGATTTAATTCCGAGGCTTCCCTCTTCTAGATTAAAGTGTGGAAGGGGGAAGAGGATGTTCAAAAGCGAAGCTGAAACACTTATTCCCCAAGCGTTCTCGTACCAAGCCACAGGCGTGCAGTGGTAAACGTTCTCAAACTCTTTTTTCAAAAGCTTGTAGGCGTTTCCTCCAGAGAAAAAGAAAAGCTGGTTTCCTCTCTCTTTAAGCATCTTTCCTAAAAACATCAGTCTCGATACGTGTCCCAAACCCAGTTCCGTGCAGCTGAGCATTAATCGCATAATTCAAGAGAATGGCTGCTGACATTTATTTCAGTTATCCTTACAAAACTATTAAATAAGAAGCCCTATTGATGGTGGAATGGTAGGCATATGTTCTTGCCGAAGAAGATTTTGGAAGAAAAGCTTAGGCGAATCCTAGCCGAAGACCTTGGACAAGGCGACGTGACAACAGCCCTCATAGTTCCAGAAGGCTGCATTGCAGAAGCAGAAATGGTGGCAAAAGAAGCCGGTGTGGCTGCTGGAATCGAAGAAGCCTCAGTGCTTATCGAAAGCTTAGGCTTAAATTTTGAGGCTTACGTTAAAGATGGAGACGCAATAAAGCCAAAACAGGTTTTGATGAGGATTTCAGGAGAAGCCAGAACCATATTGTCTGCTGAACGGACAATTCTAAACATTGTTTCAAGAATGAGCGGCATCGCCACAGCCACAAGAAAGCTTATCGAAAAAATCAGAAAAGCCAAATACAAAACAAGGGTTGCGTGCACGAGAAAAACTGCGCCTGGACTGCTTTATTTCGATAAAAAGGCTGTCCTCGTAGGCGGAGGCGACCCTCATAGGCTTCATTTAGACGACATGATTCTGGTGAAGGATAATCATATTGCCATAGCTGGAAGCGTTAAAAAAGCCGTTGAAGCAGTTAAAGAAAAGGCGTCTTTCAGTAAAAAAATTGAAGTTGAAGCGTCAAATGTTAAGGAAGCCATAGAAGCAGCGAAAGCCGGAGCAGACATAATAATGCTGGACAACTTTTCCCCAAAACAGGTGGAGAAAGCCGTCAGCATTTTGAAGAAACGTGGATTTTTTGGGAAAATTCTCCTTGAAGCCAGTGGCGGGATAACATTTGACAACATTTTAGACTTTGCCTCAAAGGGAATAGACATAGTCAGTTTAGGCGAAATAACCCACAGCGTAAAAGCCCTAAACATAAGTTTAGAAATCAAAAACGTAAAAAGGGCTTAAGTGAAAGCGTGAATTATCGCCATTTCAATGGTTGCAGCTATTAAAAGCGTAATAGCGCATATAGAGATTATGATGCATGTGTTCACAAGCTCCCTTTTCCAGTTACGCTTTAGTATACGCCAGCTTAGCCAAGCGCTCTGGGCAAAGGCTGCAGAATATGCCAAAAACTCAAGCCATGTAAACGGAAAAATGAATAAAAGCAGAAAGGTTAAGGTTGGGTTTATGCCTTCGGCGATGCTTTGTGCTGCAATTACAACGCCAGTGCTGTATAACACATAAAATCCGAAAAGGGGACCTATAAACGGTATAAAGAATGAAAGGCATAAAACGAAATTGTTGCCGAAGATTAATGTGGTGCCGCGGAACATATCGGCGGATGAAACATATTCTTGCATCTGCTTAAGCTCCTCGTTGATTTCTGTTGCCTCCGTAGTGGTTAGAGGGGTTAGGACGCCTGCAACGGTTACAGCTATTGAAATGAGGAAAAACATTAGAACAGCCAGTATACGTTTTATTTTTGATGGAAACTGTGTCCAAAGGTTTAAAGCCAAAATATGCCCTCTATCCATGTTTTATTCTTTTCGGGTTATCTTCAGTGTTCTGAAGCCTCTTGCGCATGGGTTTAGCGTTTCCGTGATATTAACTTTTTTTAAAAATCCGTTGATATCTACTGCATAGCCTAAAACGTCGTGTTCCGCCGCCATCAAAGAATAAACGTAAACCTTGTCTTCAAGGATTTTTGGCTGGCATTTTGATGGCAGTCCAAGCATTAATGGCTCATTCTGTTCCAAAGCTTTCTCTGAAGCGTATAATATGGCGTGGGCTCCCGCTGTTAGCTCAGCAATCCTCACGGGAATGCTTTCTTTCCCTATCGCTAAAACCTCAACTCCGTATTTTTGTGAGATTTCACCAGCAATTTTCCTTAACCTTGGAAGAATTTTTATAAGGTTGCTTCTAGCTTTGCTGGAGATTTTCATGTTTGAAAACTGTATGGGAGAAAGCTGTTCCAATGGAACCGCGCCTAAAGACATGTCAAGGTGGACTACGTCTGCTTTTGCCTTTGTAAGCAGTTCTTTGCAGAGTTCCGCTTCAAACACTATAACTTCATGGCTGTTCGCAGCGTCTGCAAAAATTGGCTTGGCTAAACATTTGCTTGGCTCTCTGTAGGGCGGCTTAACCAAGACAGCGGCTGTAGCCACAATCACTGTGGGTTCAAACTTTTCGTTTAAAATGGCTGATGAAGAATCCGCAGCAATTATCCTCAAAGATTCCACCTCTCTCTATTAGGGTTTTGAGAGAATTTAGCTCTACCGCTTACTCAGCAAGCAACGCGTTAACTTTTAGATGCATTCCTAAAACAAACATTTCCGAGCTTTTCGCTCTACTAGCCTTAGGCTTTATAACCTTCACATCTTTAAAGTACTGTCTAACTTTGCTTGTAAAGTCTTCTAACATGTCTCCTTGAAAGACCTTTACAAAGAAGTTTCCCCGTGGCTTGAGAATTTCAAGGGCTATTTGCAAGGCTTTTTGGGCAAGGTCTATTTGGCGGGCGTGGTCCAGCTCCCATATTCCAGAAATGTTCGGAGAAGCGTCTGAAATCACCACGTCAGCTTTTCTGGGAATCAACTCTAATATTTGCCTAACTGTTTCTCCTTCTGTTATGTCGCCTATGATTGTTCTAACGTTTCGCTCTGGGAAAGGTTCGATGGGTTTTAAGTCGACTCCCAAGACAAAGCCTTCAGCTCCAACTATTTTTCTTGCGGCTTGAGTCCAGCCGCCCGGTGCAGCGCCTAAGTCTATGACGACATCGCCTTCTTTGATGAAATGGTATCTTTCTACAGCTTGAAAGAGTTTGTAGGCTGCTCTTGAACGATATTTCTCTTCTTTCGCCTTTCTATAGTAATAGTCTCTTTTGCGTTCTTGAATCCAGGCTTTGGGCAAAACTAGCTGTCACCTAAAATCTTATAGTCCGTTTCAGCTATGTGGAAAAGCCACTCTGTTAGTTTTTCACAGTTTTGCGGGGTTACGGCGCCAGAGGGGCCGCATCTTTGACTGTCGGGGCACATCATGCATGGGCAGTCTGCTATGGAGTCTATGGACGCTGGAAGCCTTTTTGGGTAAAGCCTATAAGTCCATCTTCCGTTGCGGAGTTCCCTTTCTCTTCGTATCAACCCTTTGTCCTCAAGTTTTAGGGCTATTCTTGAGCCTTCTCTGCTGCTTGCTCCGAGTTTCCTCCATAGTTCAGACTGGAGCAACCCCTCATTACCAGAGTTCATTATTATTTGCAGCGCCTTTTGCTCTAAATCATTGGGTTTTGGCATTTCTCCTTCCAGTCTTCCACGCTAATATATAGGTTTTCTCAAATAAAATATGTTTATCCCAAGATAAAATAATTTAGGTTGAAAGGCGGCTGAAATGAAAAGGAGAAAAACCATTGAAGGCTACTGCTTAGGCATTGAAAGCACAGCAGACGATTTCAGCGTTGGAATAGCAACCTTCAAAGGGGAGATAATTGCGAACATTATAAGCGCTTACATGCCTCCTGAAGGAGGAATCCACCCGAGAGAAGCCGCAAGACATCACGCAGAAAACGCCAGCAAAGTCCTCGAAGAAGCCTTCCAAAAAGCTGGAATAAAACCTAAAGACTTGTCTGTCATAGCATTTTCCCAAGGTCCCGGGCTTGGTCCTTGTCTCAGAACTGGTGCCACAGTAGCAAGAGCCTTAGCCTCCTACCTAGGTGTTCCGCTGGTGGGGGTAAACCACTGTGTTGCCCACATTGAAATAGGGAAGCTGAAAAACGATGCAGAAGACCCTGTTACGCTTTATGTTTCAGGTGGAAATACAATGGTGGCGGCGTTTGACGCTGGGCGTTACAGAGTTTTCGGCGAAACATTGGACATTGCCCTTGGAAACTGTTTAGATGTTTTTGCAAGGGAGGCTGGGCTGAGGCAGAAACCCGGCGAACCCTTTGGAGCCATTGTTGAAAAGTTCGCTCGAAATGGAAGGCGGCTTATCCCGCTGCCTTACACTGTTAAGGGCATGGACATGTCCTTCAGCGGTTTATTAACAGCCTCCATAAACATGCTGAAAAAGGGAGACCTTAAACTTGAAGACTTGTGTTACAGCCTTCAAGAAACCGCCTTCTCCATGGTAGTCGAAGTTACTGAGAGAGCCCTAGCCCACACAGAGAAAAAGGAAGTACTCCTAACCGGCGGGGTTGCCGCCAACAAAAGACTTCAAGAGATGGTTCGCTCCATAGCTGAGGAACATGATGCCAGATTCTGCACTGTGCCAAAGGAGTTTGCAGTTGACAACGGGGCTATGATTGCATGGACAGGCGTTTTAGCGTTCACCCATGGTGTTACAACATCTATTGATGAAAGTTTCGTGAGGTTGAGGTGGCGGCTTGAAGAGGTTGAAGTTCCTTGGGTGAAATAAGTCCGCTGTTGCTGATTAAAAGGGGAGCGGAAGCATGCCTATACTTGGCAGAGTGGCATGGCAGAAAAGTTGTAATGAAGAAGCGTTTACCAAAGGGTTATAGGCTTCCGGAAATGGACGAGCAAATAAGAAGTTACAGAACCGTCCACGAGCCGCAGCTGATGCACGAAGCGAAAAAGGCTGGAGTGCCAACGCCAACAATATTTCTGGTTGACGTGAAAAATTCCACAATCATAATGGAGTTCATTGAAGGCAAACAGTTAAAACAGTTGCTGAACGAGGTTTCCGAAAAGGATAGACTGCACTTATGCCGTAAAGTCGGCGAGTTAATTGGCAAACTCCACAAACATGGAATAGTTCACGGCGACCTAACAACCTCAAACATGATTCAAAACTCCGATGGAAAAATCTTCTTCGTAGACTTTGGACTAGGCGAAAAGACAAAGGAGCTTGAAGCCCGAGGCGTAGATTTACACTTGATGAAAAGGGCATTGCAAAGCACCCACTTCAAGTTTGCAGAGAAATGTTTCAAAAACGTGATTGAGGGATACTCAAGCGTTTTAGATGCTGAAACTGTGAAAAATGTTTTAGATAAAATAAGGGAAATAGAGAGGAGAGGCCGATATATAGCTGAAAGGAGAAGCGAGATGTGATAAAGACTGTTTGGTGTATAACCTTCTATGTTTCAGACTTAAAAAAGCGGCAAAATTCTATGGAGAAACTCTCGGCTTGGAAAAGAAATATGAGTATTCCAGCTATGTGGGTTTTGAATGCGGCGGAGTTGAGATAGGTTTAATCCCAAAACTTGGGGAAGGCGAGCATGTTGCCCCAAATTCGCCTTCAGTAGAGTTTCTAGTCGATGATGTGGAAAAGTTTTACAGCGAATTGAAAAGCAAGAACGTTAAGTTTGTTAAAGAGTTACACGATGAGCCTTGGGGCGGAAGACAAGCCACCTTCACAGACCCCGACGGCAACATTCTAGAAATTGTGCAAATCGATTGGGAAAAATACTTTAATATGTCTGCAAAAGGAGCACAAAGAAAACGTGAGCACAAATGAGTTCCCAATTAAAAGGCAAAGTCATATTCTTCGCCACAAACAACATCAACAAGTTCAATGAAGCCCGCAGAGTTTTAAGCCATTATAAAATAGCCGTAGGCATGTTAAGAGTAAAAACGCTGGAAATTCAAAGCGAAAGCCTAGAAGAAATCGCAAAAACCAGCGCCATCCACGCTCTCCAGCAGTGCCGCCTCCCAATCATCGTTGAGGATGCTGGCTTATTCGTAGAAGCGTTAAATGGGTTTCCTGGACCATACGCGTCATATGTTTACAAGACCATTGGAAACGAGGGTCTTTTAAAGCTTATGAAGGAAGCCCCTAACAGAAAAGCGAAGTTCCAATCTGTGGTTGCTTATTTCTCCCAAGAATTAGAATCTCCAGTATGCTTCAATGGCGAAGTTTTAGGAGAAATAACAGAAACAATTCGAAAAGGCTATTCGGGATTTGGGTTTGACCCCGTTTTCAAGCCTCTAAAAAGCGAAAAAACCTTTGCCGAAATGGACATCAATGAAAAGAACAAGTATTCACATAGGGCGAAGGCTTTCCAGAAATTTGCAAAATGGTATAAACAGTTTAGTTATAAGCAAATTATTTAAGTTAATCCACCTTCATAGTTTAGGGCTGAAACTTTAAATATCCGTCTATCCTCGCTCTTACAGAATCTGAAAGGGATAAAAATGCCAAAACAGGAAAAGGGAAAATCCCACTCAACAAGACCAGTGAGTAAACGCCCTCCAAGCTGGTGTAAATACCAACCTGAAGAAGTGGAGGCGCTGGTTATTAAATTGGCTAGGGAGGGGCACCCTCCAAGCCGGATAGGCACTATTTTGAGGGATCAGTACGCTATCCCGCTTGTTAAGCCCTTAACCGGAAAAACTATAACGCAGATTCTTCGGGAGGCTGGACTTGCGCCTTCAATACCTGAAGATCTTGGAAATTTACTTAAGGAGGCGGCGCGGCTTTCAGCTCATTTGGAGAAGCACAGGAGAGACTTGCATAATAAGAGGGCGTTACAGCTTGTTGAAGCAAAGATTCACAAGCTTGCAAGGTATTATAAACGTGAAGGGGTTTTGCCTCCCAATTGGAAGTATGAGCCAAAAATAGCCTCTATAACCTAAAATTTATGCTTTAACGTTTTAAATCCTTAAAAGCTGAACCGTTTTAAGTGGAAATTCTATAACATATTGTGATGGTGATGGCGTTAGACGAAAAACAAACTGCAAACTTCTTTGAAGGCGTTTCCAAAGCTGCCGAGACAGTTTTGGAGGCAGTTAGAGAAGACAGCCTCATCCATGTTTTTTCGCATTTGGACGCTGATGGCATTGCCGCCGCTGGGATTATCGGCAAAGCCTTGTATAGGCTTGATGCAAGGTTCCGCGTCAGAATAACCCAGTGGGTGGACGAGAAGCTTGTGGCTGAAATCCTTGAGGAAAAGCCTCAAATGGTGATTTTTACAGATTTGGGAAGCGACTACGCAAACTTGTTAAAGCAGAAAGCTTCAGAAATAGAAGTTGTTGTTTTAGACCATCATCAACTGGGCAGCGAACCAGCCGAAGATTTCCCATGTGTTAACCCACATCTTTACGGCATTGACGGAGCGCGAGATATCAGCAGTTCAGGCGTAGCCTATTTTTTGGCTAAGGCAATCGACAAAGTGAACATGGATTTGGCGCCTGTAGCCGTTGTTGGTGCACTTGGAGACCTCCAAGACAAATATGACCAGCGGATGCTTGGCGGCTTAAACGAAAAAATAGTTGAAGACGCGAAAACTCAAGGATTGCTAACTGTTGAGAAAGACTTGATATTCTTTGGAAGGGAAACCCGTCCAATCCACAAAACATTAGCGTCCACAACAAACCCCTTCATTCCTGGAATAAGCGGTGAAGAAGACAAAAGCCTAGCCTTCCTAGTCAGCCTCGACATAAAGCCGAAGCATGGCGACAAGTGGAGGGCTTTAAGAGACTTGACTGAAGAAGAGAAGAAAAGGCTTTGCTCAGCCCTTGCAGAGTACCTACTTTCAAAGGGACTGCGCTATGAGATTTCTAATCTTATAGGACATGTTTATACGTTGAACCTTGAAGAGCCTTGGACGCCGCTGAGGGATGGCAGAGAATTCGCTGTTCTGCTTAATGCAACTGGACGCATGGACAAGCCAAGCGTTGGTGTGGCGGTTTGCATGGGCGACAGAGGCTCAGCCCTTGATGAAGCCAACAAAATTCTTGAAGATTATAGGCGAACCATTAACAAGTATCTCGGCTGGATTATGGAAAAACCAGAAAGAATACGGGAGATGGAAAACATTTACGTTGTTTACGGTGAAGACTTCATAGACGACAAGGTGATAGGAGCCATCTCCTCCATTCTTTCAACTTCTCTTCCAAACCCAGAAAAACCCCTCATTGCATATGCCGATGTGAAAGAGGAAGGACTTGTGAAAGTGTCCGCCAGAACCATAGACGCTGTAACCTACAAGGGCGTCAATCTAGGAGAAATTATGCAAGCGGCAGCTGAAAAATGTCTTGGAAAAGGCGGAGGACACAACATAGCAGCCGGAGCACAAATTCCAACTGAAAACGTGGACACTTTCATAAAACTTGTTAACGAACTGGTTGGAAGACGGTTGGCAGGCGAAAAAGTTGGAAGCTGAAATCACGATATTTTACAATGATGCTAAAAGTGCGAAAGCCATTGCACAAGCAGTTTCACCAGACAACTTTAAGGCTCCTTCGGGTTTATACATCAAAACTGAAAAGAAAAACAACAGTGTTTGGACACACATAAAATGTAAAAGGGAGCTTCAAACCTTCATCGCCACAATTGACGATTTGCTCTTTTCCATCTCCACAGCAGAGAAAACCCTAAAAACAGCACGGAAAATTGAATAAGAACATATGCCCTTTTCTATAAAGCTAGAAGCGTTAATGGCTCGTTGATGAAAATGTTGGACATAAGGCTCATTAGAGAAAATCCCAAACTTGTTAGAGAGAACCTAAAAAGGAGAGGCGACCCTGAAAACCTGAAAATGTTGGATGAGCTAATAGAATGTGATAGGCTTTGGCGGCAACACTTGACAAGACTTAATGATTTGCGCCGTGAAAGAAACCGCATAACAACCGAAATTGCAACGGCAAAAAAGAGGGGCGAAGACATTGCAGCTATTCTTTCAAAGGCTAAAGCAGTTGACGAAGAAATCACGGCGATGGAGAAGCAAGTTGCCGAATACGAGGAGAAAGTGCGATATTATCTTATGATGCTTCCCAACCTCTTGCATGAGTCGGTTCCAATAGGCAAAGACGAGTTTGATAATGTTACGGTGAGGACTTGGGGGGAAATTCCAAAATTCAGCTTCCCACCTAAAGACCACATAGATTTGGGTTTAAGCCTAGACATAATGGACATTGAAAGGGCTGGAAAAATCGCCGGCGCCAGATTCTACTATCTTAAACGGGAAGGCGTCCTCTTGGATATGGCTTTGATGAACTTCGCCTTACAAGAGATGGTTAAGAGGGGTTATACGCCTATAGAGCCCCCTTTTCTCATGAGACGCAAACCCTACGAAGGCGTCATAGCCCTCAGCGATTTCGAAAACGACCTATACAAAATTGAGGGCGAAGACCTATACTTGATTGCCACTTCAGAACATCCAATGGCAGCCATGTATATGGATGAAGTTTTAAAGGCTGATGATTTGCCCATAAAGCTTGTCGGAGTAAGTGCAAACTTTAGGAAAGAAGCCGGAGCGCATGGCAAAGACACAAGGGGGATTTTCCGCACCCACCAATTCAACAAAATTGAACAGTTCGTTTTCTGCAAACCCGAAGATTCTTGGAAAATTCATGAAGAGCTTATAAGAAACGCAGAGGAGCTTGTGCAAAAGCTTGGCTTGCCCTACCGCGTTGTAAACGTCTGCACCGGCGACATTGGAAAAGTTGCCGCCAAAAAATATGACATCGAAGTTTGGATGCCCGCTCAAAACGCCTATAGAGAAATAATCTCCTGCAGCAATTGCACAGATTACCAAGCGAGGAGGCTTAACATCCGCTACCGAGAAAAAGAAGGCGAGCCGCCGAAGGGTTTTGTGCACACTTTAAACTCAACAGCCTTAGCCACTGGGCGAACCATTGTGGCTATATTGGAGAATTACCAGCAAGGAGACGGGTCGGTGATAATCCCGGAGGTTTTAAGAAAATACATGGGCGGCATGGAGAAAATTGAGCTGAAAAGGTAAAGCTTAATACCCTTTAATGAGACTCTTCTTCGCTGTTAAAATGGAGGGTGCAAGTGTCTACAAAAAAGGTGAGGGATAAGTGGCGTAGCAAGGCATGGTATACGGTAGTGGCTCCGCCATATTTTGGAAACGTAGAGCTTGGAGCAATTCCAGCGGACGAACAGGAAAAGCTTGTTGGAAGAGTCGTTGAAGCAACGCTTTATGAGATTACTGGAGATTTCGCCCATCAATACTTGAAAATCTACTTCCAAATCACAAGTGTGGAAGGGAAAACGGCGCGCACCATGTTTAAGGGACATGAATATTCAAGAGACTATTTGCGAAGTCTTGTGCGGAGGAGAACAACAAAAGTTGACGGCATATTCAACGTTACAACAAAAGACGGATACAGGCTTCGGGTCGCTGTTTGCGCCTTCACCCTTTCAAGAATTAAAACTTCACAAGAGCAGGCCATACGCAAGATTATGGCAAAAATAGTTGAGGAGAAAAGCAAAGTCTTAACCATGGACCAGTTCGTCCAAGAAATGGTTCTTGGAAAAATAGCTTCAGACGTTTACAACGAGGCGAAAAAAATTGTTCCACTACGCCATGCAGGCATCAGAAAATCAAAACTTTTGACGCAAGTTACGCAGCTGCAGGCGCCACTGCAAACCGTGGAGCAGTAGGATTTAGCCTTCAGCAATTTTTCCGCCATATTCATAGCCTTTTTCGAAAGCTGCTGAGTTCAATTTTTCAGTTCCTTTAGGCACGTTGGCTTTGATTGCCTCTTTAAGGGCTTTTTTGTCCACTATCTTTGTTATTGCTGCAAACGCGCCTAACATAACAACGTTTGCAACAATTCTTCTTCCAAGTTCCTCTGCCATTTTCGTGGCGGGCACTCGGAAGACTTTCACGTTTTCAAGTTTTTTCTCGTTGGGAATCATGTCTGGGTCGAGGATTATTATTCCGCCTTTTTTCACGCTTTCTGCGTATTCGTTGTAGGCGTGTTGGGACATCACCACTAAAACGTCTGGTTCGGTGACTTTTGGAAAATCTATTTCCCCATCTGAAATTACCACTTCAGACTTGCATGCTCCGCCTCTTGATTCCGGTCCATAAGACTGGGTTTGCACGGCGTGTTTTCCACTGTAAATACATGCCGCCATTGCCGTCATTATTCCAGATTTGATTATTCCCTGTCCGCCGAAACCTGCAAATCTTATTTCCACACGCATTATCTTCGCCTCTACTCTTTTGATTCTTTCAGGATTTGAGCCATCTTGTTGTGAAGCAGTTTTTCATAAGTCGGCTTTTCCACATCCACAAACTCTCCGATAACAATTTTTTCTGGAGTTATCTCCGCCTTCGCCGGGTCTGAAAAATTCTCTATTACAGAAGCCTTTCTAAACCATTCCATCATTTCAAGTCCCGTTCGCATCTTGTTGTGGCGTCCGAAGATTTCCGGGCAAGGCGATACAACTTCTATGAAGGAGAATCCTTCCCGTTGCAGCAGCTTTTTGATGGATATTGCCAGCATACGCACGTGAAGCGTTGTCCACCTAGCCACGTAAGTTGCGCCGGAAGCGGCTGCCAAATGAACTAGGTTGAAGGGATGCTCTATATTCCCATATGGGGTTGTTGTCGTTAAGGCTTCTAAGGGCGTGGTTGGTCCAACTTGGCCGCCTGTCATTCCATAGTTGAAGTTGTTGGCGCAAATCACCTTTATCCCAATGTTTCTTCTCGCCGCGTGGATGAAGTGGTTTCCCCCTATGGCGAAGAGGTCGCCGTCTCCGCTTATAACAACCACTTCCAACTCCGGTTTTGCAAGCTTCACCCCCGTTGCAAAAGCTATTGGTCGACCATGCGTGGTGTGAAATGAATCCACGTTCGTATATCCGGCTGCTCTTCCTATACAGCCTATTCCAGAAACCACCACAAGCTTATTCAAATCCATTTGCAACTCGTCCAGCGCATGAACAAAAGCATTTAGAATTATGCCGTTGCCGCAACCGGAACACCATATGTGCGGCATCATAGCAGCTCTCAAATACCTTGCAAAGGGATGCTCAACTGCCTCTGCCTCAGTCATTTGCTGTGCCTCCTTAAAGCTTCAAAAATTTCCATAGGCGTGTGGGGTTCTTCTCCCAATTTTGATAGGTGAAAAACAGATGTTTCCTTTGCAGCCCTTTCAACTTCCCGCACCATTTGTCCACAGTTCATCTCTGGCACGATTATGGCTTTTGCCCCTTCAGCGGCTTTGGCTATGTGCTTTTCTGGGAACGGCCAAAGAGTAACCAAACGGAGAAGCCCGGCTTTTATGCCGTTTTCCCTTGCTTTTCGCACTGCGCTAAGCGCTGCCCTTGCCACTATTCCATAGGCGACAACCACGATTTCGGCATCTTCCACCGTTGTCTCTTCAACGCGGACTATTTTTTCGGCGTTTTTCCTTATCTTATCGCAGAGCCTCTGCACAAGCTTTGTTTGAACTTCTGAACTTTGCGTTTGGGGATATCCATACTCGTCATGTGTCAAACCGGTGGCGTGGAAGCGATAGCCCTCGCCGAAACAAGCCATGGGCGGAACCAAATCATCGCCAGGCATAAATGGCAAATATTGTTCTGGCGGAGTGTTTGGCCTTTTTCGGTTTACTATTTTAATCTCTTCAGCTGGGGGTATGACCAGTTTCTCCCACATGTGGGCCACAACCTCATCAGCCATAACCATTGTTGGAACTCGATAGGTTTCAGCCAAGTTGAAAGCTTCTATGGTTAAGTCGAACATTTCTTGGACGGATGAGGGCGCCAAAGCTATAATTTCATAGTCGCCGTGGGAGCCCCATTTAGCCTGCATAACGTCCTGCTGTCCTGGAAGCGTAGGCTGCCCGGTGCTTGGTCCACCCCGCATCACGTCAACAATCACGCATGGAGCTTCAGTCATGGCAGCCAAACCGATGTTTTCCTGCATTAGGCTGAAGCCCGGTCCAGAAGTTGCAGTCATCGCTTTCAAACCCGCATAAGAGGCGCCTATAACGGCTGCCATGGAAGCGATTTCGTCTTCCATTTGAACGTAGACTCCACCTATTTTTGGCATTCTGGCGGCTATGTGTTCCGCTATTTCCGTTGCTGGTGTTATGGGGTATCCAGCGAAGAATCGGCATCCGGCTGCAATGGCGCCTTCTGCGCATGCAATGTCGCCGCTCATGAAGTGCACGCCTGATAAGACGGTTTTTTCTTTAGCCATTTAACATCCATCCTTGCATTGTTTTTCTTTAACAAAAATCGCGAAGTCTGGGCATACGGCTGTGCAGAAACTGCAGATTATGCATTCTTTCTCGTTAACAACCCTTGGTGGGTGAACTCCTCTGGCGTTGATTTCGTCGGATTCTTCTAAAACTTTTTTGGGGCAGTATTGTATGCAGAAGCCGCATCCCTTACACTGGTCTTTTATTATGTGGATTTCGGCTTTTGGCCTAACAGCCTTTTCAGCGTCGAGGGGGGTTCTCCAATGTCTCTCTGGCATTTAAGCGCCTCCAGTTTTTGTGAAAACCTTTTTTGCTAGCTCAATTTCTTCGCTTGTAACCTTCTCAATTATTTTTTGCATTTCATGGATTTTTGAAGCAAACCTCTCTCCTTCAGCGGCTGAAACCCACAACAGCTGAAGTCTCTCCTTATCTAATCCATTCTGTTCCATTTTTCTCCAGAGGCGTTCCACGCGTTTTTGTGTTTGGTAGTTGGCGTTTATGTAGTGGCAGTCTCCAGGGTGGCATCCTGCCACAAGAACGGCTGCAGCGCCTCTTGCGAATGCTCTTTCAACAAATTTTGGAGCCACACGTCCAGAGCACATGGTTCTTATTATTCTCACGTTTGAGGGATACTGCATTCTGCTAACTCCAGCAAAGTCCGCGCCAGCGTAGGCGCACCAGTTACAGCAAAAGGCAACTATTTTCTTGTCTGCGTCGTGCTCTGTTACAGCGTCTATTTGCGCCATAATCTGCTCGTCTGTAAAGTGGCTCTGTGTTAACGCGTCAGAGGGGCATTCAGCAGCGCATGTTCCACATCCACCGCATGCAGCTTCAACAATTTCAATGCGTTTAAGCTCCTTGTTTAAGGTTATCGCGTTGTAGGGGCAAACCTTTGTGCAGAGCCCGCAAGCTTTACACTTTTCCGCGTCAAAAATTGGCGTGATGGCTTCCACTGTAACTTTACCCTTCGCCATTAATATGCCAGCTCTGGCAGCAGCTGCACTTGCCTGGGTTACGCTGTCCTTTATGTCCTTTGGGGCTTCAGCGCATCCAGCAAAGAATATTCCACCAGTGGCTGCATCCACTGGTCTGAGTTTTGGATGGGCTTCCATGAAAAACCCATCTTGGGTTCTTGAAAGCGTTAGTAGCCGCTGGATTATTTCGCTGTCTTTTCGCGGTTCTAACCCTACGGAGAGAATTACCAAGTCAAAGTTCAGTTTGTAAGGCTCCTTCAGCAAGGTGTTTTCGCCTATCAGCCAAAGGTTGCGGGTTTTTGGGTCTTCGATTATTTCTGCGGGAAGCCCGCGGATGAATATGACGCCCTCGTTTTTGGCTCTCTTGTAAAGGTCTTCAAAGCCTTTCCCATAAGCGCGGATATCAACATAAAACACGTAAATTTCGGTTTCAGGCCAGTGCTCCTTTATAAGCAAGCTATCCTTTATCGTGTTCATACAGCACACATTGCTGCAATAGGTTCTTCCAGTCTTATTGGAGCGGGAACCTACACATTGAATAAAAGCCACCCGTTTCGGGATTTTGATGTCGCTGGGCCTTATTAATCGTCCACCAGAAGGGCCGCCAGCGTTGATTAGTCTTTCAAACTCCAGCGATGTGATTACGTTTAAGTATTTGCCGTAACCATAGTTTGGAAGCGTTGACGGGTCGAAAACCTCAGCGCCTGTTGCCACTATTATTGTGCCTACTTCCAGTTCTACGGTTTCCGGTTTCATTGTGAAGTCTATGGCTTGTCTTTCGCATGCTTTAATGCATTTGTCGCATACCATGATGCCGTCTTTGTTGAGGCATAGGTTCATGTCGATTATATAGGTGGATGGGACTGCTTGTGCAAAGGGCGTGTAAATGGCGTGTCTTAGGGCTAAACCAGCGTCAAACTCGTTTGGAGCTGTTATGGGGCAAACTTTTGAGCAGTCGCCGCATGCGGAGCAGTCTTCCTTGACATAGCGGGGTTTCTTTAAAACTTTAACATGGAAATTTCCAATATAGCCCTTAACATCGACGACTTCGCTGTTGGCTAACAATTCAATGTTTGGGTGATGTCCAACATCAGACATTTTAGGCGCAAGAATGCATATGGAGCAGTCCATTGTTGGAAAGGTTTTGTCTATCCGCGCCATCATCCCGCCGATGCTTGGCTGTTTCTCCACCAAATATACTTTGTAACCAGTGTCTGCAAGGTCTAATGCTGCTTGGATTCCAGCGACGCCTCCGCCGATGACCAGTGCTTTCCGAATTATTGGCACTTCAATTTCTTCGGCTGGCGTTAGCAAAGCCGCCTTTGCCACAGCCATTTTTACAAGGTCTTTAGCCTTTTCCGTTGCTGCTTCCCTATCATGGAGGTGAACCCAACTGCACTGCTCCCTTATGTTGGTCATTTCAAAAAGATACTTGTTTAACCCTGCCTCTTCACAAACCTTTCGAAACGTGGGTTCATGAAGCCGCGGAGTGCAGGAAGCCACAACCACACGGTTAAGCCTATTTTCCCTAATGTCATTCTTTATGAGTTCCTGCCCCTGGTCTGAGCATGTATAGCGATAATCCTTAGCCAAAACAACGTTTGGAAGGGATGCCGCAAACTTTGCCACATCTTCGCAGTCAACGGAGCCGGCGATGTTTAAGCCGCAGTGGCAAACATAAACTCCAATGCGGATTTCCTCTTTCGCCATATTCATCACCCAAGAAGCCTCAAGTAATATTCAATAGAGGCTGCTGCGATTTTTCCAGCCCTTACAGCCTCAATTATTGTTGCTGGTCCTGTGACGGCATCTCCTCCGGCGAAAACTCCTTTTAGGGTTGTTTCCATGGTTAATGGGTTAACCCATATCGTGCCATCCTCGGTTAATTCTATTTCCTTCGGCAAAAACTGTAAGTTTGGGGCTTCACCTATTGCCAAAATCACCATGTCCGCCTCTTTCACAAATTCAGACCCCTCTATCGGAATTGGTTTTCTCCTTCCAGTCGCGTCTAATTCACCCAACTGCATGCGAACAAATTCGACAACTGAAACTTTCCCGTCTTTTCCTAAAATCCTCTTAGGCGAAGCCAAAAACTCAACTTTCACTCCCTCATCTTCTGCCTCTTTGACCTCCCATGGGTTTGCAGGCATCTCATCACCAGACCGCCTATATAATATGCTGGCTTCGTTTGCTCCAAGCCTTAAGGCGGTTCGTGCAGAGTCAACTGCAACGTTTCCACCGCCAATAACGACAACTTTTTTCCCTTTCACATTCGGCTTTTCGCCAGAATTAACCATCCACAAAAAGTCTAACGCGTGGAAAACACCGTCAAAGTTTGCGCCTTCAATTTTCAATTCCCGCCTCATATGAGCGCCCACACCAATAAAGATGGCTTTATACCCCTCATTCCATAAACTGTTAAAATCAAGGTCTCTGCCAACCGCAATTCCCGTCTTTATCTTTACGCCTAGTGCTTCCAAAGCTTTGATGTCTTTGTCCAAAAACTCTCTTGGAAGACGATATGAAGGCAGACATTTCCTCAACATTCCACCAGGTTCTGGAAGCGCTTCAAAAACCGTTACTTCGCATCTTTTCAAGGCTAACTCGTAGGCAACTGTAAGCCCAGCTGGACCAGAGCCTATGACGGCGACTTTTCCCTTAATGAATTCCCTTTTTTCCTTTTTTTCGGTTAAAAATTCTATTCGCAACTGTTCCGCCTCGTTCAAAACCGCATTTAGATCTAACCCCGCGCGTTCTGGATGAAAACATGTTAGGATGGCTACTAGGGGGAGGGGGGATGCCTTAACAAATTTTTTAACAGCATTTTTAAACGGCTGCGTGTATCCATGTTTAACTGCGAACCTTCGGGCGTGGAGGAAAATTTCAGGCAGTTTTAGGGCTTGGGGGCAACGCCTATAACAGCGGTAGCACCAAGCGCAGAGCCAAAGCTCATCAGAAGCCAAAGCCCTTTCAGTGTCTATGAAAAGTTTTTCCAGAAGGTTTCTTGGATTGTACGCTCTGTCTAACAGTTCAGCCATGGGGCAGCTTGCTGTGCATATGCCGCATTCGAAGCAAAACTTGAGCTTCTCGGCATCAACGCATTCTGCAAGAGCCTCTTTATATGTCATGGCTTTTATGGGGTTCAAGTTGTTGTCCAGCCATTCATATTATTGGGGACATCCCAAGATATAAGCTTTACAAATGTAAAGGTTTTTGGCGTGAGCCACCCCTCCTTCACCAAACGTATTTCTTTTATACACCGAACAATCACACTAAACCATAAACAAAGGGATGCAAATGGAGGAAGTTAAAGCAGTTTTATACGGGGTTGGCGCCGTAGGCAGCTTAATAGCCAAGGCTCTCCTAGAAAAGAAAGGCTTGAAAATAGTCGGCGCAGTTGATGTGGCAAAAGATAAGATTGGCAAGGATTTAGGTGAAGTTTTAGGCTTAAAGGGGAAACTTGGTGTACCAATCATCGAAGATGTTGACAAGCTGTTTTCAACTGCAAAAGCGGACATAGCCATCCATGCAACATCCTCCTACCTTAGAGACACCTATCCCCAAATAGCCTCCTTGGTGAAACATGGTGTGAACGTGATATCCACATGTGAAGAACTTTCATACCCATACCATTCGGAGCCTAAACTTGCAAAAGAACTGGACGCGCTGGCAAAAAAACACGATGTTACAGTTTTAGGCACTGGAATAAACCCTGGCTTTTTAATGGACACCCTTGTGATAACATTGACTGCAGTCTGCCAAAAGATAGAAAAAATTGAAGCAGTCCGAGTCATGAATGCTGCCACAAGGCGGTTGCCGTTCCAGAAGAAGATAGGCGCCGGACTAACCGTAGAAGAGTTCAAACAAAAAATCAAAAGTGGACAGATTACTGGACACGTGGGGCTTGAACAGTCCATAGCCATGATAGCAGACGCTCTGGCATGGAAGCTGGAAAAAATAAGGGCTGAACCCGTTGAGCCTTTAATAGCTAAAGAACCCGTGGAAAGCGAAGCCATAAAAGTTGAGGCTGGAAAAGTGGCGGGCTTAAGGCAAACGGCAAAAGGATTCATGGACAAAAAAGAAGTCATAGTTTTAGACTTTCAAGCCTATATCGGCGCAAAAGAAGAATACGACGCCATAACAATCACGGGCGTTCCAACAATCCGCCAGAAAATCCAACCATGCATTCATGGAGACATCGGCACAGTGGCAATGGTGGTTAACTCTATCCCAAAAGTGCTTAATGCACCAGCCGGTTTACTCACCATGAAGGATTTGCCAGTTCCTTCAGCTGCAACTGAGGACATGCGAAAATACGTTAATATCCTAAATGTGTGAGGGCAGTGAACCTTGAAGCCCAGAGTGGACATAAACTGCGATTTGGGTGAAAGCTACGGAGCCTTCAAAGTTGGAAACGACGAAAAAATAATGCCTTACATAACATCCGCCAACATTGCATGTGGCTTTCACGCTGGAGACCCCATAACAATAGCCCAAGCAATAGCCCTTGCAAAAAAACATGGGGTTGCTGTGGGTGCCCATCCAGGATACCCCGACCTCATGGGGTTCGGAAGAAGAGAAATGCAACTAACCCCTGAAGAGGCAAAAAGCTACGTTATTTATCAAGTTGGCGCTCTTCAAGGCTTTGCAAAAATCTACGGCGTATGCCTTCAACACGTGAAACCCCACGGTGCCATGTATAACAGGGCAGTGAAAGACGAGGAGCTTTCTGAGGCGATAGCTGAAGCCGTTAAAGAACTAGATCATAATTTAATAGTTTTTGCTCCACCAAAGTCTGTGATGGCTAAAATCGCTGCCGAAACTGGACTGCGGGTGGCTTACGAATTTTTCGCCGACAGAGCCTACAACCCAGATGGAAGCCTAGTTTCAAGAAAACATGCCGGTTCAATAATCAAAGAACCGAAAAAAGTTGTGGAAAGGGCTGTTCAAGCAGTTAAGGAAGGAACCGTGGAAGCCTTTAACGGTGAAGTTTTGGAACTGGGCAAGGTGCACACCATTTGCGTTCACGGCGACACACCAACAGCCGTGGAGCTTGCTGAAGCCTTAAGGAAGGAACTGGCTAAAGCGCATATTGAAGTTAAACCAGTAAGCCAATTCATCTAATTTTAGGATTTACTATGGAAACCTATGTTCACACGCCCACGCGTTACTTGCCCTTCGGCGACAGCGCCCTAATAGTTGAATTTGGCGACATAATTAACGTAGCTATTAACAGCAAAGTCATCGCTTTAAGCAAAACTATTGAAAAAGCAAGAATAAAGGGGGTTGAGGAGCTTGTTCCAACATATAGGTCGCTGCTCATCCGCTACAACCTCATGGAGACAACCCACCAACAATTGATTTCCTCCATTAAAAAAATTGAAAAAGCGTTAGAAGAAGCACCATTAGAAGCCAAAAAGGAAAGGATTGTAATTCCCGTTGTTTATGGCGGCGTCTACGGACCAGACTTGAGTTATGTAGCTGAATATCACGGGTTAACCGAGGAACAAGTAGTTAGACTGCATTCTGAAAGGGAATATAGGGTTTACATGATTGGTTTTGTCGCCGGTTTTCCTTATCTAGGCGATGTTCCAGACGAAATTGCAACACCACGCCTCGAAACCCCCCGCCTAAAAGTGCCAGCCGGCTCTGTTGGCATAGCAGAAAAACAGACGGGAATATACCCCTGCGAGGCTCCCGGAGGGTGGCGAATAATAGGCAGAACTCCCATCAAACTGTTTGACCCATTGTGGCAGCCGCCAGCCTTGCTGAAACCAGGAGACACTGTTAAGTTTAAGCCAATTTCAGAGGAAGAATTAAAAAAAATCGAGGAGCTTGCCAAAAAGGGAGCTTATAAACCGCAAATTGAGGAAAAGCAGAAATGAACGTGTTTCATGTTTTGAAGCCCGGATTTTTCACCACAGTGCAAGATTTAGGAAGATATGGCTACCTCAGATATGGAGTTCCCATCTCCGGCGCCATGGACACTTTTTCCATGGTTGCGGCAAACCTGCTGGTTGAAAACAATCCCAACGATGCATGCCTAGAAATAACCCTCATTGGACCAGAACTTCAGGCATTGGCAGACACGCAGATTGCCATAACTGGCGGAAACCTTTCGCCGAAAATTAATGGAGAGGCTGTCCTTATGTGGCAAACCTTAACTGTCCATAAGGGAGATGTGATTTCTTTCGGAAAAGTGGAGGATGGATGTAGAAGTTACCTTTCCATAAGAGGGGGAATAAACGCGCCTACAATTCTTGGAAGCAGGTCAACTTATGTGCGGGGAAAATTCGGTGGAATTGAGGGAAGATGGCTTAAGGCTGGAGACGTAATTGAAGGGTTTAACGTTCCTCCTGTTGAAACAGCGTATAAAATGCCGGAAAACCTTGTGCCCAGCTTCACCAACGATTTTAAAGTGCATGTGATTTTGGGACCTCAAGCCGACATGTTCACGGAAAAGGGCGTCGAAACCTTCCTTTCAAACCCCTACAAGGTTACTATAGAATCTGACCGCATGGGATACCGCCTTGAAGGTCCAACCATAGAGCATAAGAAGAAAGCTGAAATTGTTTCAGACGCCCTTTTGCCAGGGGCAATCCAAGTTCCCAAAGATGGAAAGCCAATTGTGATAATGAAGGATGCCCAAACAACTGGGGGATACCCAAAAATAGCAGTTGCAACAACCCCAGATTTAGATAGGCTTGGACAAGCCAAACCCAACGACACAGTGCTGTTTTCAGAGATAACGCTTGAAGACGCCTATAAAAGACTTTTAGAATACCGAAAAACCCTTTCCAGTCTAGCTGGAAAGCTGATTAAGGCTGTTTAACCTTAAAATACTCGGTTTTTACTACGTGTAAAGCGTGGTGCCGCAATGTCCAATGGGCATGTTCACGATAAAGGAGTCTTATCCCTTGAAAAGCTAATTGAAAAGGTGAAAGGCAATACGGCTTTTCAGAAAGTTGGAGCTTTAGCTATTTTTGTTGGCGTTGTCCGTGGGGAAACATCCAAGGGGGATAAGGTTCAGAAGTTGGAGGTTGAAGCTTATGAAGAGAAGGCTGAGGATGTGCTTTCAAAAATATGCCAAGACCTAAAAAATAGGGAAGGCATAATTGACGTTCAAATCCACCATTTCCTCGGCGAATTCAAAATTGGCGAAGACCTCGTATACGTTTTGGTTGCCGGTTCTCATAGGGAAAACGTTTTCCCTGTTTTGAGGGAGGCTGTTGAAAGATATAAAAAAGAGGCTCCGATTTTCAAAAAGGAGTATTTGATAACAAAAGAGGGCGAAGTTAAAGCCCACTGGGTTGCTGAGGATGAAAAAACATAGTTGGCTTTTGCAAAGTGTTATTAAGCATTCCGTTAAAGCTATGTTAAGGAGATGAAAGCTTGGAAAAGAAAAGCTACGCATGGTTTGAAAGGCGGCGGAGAACAAAAGCCCTTGACTTAGCTCAAGACCAGATAACAAAGGCGCTTGACACGGTAACGCTTCTCCATCAAGCCATGCAGAAAATGGTGGAAAACAATAGAAAAGAGGCTATGCAGCATATAGAGAACATTTTCAAGGTTGAAAAGGAAGTTGACAGACTGCGAACAGAGGTTTTTAAAGAACTCTCGAAGGGCGTAGCCCTATTCGCAGAATACCGCGAAGACTTGATGCACCTTGTGAAAAGACTTGACACGCTTGCCGACCATGTTAAGGATGCTGCGAGATGCATCAAAATGCTGGAAGGAGCAAAAATTCCAAAGGAGTTATGGGAAAACACTGCCAACACGACAGCTTATCTCGTAGACTGCGCCCACGCCTTGAGGGGAAGCATTGAAAAAATAGCAGTGGACTCCTCAGCAGCCATAGGCGGAGCGAAAAAGGTGGAGGAAATCGAAAAGAAAATAGATGATGAGTACCTAAAAACTAAGGCTTTGTTTATTAAATATGCAAAGGAAATGGATAGTGGCTCAATGGTTATCTTCGACGATTTGGTGGAGTTTATTGAACACGCCGCTGACATGTGTGCTGACACAGCCGACTACATAGTGATACTTGCAAGCAGAGAATAACCCACCACTCTACTGGCTAGGCTTGGACAAGACTTTTCCAAGAGCGAAAGACAAAACCAGAACAAGGAGCATTCCGCAGAAGCCTGCAAACAAATTTGACATATAAGGGTTATCAACGGTTGGCAGCATGTAATCCGGCATTAATCCTTCCCAAAAAGGTTTGGTTTCTTCAACGCCAAGGGTTTCAGCCACTGTTTCCAGTCCATCGGGGTAAGTTGAGGCGAAAGGCACCAAAACTGCAAAACCAGCCATTATCAAAATTAAAGCTTTAACATATCCTTTCAAACGGCACCCCTCTTAAGAAAAGCTAAACCGTTAAGGATTGCTGGCTGCAACTTATAAAGCTGCATCGCAAAAGTTGTTGTTATTGCCGCTTCGCAGAATCCAATTATGACATGCCAGAACAGCATGGCTGGAAGGGTGACGGCTATTCCGCCAGCCTGTGAAAACATTGGAGACACGCCTATCTGCAAACCGCATGATAAAGCTCCCAAAACAACAGAAAGCCAAGAAGCCGCAAAAACCCCTATGGTAAAACGGCTGCCCTTATCAGATTTTCCCGCAATCAGCCTAACTATGAAAAAGCTTAACCCCC
>FMJZ01011226.1_pt1 | contig 61481 bp, 39 predicted proteins | sample 1987881 | NCBI WGS metagenome assembly FMJZ01 (sample SAMEA4378227, study PRJEB15110) | soil metagenome | biome: soil; feature: Field; material: Soil | place: India | collected 2015-03-11 | depth 0 m
CCTCCTTATGAATATGACGTTGCTTTAAGATTAGAACTTTTCGGAGACGAAATAGAGAAAATATCTTTTATTAATCCAACAAATGGAAAAGTGTTAAAAAATTTCGATGAATACACGATTTACCCTGCTAAGCTTTTCGTAACGACTGAAAGCAGACTTCAAAAAGCAATAGTTGAAATTCAAAATGAACTTGTTGAAAGATTGCGAGAATTACGCTCACAAGGAAAACTTTTAGAGGCACAAAGACTTGAACAAAGAACTCAATTCGACATAGAAATGATGAAAGAGATCGGGTATTGCTCAGGCATCGAAAATTATTCCATGCATTTATCGGGAAGGAATTTCGGAGACACCCCCGAAACAATAATCCATTATTTTCCAAAAGATTTTTTGACAATAATTGATGAAAGTCACGTTACAATCCCCCAATTAAGCGGAATGTACAATGGTGACCGCTCGCGCAAGCAAAATCTTGTAGATTTCGGATTTAGACTTCCTTCAGCACTTGAAAATCGTCCCCTTATGTTCAAAGAATTTGAACAACTTGTTAATCAAGTGATTTATGTGAGTGCAACTCCTGGTCCCTACGAATTAGAAAAAACTGGTGGTGTTGTTGTCGAACAAATCATTCGTCCCACTGGCTTGGTCGACCCAGAAGTCTCTGTAAGACCAATTAAAAACCAAGTTGATGACCTAATAAATGAAATAAGAAAAAGACTACAAAAAGGACATAGAATCCTTGTTACTACGCTGACAAAACGAATGGCAGAAGACCTTGCAGAATATTTAAACCAACTTAACCTCAAAGTAGCATACATACACTCTGACATCGATGCATTAGAGAGAGTCGAAATTATTAGGGATTTACGGTTAGGAAACTATGATGTCCTTGTTGGTGTTAATTTACTTCGGGAAGGTTTGGACTTACCAGAGGTTTCCTTGGTAGCAATACTTGATGCCGACAAAGAAGGCTTTCTTCGGAGTGAAAGGTCGTTGTTACAAATTGCAGGTCGAACCGCAAGAAATGTAGATGGACTTGTCATTCTTTATGCAGACAAAATCACGAATTCAATTAGTAACTTTGTAAAAGAAACAAATAGAAGAAGAAAAATTCAACTGGAATATAACGAGAAGCACAACATCAACCCACAAACCGTTTACAAAACATTAGAAGAAATACTTATTTCAACATCCATTGCGGATATTCAACAATTACGACAAAGCAAAAAAGTTGATAAATACATACAAAGGCAGTCAAATTTTGCTGAACCAATTGTTCGATTCCTTTCTGAAAAGCAAAAAGAAGAATTGATTGAACAACTCTTTAAAGAGATGAAGGAAGCAGCGAGAAATTTAGATTTCGAACGTGCTGCAGAAATCCGTGATGAAATTGCAAGATTAAAGGGGGACCTTAAATTCCTTCAAAAAGGTAAAAAGAAAATAATGAATTAAACTTCCTATTGTCATTTATCATTCACAATCTTTCCAACACTTGATTTATCTGGAAGATAAATCCATACCATTCAAGTTATTCTAATTGCTTGCCTTGTTTAATTAATACAAAAAAGCCCAAGGACGAAAGAAATCAAGAAAAGAATACTTTTTTTATTAACATCTTTTAAGAATATTTTAATTGTCAATTTATTTACACACTTCTATCTTGCAATTTGTTTAATTTAATAGGCGAAAATGAAAAAGCATTTTAATGCTATATCAATTGCGATTTTATTTGCTTTGATTTCCTTCTTTTTTAATTTTCCCTCAATAAACGCAAATATTAATAAAACCAAAAAAAATAACCACAAATTATCTCCTAGGAAAAATTCTCTGATCCAAAATTCTCTATCAAAGCTCAAAACATATCTTGCTGGTTACGAAAATATTTCATTTGATTTTATTAACAATTACCCAACTCACATCTCGATAAGTTCATTTAATATTTTTTCGAATAACATCCTAAAAGAAAAACTTTTATCGAACATTATCTCGTGGCTTGGTACTCCGTATAAAATGGCTGGTTCCAACAAAAAAGGCATAGACTGTTCAAACTTTGTAGCCCAAATTATCAAGCAAACTTTGCATATTAGTTTTCCCGCAAATGCACAGACTCAATCCCGCTTATTTACTCCAATCTTTGAAATTGAAAATTTAACATTTGGCGATCTAATTTTCTTCACTGGTAGGAATAAAAAATCTAATAAAATTGGTCATGTAGGAATTTACTTAGGCAATGGTATTTTTGCTCATTCCTCTACTGGCAAAGGTGTAGTAATCACACACATTTCAGAAGGTTATTACTCAGAAAGATTCCGTTTCGGTGGTAGAATTTCCGAAAAAGTTTTAAACTTGGTAACCAAATAAGTTCATCAAGTTAATTCAGTGCTTTTTTCCAAGCAAGCCTCAATTCATGTAATTCACAATTTCAAAAACTGTTTGGCAGAGTAATGTAGAACATTAATGAAAAATAATTTTATCGCGTAGAAATTCAACCTTTTTAAATCTTAAGGAAGCAGGAAGCTCAAAATCTAAATTCCCTTTTGAAGCGCAAAATTCGTGCAAAAAGATTTAATTAATTAAAAAGAGGCACTCTTTCGAGTGCCCCTTTTAAAATTAAGTTCAGAAAAGACTATCTAGTTAAAATCATCTGCTTGGAATACTTCTTGCCATTGAACTCGAGGGTGTAGATGTAAACTCCGCTGGGAAGATTTAATTTCTCGGAATTAATTTCTATTGAATGTATGCCAGAATTCATTTCTGAATTAATTAAGTTCAGGTTAATGTCTCCAAGAATACTGCTCAATGAAAGACGGACAAAACCTTTGCTTGGCAGGAGGAATTCAATTAGAGATAAGTTATCGAAAGGATTGGGTTTGTTTTGATATAACAAGACACCATTGCTTTCATCAGTTACCTCAAGGATTGTCTTGAATGTAACAGAGACAACGCATTCACGGCTCCAGACCTCCCCGCATTGGTTGGAAATTTTAACTTTGTAAGTACCGGCATCTTCTGTACGGGCAGAGGTTATTTCGAGCGATGGTTCAGTTACGTTAATTATTTGATCATCTTTGTACCATTGATAACTAAGATTATCTCCAGATGCAGCGACTGTTAGTACGATAGGTTGACCGGTGTTGACTTGATATGTTGGGGGCAAATCACTTGTAATAACAGGCTTTTTAAATACAGCAAGCGTTGCAGGTCCAACTGTCAGTTGATCAAATCCCTCAATATTAATTTCAACAGAGTAAAGACCAGCATCAGTATCTGTTACATTGGTAATTGTTAAAGAAGGAGTATTAACGCCAGTGTATTTTCCACCCTCTTCTAAATAATTTCCGTTGTACTTCCATTGATATTTTAGGGTAAAGCCAGGAATTGTAGAAACAGCATTAACTGTTAATGTAACATCTTCACCTTCGCAAACTTGTCGGTCTGCAATAGGTTGAGCAACTATTCTCGGTTTCTCGCTCAAAGTTATTGGATCAGAAGTATCTCTTCCGCACAGGCCTTCAACAATTACATAATAATTGCTTCCAAAGTCGCCGGGGCGAAGGTCTCTAATTGTCATGATCGAGGAATTTGAGCCTGCAATTCTATCGTTATCAACTAATGGTGTGGTGCCACGATACCAACGAATCTTTGGTTGCAGTAGCGGATTATCTCCAGGTGTAATATGTACATCAACTTCAAATGAAGCTACAGAGCCAGTAGCAGCATAAACAACTTGGGGTTGCCTTGTTATTTTGGTGGCTTCAACAGCGTATAGGAGAACAGGTTGAGACAATATTGGTTCTGCTTCTCCATTTCCGGAGATTTTGCAATGATATACACCACCCATATCAAATCTCAAAGGTGGAAGTGCATATATTGCTTCAGTTGCACCAGGTATTTCGACATTATTATAGTACCATTGGTAGGAAAGAACCCCTCCAAAATCAATTTCTGCAACAACCGAGAAGTAATTGTTAGTTGAGCCAACACAGTTAATAACCTCTTTCGGTTGTGTAAGAATCCTAATTACTGGATTCAATGTATTAACACCAATGTAGTATGCCTTTTGCCGTGGGTTTCCATCTATATCGTACTTTTCAATTTCATCCGCAAGAGGACCCAATTCTGGTAAAGGATATTTAAAGTAGAGGGATGAGTTAATCTTGGCAATTCTTGGATTGTCATCTGATAGAAATTCACAAACAGTCGAAGTGGAATTTCTGTCAAGGTTGGTAAGTGTCCGCCAAGCTTGTAAGTTAGGAATGTTGCCCAAAATTCCGCTGGCAAAAACAGAACCTGCTGTGTACAGGTTGTTTTCGTCGCTAACCAAGGTGGTTGGTGCTGATCCCCAAACTTGCAGAACATTTCCAGTGCCTCTATTGTATATCATATTTCGCTTAAAGATGTTTCCGACACCAAGACTAGCAAGGTAGGCAATGGGTCCGCTGTTTGTTCCAACATATGTATTGTAGTACATCAGAGTATTATAAGTTTGGTCCAAATACAAAGCACCTGAATTTAGTGTAGTTACGATATTGTTTGCTATGATAGAGGCTGAGGATACTAAATGCAAACCATAATTTCCTCCACTAAGCTTAATGTAGTTCTTGTAAATTTTCGTGTTTAGAGAATTTTGAATGTAAACCCCTCTGGTATTTGAATTGGATACAAAATTCTTTTCGACTAATAGATTTTGAGAACCGGAATTGTAAATCACAATTGAGCCTTTTTGGAATGCGCCAGTGGAAGCTTGAGTAAATTGGTTATCTTTTATAGATGCAGAGGTGATGTTTGTTGCAAATATACCATTTGTATTTGTCCCCATAACAGTATTTCCTGTTATTGCAATAGGAAAGGTTGCATTTTGTACAGTAATTCCGGCATGGGGGTTGTTTAATGCTGTTGTAGACGCTGGTCCCAATCCACTTATACGGTTACCAGAGATGGTGTTTGTACTTGAAAGTGGAGAAGGATTATTATCCTCTTTATCATTGGCAAGTAAACCAAGATTCCTGGAGTTAATAAATATTCCGTACAACAGGTTAATGCCGGAGATGGTATTGTCGCTAATGTTATATCGACTAATTCCATCAAAATAACCACCGTACCAATTTTGCCCAACAAAGATATTGTTACCAACATTGATGTTTGTAGAATTTGTTCCAGCAGGAGAAACAAGGTAAATTCCAACAGATCCGTTCCTAAATGTAGTGTTAGTAACTAGCAGGTCGTCGATTTTACTTCCATCGGATATTAATAAAGCAAAATTAACATTCTTTGCCGGGTTTTGGCATCCAACAATAGTACAATTTTCAAGAGTCAATCCTTTAATATCACCGGTCACTTTAATCACGTTCCCCCAAGTGCAACTGTTATTCCTAATAGTTAAGTTCCTAAAGGTAATTCCACCTAACCCGTTAATCAAGAAAACAAAATTGTTGGCACTGCTATTGGGTGAAAATTGAATAATAACATCATCATTGCGGCCAGTAAAGGATTCAAAAGTAATTGGGAATTGACGATAGCCTACAGGTTGGAGAATTAAACCACCTTCATAAGTTCCAGGTCTTAATTGAATTGTTACGGCACCAGCAATTCCCCAATAAGAAATATAACTCACAAAATCAGCAAGTGTAATAAAGTCTGGGTTTCTACCACCAACAGTGTAGGTTCCTCCAGCTAGAGCTTGGTAAACAATTACTGTTCTTTCATCATTACTTGGATCATCATCTGGCAAACCGTTTGGAAATTGAGTAGAAGCCTTAATATAGAACGGTAAATTTGCTGTTCCAAAGTCGTATGTGCCAACCGCAACGTCGATGGAATCTTGGGCAGCTAGATTTCCAGTCCAATCAAAGGAAGTCTGTTGGATTCCATTAACCCACCAATGAATTCTTACATAGGTTAGTGGCTTAGGCGCATAATTTCTTATTCTTAGCCTTACAGTATTCACACCTGGTTGAATTGGAAGCATACCATCAGCATTTAGGAAACCAGCATCATTTAGTATAGGTGCGATTTGCCTAGTAAATGCATCGTTTGTTGGGTCACCATCGGGCAAAGTATTTGCTACTGGATCAGGTCCTCGTGGATTCACTGTCCATGCTCTAATAGTAAATGGGTTCCATGGAGCACGAGGTTGGAACAAAAAGTTAGGATGTATTACAACCTCCTCGGTAGCTCCAGTGTCCAAGTTACCCGTCCAATTAAATGGTGTTTGCTCAACACCGTCAATCGACCAACGTATAGTAACACTAGTTAAACGGAAAAATCGTCCAAAGTTTCTCAATCTTACTCTAACTTCTTGTGGTTTATAGGAATCAAACTTGTCTACTGGGCTTGTTATTCCTGTGATTCCAGCATCATTTTGCTTAATATCTCCTTGGAATTTAACAATAAATGCATCTGTACCTCCGCCAGAAGAGGTCTGATGTGCTCCAGTTGTTGCAATTTGAGCACCATCAGTGGAAGATGTATATCCGCCAATAAATACATTTCCGGTACCATCTACTTTAACACAGTTATAATAGACTATATCAGTGCTGTTTCCACCATAATAGGTGCCAGCTCTTCTTGATCTCCCGTCGGGTGAGATCATTGCAAGAAAAGCGTCAGGTGTCGTGGCCAAAGTTGTTTTAAAACCATCAGTTGATGCGATCCCAGTAGAGGAATAGGTATACCCCCCAATGTAGACATTTCCACTTTCATCTGCAGCTATGCCCATCCCATAATCAGTATTGTCACCGCCATAATAAGTTCCCCATTGACGAACACCATTGGTATTAAGTTTAACGACATAGGCATCCGGAGTGATGTTCAAAGAAGTTTGATAGGCACCAGAAGTGACAATGTTATCGGTGGAATATGTATAACCCGTGAAGTAAACATTTCCAGATCTATCGGCAGTTAAACTATAAAGTAAATCAGTATTGTTACCGCCATAATAAGTTCCCCATTGACGAACACCGTTGGTATTCAATTTGACAATAAAATTATCAGGGGTTACACTCAAAGTTGTCTGATGAGCCCCAGAAGTCACAATATTTGTCGATGAATAAGTATATCCCCCAAAATAAATATTACCATTTGCGTCGCAAAAACCAGAAAAAATGTAATCTGAACTATTGCCACCATAGTAAGTACCCCAATGACGAACACCGTTTGTGTAAAATTTAGCTATAAACCCATCTGGTGTGGTGCTAAGCGAAGGTTGATGCCCATTTGAGGTAGCAATATTGTCTGTGGAATAAGTATAATAACCAATAATATAAGCATTACCATTATCATCTGCAGCACAGGAGTAACAGATGTCAGTGTTGTTGCCACCATAATATGTGCCCCATTGGCGAACACCATTTGCATCGAATTTCACAAGGAAGCAATCTGGTGTGGTGCTAAGTGTGGTTTGATGAGCGCCAGTAGATGCAATAACATTGGAAGAATAAGTATATCCACTGAAATAAACATTATTGGAGTTATCCGCACCGATTCCAAATCCATAATCACTACTGTTGCCACCATAATATGTGCCCCATTGGCGAACACCATTTGCATTAAATTTCACAAGAAATGCCTCTGGTGTAGACACAACAGAAGTTTGAAATGCACCGGATGTTGCAATATTATTCGTAGAGCTTGTGTAGCCAGTAATATACGAATTACCACTTGCGTCTGCATGGATAGTATACCCAACATCAGTGCTACTACCTCCATAGTATGTACCCCACAACCTTGTTTTAGGGTCAATGATTAATGGTTTGGAAGCATCATAGTTATCGACATAAAAAGTAATAGTTTCGTTAGAATTTTTCACAAATTTGCTTGAAACATAAGTAGCAAATGTGGATAATTCACGAGAATTAATATAGGAATCAAGATTGGGTAATTGATAAGAAACTGGAGGAGCTTGCTCTATTGCCCCAAAAGGTGTTGTAACTTTAAGAATTCCGTCTTGTGTTACTTCAACGTTGGTTGCCCCTGCAAATTTGAAAGCAATATTGCGAGGGTCTGCACCCGGTTTTAAGACAAAATCGTATTGAAATTTATTTTCGTTGTTTCCATAAAGCACAAAATCAATACCAGGATATACATTCTCCATTAAAATTGTTTTATACCGACGTACAAACGTAATACCGTCGGGGCAATGTGGCAAGTAATAATTATCATGATCGGGCTGAATTTCTTTCGGTGTGAATTTTGGATTTAGGTTGGAACCGAGCAACTGCATATCAACACGGTAAATATCAAAGGTAAAAAACTTTTCTCCTTCTGGTTCACGACCGAGTTCAGCACCTAACGGTTTATCAAGTTTATCATTCTTAACTTCAATAACTTCGGGCCTTTGATTAAAGAAAGCGAAACTTATAGTGTTATTCTTGACGAAAACGTAACCAAAATCAACTTTGGCAATGAATTTAACTTCATTGTTGACGTTACCGAACTCGTCAATGATTTGGCCTTTGTTTTCAATAAAAATAATACTTTTGCTAGACAGAAGTTCAGTTGGAGTAGGTGTAGCGAAGGAAAAGGAGAAGAGAAGAATGAATAAGAACGATGAAAGAAACAATTTTTTCATTGTGCAACCCCCTTATATAATTAAACAAAAAATTACCTATTCAAGTTGTAAAATTAATAAAAAATTTTTAACTAAAAAATATTTTTTAAAAAAATAAAAATTTTTTAAATAAAAATTTAACATCATTTAATTATTAATTGGTGTCTCGATAGTAATAAGGACAGTTCTACAATAACTTCTACCCTGTGGTAAATCATTGTCGTAGAGCAATATCTCGTTGCCTACTGGTTCTAAAACCACTTGATTATCTTGCAAGCGAAGAAAATTTTTCACAGCCAAGCATCTTCGGAGAGCAAGTTCTTTGTTGTAGGAAGCTTCACCAATTCTATCAGTATAACCAGAAATTGTAACTTTTGAATTTGGTACAATTCTTTTCTTTATTTCTTCTAAAATAGGTATGTGTTGCGGTAAAATCTCTGATTTATCAAAGTCAAAGACAATCAAAGAAAATTTTTCAATTTTCTTATCTCCTAATAATTCTTCTCGCTTCTTTTTAATTGTTTTTTGCTCAATCTTTAGGTAACGTACAGTAGCACTTTTCTGGTCAAAAATATCAATAGCAGAGAAATTCAAAATTATTGGTTCTTCAAGTTTAGGAATTGGTTCGTCCTCTACGTTCCAAACAAGCTTGTTGGGTAAAACACTGCCATAATATTCCCTAATCGATAAATTCCCTTGTTGTATTGCTAAATTCCAACCTTTTAAAGGTGAATCGGAGAAAACCTCCGGTAATAGCTCTATGATTGGTGGATTGGAGGTTCTTTGAATTTGAGATAATCTCACTGGTTGCAAGATTTTCCAGTCTTTGGAAAAAATTTCTACTCTTTGGTTTTCCTCAGTGCCTTCTGGAATGTTTGGGTTGCTCATCTTTTCGGGTAAGTTTCTAACTTTGATTAAAATTCTTTTAGGCTCGATTCCCCAAACATTTACAAGGTAATCCCGGACTGATTCAGCTCGTTTTCTCGAAAGCTCTATATTATTAAATTCTTCGTTAACGTTACTATTGCAACCAGTAATCACAATTGTTTCCTTCGGATACAATTTAAGTCTTTTCCCAACAATATTAAGCAAATTTTCATAAATTCTTAGAGTGTTCCAAGTAAGCAGATTTTCACCAAAATTTTGCGACTGTGTCCTGTCGAGCAAACTCATACTTGTTTTATTAAGTTCCCAAGAACCTCTGGGGAAGTATATGTATGGCAAAAGAGGGAACATTTCTTCTGTTTCCAACTCTTCAATTACCAAAGTCGGATTGTTTTGAATTTCACCTTGTCGAGATTTTCCAAATACTTTTAAATCAGTTGAAATTTGGGAGACTTGGGCAACCTCGAGCCTATATTTTTCCTTGACTATGGTTTTAAACAAGTAACCATCGCTTACCTTTTCTTTCTTCGTTTCAGCAATTTGGCTTTGTTCGAGTATTAATCTTTCATTTTTTAGACCTAAGACAAGAATTTTTGAGGTATCACGAATAAAAGTCGTATCGTAATAATAACGAATTTCTGGTGGTGGGTAAATCGGGAACCTAATTCCTATACCAAAATTTAAATATGAAATTTTCCAGTCCACATTTGAAAGATTTTGAATTGGTATAGCAAAACGAATTTGTGGTGAAATGAAAGCATTTTCAAAAAGTGAGATATCATAAGAAAATCCAATAGTAGGTCGAATTTGAAACTTTTTAGCTTCTGGAATTTCGAGGTCAAAATATTCGTTTCTCTCTTTTTTTCCATCAATAAAAACAATATTGTCTGGAGCTATTATTTTTTCCCTTTGGTCCAGCTTTGTAAGAATTAAATATGAGAAGTTAATACCAAAAGTAACCCAAAAATCATCATAAAACCTATACATAGCAACAGGTTCTAAATATACTCCCAAAAGCTTTGGTAAAAGATAATGCTCCACCGTGACCGGAACATGAACAATTTTCGTTGGATCTTCTTCGTATTTAACCGAAGTATTACCAATAAACTCATTTTCATTAAAAGTTACATTTTCTGAATTAAAACCAACTCTCAATCGCAAGGCAATATCATTTGATAAATCTTTCTGCAGAAACAATGCTACATTCCAGCCCAAGCCAATAGAATTAGAATATTTTGGACAACAATTTGGAATATTTTGCAACTTGTTGAAATCGGCAAAGTGAACATTTAAAGCTAGATTTAATTCAGTACCAAAATAAAAGAGTGGTAAATTTGGTGTCTGGGGAAAAATTTGATAAACAACTAAAAACCAAGCAAAAACAATTAGAAAAAATTTTTTCATTACCGCTTAAAATATATTGTTTTAAATACCTTATAATCAAGAGAATTAGAAACCCCAACAAATAGAATTCCAGAAGAAACCATATTGGAAGGTATTTTGATTTCCCTAGCAACTAATGACAGATTTCCTATTTCAATTTCCTCCTCATAAATGATACAACCAAGAATGTCATAAACTTTGACATAATATACCCCAGGTACATTTGGTTGAATTTGAATTAACAATCTATCATCATTGAAGTCAATTTTAACAAATAATCCAGTATTTGACTTAACAAGCCTTTTACCACCTTCGGTGCATACCATAGTTTTTATTGAACCAGAATCAAGAATTGTGTTCCTTACGAAACCTTTCTTTTCCCAAATACAATCATAAATTGCAACAACTGTAAAATCAGTATCACAAATCAAGGGTATTCCGTAAAGCTCAGCAAATTGTTTTTCAATAAAACCAGTTACATATAAGGAATCGATCTGTAAAGTAACTTCGCGTTGCTGGTTGGATATTCTATCTTTAATTATCTTTCCCCCATTCACTCCAAGAACATTGAAAATCCCCCAATAAAAGGATAATTTAAACTCGAAAGAACCTAAATCTATAGACTTGGAAGAATCTTGCAGTCGTATAAAAATTGGAAGCTTACCATTCTCGGTTTTGGGATCGAATTCCACATCGCCAACTCGAATGAAAACATCTTGTGGGGGAACTCCAAATCCCTTTACATAAAGAAAAATTGTATCCCGACAATCTGTGTATTGAACAACAACTATTAAAGTGTCATAAGAAACCCCTTCTCCATTTGGACTAAATGACAAAACGAAATCAGGACTCACATTGATAGGTACAACTAAATTCTTTAGTAAATCATTGGAGAAAACACCAGACTTCGTTGTGAAAAAGTTATCTTGAAGCAAAACTTGAGCACCGTGATTACTTATTTTAATCTTAATATCTTTTGATGTGCCAATCGGAACAAATCCAAAATCAATTGTATTTTGTTCAAAATTAATAAACCGACGGGGTCTTGCTTTAAGTAAAATGTTTGCTTGTTTTGTTGTATTATTAATGAAAATAAATAGACGCAAGTAGGCAGAATATTCTCTTTCGGTTTTAGCACTTCCAAAGACGACAGTAAATTTACTTATGCTATCTACAACTTTTGGAAATTTATCGAGTATGGAAAAATTTGCTGCGTCAAAGCCAAATATAATTGCTGAATCTACTCTAAAAGGTATTGTTCCAAGATTTGTAACATTGAAAATCAAAGTATCCAAAGAGCATAAAACCAAATCTCCAAAATCGAGTGTATCTTTAACAAAAAAGTTGCCAGAAGTACCCCACCCTCGCAAATAAACCCATTGAGTATCTGGACAAGGCTGAAAGTATATTATTCGTATAGAATCAAATATTTCACCTTCGCGGTCTGGTTGAAAAGTAAATAGAATTTCAACGGAATCACTTGGATAAATTATTGCAACAGATGGACTAGGGTCAAAGATATTCTTGTTCCCTTCAAAATCCCTAACTCTTTGTGGTTCATGATATTTCCCATTGTTGATTAATTTTAGTCTTCTTGTATTGAAATCTCCTATCTGACAAATTCCAAAATCAATTGTATCTGGTTTCAAATCTACATTTAAATTCTCTTGAAAAGCAGATAATTTAATACGAATCTGGGGATTGTTTACGTCGTTACTTTCTATAACCAGTTCGCCCGTTTTTAATCCAGATGGTGCCCCACGAATACCTACAAATTTCACAACACAACTATCAACAGTTTTTGGTGGAATTACGTTTTGCGAAAGAGAATTAGATAGGATGAAATGCTCAGGCTTGTATGATTGCTGAATTTCAACTTTCCGAATAATTAAATTCGTAGTACCTGTGTTTGTAATGTATATTACTGTGTCCTTTGATTTGCAGTATGGAAATAACCCGAGATAAACAGAATCAACATTTGCAAAGATATTCGCATTTGTTCCGTAGCCTTTTAATTCAAAATTAATTGTATCGGGACAATCATTCTCTGAATTTGAAATGTATTCGACAAAGCTTTTATATTCCCCTTCTTTATCAGGAGTAAATCTATATACCAATTTCAAAGTATCATTGGGCCTTAGATAGGTTGGAATCTCTGGAATGCTTCCCAAAAATTCGAAGTAAGAACTACTTGGAGGTTCCTTGTCAAAATATGCAATCCCAGTACCTTTATTAACAATAACAACAATAGAAGTGTCCGACTGCCCGACCTGCACATACCCAAAATAAGTTCCCAAAATAGCCACAGCATTACTTTTTACTACTTTATAAATTACAATAAGTGTATCCTTATGGTCACATTGATCAAAGTTGTAAATAAAAACATTAGTAAAAGTGCCTTCCGTCCTTGGAATACACAACAATTTATTTTCGATGCTTTGATTAATATCTATATCAACCAAATTTGGAATAAAAGCTTGAAGTTCAGGAGAAATGTTCCTATCTACACTTAGAATATTCAGTGGATAGTTGCTTCGATTAAAGAGGAAATAGGACAAACTTATAGTATCACCAATACAGACCTCTCCAAGAAACAAGGTGTCTATCCTTTTATTTTGATAGAAGAATTCAGTATTAATATCGAGTAAAAAGTATTTGAAGTAAACTTTTTTCTCTAATTCTGGACAGTCTTCGGGGTAAACAATTATTGAATCTAACCCATCTCCAATTTTAGAAGGTTTTACAAATATCAGCAAAGTATCGGCAAAATTATAACCAAGGTAGGAATTTGAATTGTTCAAAGTAATATTAATAGGATTAAATTTATACCTATAATTGATTGGAAATACACTTTTATTTACAAGTAATATTGTGGTATCGAACATAAATAATTTACAAATGCTACCTAATTTCAGTGTATCAACTATTTGCAAGTTTGTTAAGGAATAAAGATCAAAGTTGTAGGGAAATAATTCAGCACGAATTTGCACTTTCCAAGGATTGAAGCTCCATTCATCATCAGAATGTTCAACAAAAAGACTATCAAAAATTACACTTGAAGGGTTATTGCCCGTTGCAACGAAACGAAAATAAAATTTAACAGAGTCATTTGGGGGTAAAATAACATCGCTTTTAGGTGAAATTAATTCAAAAGATTGATTGTCAATAAAACGTGCTCTGGAAAAATAAACGGTTAAGTCCCCATCACCAATGTTTTTAATAACGCCAGAATCGAGATAAATCCTCCCCGGACAATCATAAACGGAGAATGATATCCTTGGCGTCCCGCTGCAAATACCTTGAGGAATTCGCTTCAAAATATTCATAGCAGCTTGAGAAAGCAGATATCGGGGTTGATATTTAAAGGTATCAATTACAGCATTATTTAAGTCTTGGATTGCAGCAATATAGAAAACCTTGCTTGTATCGGGTAAAATAATTTCTGTGGTCCACTTGTTTTGATTCGAAAATCCACTAACTGTTTTGTAAAGTACCCAACTTGAATTTTTAGATCTAAGATAAATTTGTACGACATCAGAAGAAGGATTTTTACTTCCAGTAAGAATAAATTTCCTCTTAACAAATGTATTTGTATCCGTTGACAAACCAATATAAGCAGGTGGATCGTTATGAGAAAAAGTTACATTGAAAATTGTTGGGGCATCTACACGAAAATAACCTCGGCCCCCACCGTTGCCCCCTTGTGCAGATAAAGATAAATTTTGAACAAATTCTTTTGCACAGACTGAAATGGAACCACCAGAACCACCACCACCAGCACCATTACTACTCTGACCACCATTTGCACCATTTGCAAGCAATGAAATATTCTCAATTCTTTTAGCAAAAATTCTAATGGCACCACCACCGCCACCACCACTTCCAGAACAAACATTCAAACCGCTGGGATTTCCACTTGCGCCGCCACTTCCACCAGCAATTGGAACGATCATAGGGTTTCCATGAATTTTCCCACCATTAACATAATTGGATGGCTCGTTTTGACCATTAGTAGCAAAACCTCCCGACCCCCCCATTCTATTATTAATAGAACCAGTTCCACCACCATAACCACCGGGAACATTCCAATTGCTTTGATCTCCCGATCCAATACCAGATTTCCCGAATGGATGCCCGGTTCCTCCTCCAGAAGCTTCCCAACCTCCCGGATTCGAAGCCGGAAACACTCCATTTAAACTTTTACCGGAATCACCGGTACCACAACCCAAATTTTTATATGCACCATTTCCAGACAAAAAATAGTTTACTCCTCCCCTACCACCAGCAGTAAACCCATTACCACCATCTTCCCCAGGATTTCCACTTATAAAATCACAGAATCTACCTCCTCCTCCTCCTCCTCCAGGTCCCCCATTTTGAAGCCTCAAATCCCCTGCATTTACACTAATTTTCGTATTACTTCCCAAACCTTTTATGTGGTTAGTACATAAAATAATAAAAGGCAAATAGGACCGATTTTGAAAAGGAAATACTGTTGAATTGTCTAAAAATGCTTTGTATTCTAAACTCGACAAATTAAGACTATCGACTACAATTGCACCACTTGGGGAACGACGACCTAATTGCCCAGTCCCGAAAATTTGATTGTTTTGTAAGACTGTACCAAAATCATAAGGTTTTACTATATAAAAAGTATCAGGATTAGACAAATTTCCGTCCACTTGAACGCGAAAAGGGATTCGGAACTTACTATCAAGTAAACTCCAATCAGAACTATTAGGTTCTTCTAAATCTGGGGAAATAAAGAAATAAGTTGATAGCAAACGCCCTTGCCAAGAAACGACTATAGGCCCAATAATAATTTTTGAACTATCTTCTGGTTTATCGAAAATTATTTTAACTTTGCCATTGTTATCTGGATATAGTGTATCTTCACCAAAGTTACCAAAAGAATTAGTTGGGGCAATTACTTCAACGTAAACTCCCATTCCAAGTGTGCCAACATCTGGAATAGCATAAGAAATCCTTGTTTGGCAGTTCAGAGCGAAACTTAAAATAATTAAAAAGACAAGTGCAGTTATCATAAAGAAAAGTTTTTTCATATGAGTATTTAGTCAAATCAAAAAAACTAAAATATAAAAAAGAAAGCGATTTTTGTAGATTCTAAATTATTTCTCTTTTGGATTGTTCAGTTTAGCTTCCCAAGTCACTTTGCAACCAGCAAGTTTAAACATTGCCGAGGCTCCACAATATTTTTCTTGCGACAATTCTATAGAGCGATTCAAGTCTTCGATACTGGCATCGTTGCTTGTTAGTTCATAAACAATATGGACTTTAGTAAAAATTTTGGGATGTTCAGAAGCACGTTCGCCATGAATTTTAATATTCATTTCAATAATACTTTTCCTTTTCTTTCTCAAAATACTTATGACGTCCATAAATGAACATGCGCCCATTGCCATAAGTAAAGTTTCCATTGGTGAAGGTGCAGTATGTTCTCCACCAACATCGGGACTAGTATCAAAAAATGCTTGCAAGCCTAATTTGTTGGTACCAATAATTCTAAAATTTCTGTCAAGTTTAAGGGAAACTTCCATTTTTTACTCCGATTTTTTAACAATTAATTCAATAGGAGAAGATAAATTCTTTCCTATTTTTTCAATAAAATCTCTAACATTAGGTTTGATGTAAATTTCATTTTGATGTTGATACAAAACACTCGCCAATATGCTAAGGTGAATCTCCAAAGGGAAACTTTTATTTAGAACAATTACCTTTTCTTCCCTTAAATAACAAGCACCACCATTAAAGGAGCCAGAGTCTTTTCGGATTTTATAGCCTAAATTCTTTAAAATATCAACAATTGCTAAGTAAAGGTCCTTGTTTTTCATTTTTTTAAAGGCTGAAAAATGACCAATACAATAATTGTAAAAATTGCTAACCAATTGTATATTATAAGGAAGTTGTATTTGGCAAATCTTTCGAAAAAGTATTTTTGAATTTCAAAAGAAAAATATGAAACATTGGAAGTAAAAAAGACATAAAGGCCTAAACGCAAATCATGATACAATAAAATTAACTCCGAGATAGTGCATAGAAAAAAAAGAATAAACGACATAAGGAGCCAACCCTCTTTTCTAAAATTAGCTTTAAATTTTTTTAACAAAACAATAAAAGATAGCAAAGACAAAAGAAACCCCAAAGCAGTGTAAAGAGAACCGACGGAAAAATGTCGAACAGTAGCAATTGCAAATTTCTCATCGACCCAAGACCGTAATTTCAAAGTGGTTTCGGTAGGCTCGAATATATCGTAAGCGATTGTTGCTCGGACAATGGAGCCACCAATCCAAATAATTATTCCAATAAAAAACAATGTAAGAAAGAATTTTTGTAGCCTTGTAAATTCCATTTTTTTCTCAACTAATCAAACAATTTTGGACTTGAACTCAAACTTGAATCAGTATTTTGTCTAGTTGTTTCATTTAACATTTTAAGAAAATCTTCCTCATTTAAAATTTGTAGATTCAACTTTTTTGCTTCTGTAAATTTAGAACCAGGATTACTTCCTACAACGACGTAATCAATTTTTTTACTTACAGAAGTTGCTACTTTGCCACCCAATTCTTCTATTTTTGCTCTAGCCTCGGATCGTGTATATGAACTCAACTCACCAGTTAAAACAAAGGTTAGACCTTCAAGGGTTTTACCTTCTGTAATCGGTTCTTTTAGTTCTATGTTCAAGCCATATTTGATGAGTTTTTCTAAAATTTCCCTTTCTTTCGGGTCATTGAAAAAGTCCACAATGGATTGAGCAATTTTATCGCCAATTTCATAAATAGAGGTCAGTTCTTCCTTGGTTGCCTTCATCAATGTAATCAAAGATTTAAATTGTTTTGCAAGAATATTAGCTACTCCTTCGCCAACGAACCTAATTCCAAGAGCATAAATTAATCTGAAAAGGGGCTGACTTTTACTCATTTCTATTGATTTTAATAGATTGTTAACCTTTTTTTCGCCCCACCTTTCCAAAGCTATCAACTTGTCTTTAAACAAATGCAATTCATAAATCGAGGAAATGTTTTTCAAAAAACCTAATGTTACTAACTGATCTACAACCTTCTTTCCCATTCCTTCAATGTTCATTGCATTTCTTGAAGCAAAATGCTCAATTCGTCGGCGTATTTGCCAGGGACACTCTGGATGTATGCAAAAATAAGCAACCTCGCCTGGTAAACGTACTAACCGCCCATTAAGACCGCAAGAGCAATATTCTGGGAATGTATATTTAACAGCCCATTCAGGTCTTTTCTCTAGAACTACGCCGGTTATTTTGGGAATAACCTCACCACCTTTTTCGACGATAACTGTATCACCAATTCGCAAGTCTTTCTCTTCAATGTAATCCGCATTGTGCAAGGTTGCTCTACTCACTTTAGAACCAGCAAGAAAAACTGGTTCCAGTTCTGCAACAGGAGTAACAATACCAGTTCTGCCCACTTGAAGGGTAATATTTTTCAAAGTTGTAGTTGCTTTTTCTGCTTCATATTTGAATGCAATTGCCCAGCGGGGAGCACGAGCAATAGCTCCCAATTTTTCTTGTTGCTTAATTGAATTAACTTTTATAACAATTCCATCTATTTGAAAAGGAAGAGAAAATCTACGCCTTTTCCATTCATTAATAAAAGCAAATACTTCATCCAGATTTTTGCAAAGCTTAAAATAAGGAGAAACTGGCAATCCAATTTGCTTCATTAATTCAATATTTTCCATTTGTGACGACAACTCAATTTCGTCAGTATCAAAATAATATAAAACAACTCTCAAGGGACGTTTGTATACTTGTTTAGGGTCGAGTAGTTTTAATGTACCGGAAGCAAGATTTCTTGGGTTGGCAAATGGTTTTTCTCCATTTAAAATTCGTTCTTCATTAATTTTTTCGAAATCGGAAGTATGCATATAAACTTCGCCCCGGACCTCGAAATTTCTAATTTGAATTCCTTTAAAAAATACCTCTTTAATCTTCAAAGGTAAATTTTTAATGGTTTTGACATTTTGGGTCACATCATCACCCGAGAATCCATCTCCCCGTGTAACAGCATGTGCAAATGATAAATTCTCATATAAAATACTAATGGCAACCCCGTCATATTTCAATTCCACAAAATAATCAACTACTTCGCCCTCTAACATATCTCTGACTCTCCTATCAAAATCTTTAACTTCGTCAAAAGAGTAAGTATTCATTAATGAAAGCATCGGTTTTTTATGGGCGACATTTCGAAAACCTTTTAATGGTTCACCAGCAACTCGTTGAGTGGGCGAATCAGTTGTTATTAATTCTGGAAATTTACTTTCCAATTCTTGAAGTTCTGCAAACAAATGATCGTATTCTCTATCGGATATTATAATCTCATCTTTGATGTAATAATGATAGTCGCACAGGTTGATAATTTCGCGGAGAATCTGAATTTGCTTTGTAGTTTCCTTCTCTTCTCGATATTTTTGTATAAGTCTCTTGATTTCCATGGAAATAAACTCAATTTGCCATATCAAGAATAGAAAAAAGCCATTGATATTCAATTTCAATATTACGAATTTGTTGGTCGATAGATAGACCCGAACCATGTCCACTTTCAAAATCAATTAGCAAAAGAACAGGATGTTTTTGCCAAGGCAAATTCTGCAACAATGCAGCAAACTTTTTCCCATGTAGTGGATCTACACGGGAATCATTTTCCCCAACTCTAATCAACATAGATGGTAAGCTAACACCAACTTTAACATTGTGATAGGGGGAATAACTTAGTAAGTAGCGAAAATCTTTCTCCTTGTCGGGATCTCCATATTCTGGAATCCAATATCGGGCAATCAAAAATTTATGAAAACGTAACATATCGAGAAGTGGTACACCGCAAATTACACCTCTAAATAAATCGGGTCGCTGTGTAGCTACTGCACCAACCAAAAGTCCTCCGTTACTTCCACCTTTTATCGCCAGTCGTTCAGGGTTTGTAAACTTTTCCAAAATTAAATACTCTGCAGCCGAAATGAAATCATCAAAAACATTTTTTTTATTGAAAAGCATACCTTGCTTGTGCCAAGTTTCCCCATATTCACTTCCACCACGCAAGCAGGCAACAGCATAAACACCACCTCGGTTAACAAAAGAGGCATTAACACCAAGATAATGTGGCAGCATGCTCACGTTAAATCCTCCATAGCCATAAAGAAGTGTAGGGTTATTGCCATCAAGCTTGATTCCTTTTTTGAAACAAAGGAACATCGGAATTTTTGTTCCATCTTTTGAATAATAAAAAACCTGCTTTGTTTCAATATCTTTTGTGTCTATTGGTGGTTTGTCTTCGAAAACCAAAGACCAATCTAATTTTTTTCCATCGAGCCTGTAAAGTTTCGAAGGAGTAGTAAAACTCATTAAAGTTACATAAACTGAATTAGCTATTTCGTCGTAATTCATTCCAACTACATTAGCAAATTCTGGAAGTTCAATTTCTTTTATATAGTTGCCTTGTAAATCATATAAAAACAAGCGAGATAGAACATCCCTTTTCTCTTGCACTACAATGTAATCGGTTGTAATGACAAATCCTACTTTGGGATTTTGGTTTTCGGGAATAAGGGTTTTCCAATTTGCAAAAAAAGGATTTTCAATCTCAGCAAACATAATTTTGTTGTTGGGTGCATTTTCATTTGTCATAATGAAAATTTTACTGTCTTTTACAATAGACGGACTGGCTCGAAATTCTTTGCTTTGGAAAATTACAATTGAATCGGAAATGTCTTTAGAGTTAACAATTTTCAAGGAATTCGAAAAAAAATCACCCTCAGAAAGAAAAGTCAAATTAGATTTTTCGTCGTCCCAAATGCTGGCAAAATTTTTAGCATCTTTTGTATCGAAAAGAAAAACATCATTTTTTATACTAGAACCTAATTTGTGAATATAGGTTTTTAACGGTTTTTGAAACTTAATATCTTCAATCGACCGATAAGTGACGTATACAAAATTATTATCCCTGCACCAATTAAGAGAAAAAACATTTTCAAGAGGAGGGGCAATCATTTTCCCCGATTTGGTTTCAACAAAATAGTATTTTGCAATTTCATTTCCTTTGGTTTGAACTCCTATTGCAACTTTGTCCGCATTCTTGTTTAATACATAATTGACTATTGCAGTTTTCCCCGATGTGTCGATTTTTAATGGGTCAAAAAGCAAAATTTCTTTTCCTTTGTACTGTGTGTAAAATTTGTTCTGCTTTTCCCCTTTTTTTCTTGCCCAAAAGAATACCCTTCCAGCCTTAAAAATTGGAGCAGAAGTGTAATCCCTATCAAGGTATGCACGGATTTCTTCACTTAAACCAGGTATCTTCTTAGTTTTAAGATCAATCCACTTCTCGGCATATTCGTTCTGTTGCATCGACCATTGCTTAACCTCGGAATTGTCTTTATCTTCGAGCCAACGATAAAAATCAGTTATTATGCAACCAAACAATGTATCGATAACGGGAATTTGCTTCGTTCGAGGAAGTTTTAAATCCTCTTGTGAAAATAAATTCAAAACCCCAAAGACACAAAAAAGTAAAGAGAATAAAATTTTCATAAAGTGCTCTTTATGCCTTTGTTGAAAAAATAAAATTACAAAATTTGAATTTAGTTTTTCAAATCGTTATTTTTGAAAATTATCATTTATGAGGCTTATGAAAATATTTTTGAAAACCTGTTTCTTGCTATTATTACTCGTAACCATGCTAAAAGCAAAAGGATTAGAATTGGCAAAATTACCTAATTTTATTAATTCTCAATTCGATGAATTCCCTTGTTTTATTGAAAAGGGCAATTTGGTATTCATCCGAAAAGAAAAGAACAGTTTTCTTCCTTTTGTTACCCAACTTTCAAATTACAGCTTAGTTGTAAAATTCAATGTACCAAAAGAATATCAAATATTTGAAGGTAGTTTTATTTCTTTTTTTCATAAGGATGGATCGAATTATTTTGCATTCTCGGGAAAAACTAAAAGTAATCCTAACAGTGATATTTGGTTCTTAAAACAAAAAAAAGGTTCAAAAAAAGCTTCCTTAATTCATTTCAATCACAACACAAAATTATTTGAATCCCATCCGCAATTTTCGCCGGATGGAAAAGTGTTATTTTTCACTGCAGAAAATGAAGAACCAAACAAAGGAACAGAAATCTTTTTTACAAATTTCGAGGATGAAACTTTTGGGGAATTACAATTACTTAAAGAAATAAGCACTGATCAAAATGAAATCACCCCGTTTGTAGATAAAAATGGTGATTTATATTTTGCAAGATATGACACCACAAATTACAATATTTACAAGGCAAAAAAGATCGGAGAAAATCAATGGGCAAAACCTCGTCTGTTGCCCTATCCTATCAACACGGAGTATAATGAACTATCCCCAGTTGTTTACGAAGGAAAAATATTTTTTGCTACCGACAGAGATAATGCTGGGTTCGACATTTTTAGTGCCAATTTGTGCTTCCCAATTTTTTTGGAAGTTAATTTCATAGAAAGTCCTGGGTTATTTTCCTCATACGACAAAGTAATACTCTTGGACGACAACGAAAACACTATTGAGGAAAGATACTTGGGAAACAATACTAGTATCTTGTTTAACCTGCAACCCAACATTAATTACCAAGCCAAAATTTATAATGAATGCACAAAAGAAACATATCTAACAAGAAAATTTAAAACTTTGTGTATTGATACATCATTCGTCAAGTATGTAATTAATTTTGAGATTTCAAATAACTTGACCAAGGAAAAAAATATCCCTTTCTTCTTAACTGGATACTACAAACCAATAACTAATAATAACTTAAATCAACTTAAAAAACTTTTTGATTATAATTTAATAGGAAAAGATGACACAACTATTTACATAGAATATCCCGGGAAAATTTATTTCGAGGTAAGCGAAAAAGTCGAGGAAGCATTGCAAGATATTATTGACCATATTTCCTATTTTGCTAAAGTTTCGAAAGATGGTTGTATTTCAAAAGAAAAAAAGTTAAAGGTCGAAATAATTGGTTATGCTGATCCACGTCCACTTTCCCCTAAAGCTCGTTTTTTTGAAGAAACTATTCAAGACCCATACTTTAATTTTTATCTAGAAAAAGGAACATCCCTTAACAACGAACTTTTATCGAAACTCCGGGCATATTTTACTGCAAAAGAATTATTTATCTTACTAACTAAGGAATTTGGGCAAGAATTTGTAAAAAGTCATATAAAATGGGAAATAAAAGGTGGCGGTATAATTGAGAAAGAAGAAGATTACCTTCTGCTTCGCAAAGTGAACATTAAGATAAATTTTGAAACAAAAGAAATCTAAATTAACTTGCCTTAGCTTTTATAGATGCAAATAACCTAAAGCGTGAGTCTGGAACTTTGGACATTGGAATTGTAATATATCCCCCACTCAACCATAGTTGATACTGGTCTGAATAATTTTTACTCATATTTTGTCCGGAATTTCCCCCGGGGAGAATCCAATAGACAACTGTGTCGCTCATATCTGCAATAAAACGAGCAGATGAAGCAACTTCTACCTTTTCGGGGGTAAATAGTCTATTTCCAGCATAGTTAATAGTTGAATTACTACCACCAAATGAAGTCTCAAGCAGAGAAAAACTTGGCTCCAAGAACCTTTCAGCAGAAAATGGATGTTCTAATCTTAATTTGTGCCAATTGCCATAAGTCCATTCTTCAAGTTTGGGTGAAACGCTTTTTTGAAGGTAGCTTACCGCATCTTTGAAACTTTTAAAAATCAAATCTTCTTTGGTTTCAATTCCTTGGGTATTTACATCATCAAAAAAAATCGTAGAAGAGTCTGAAATAAACTCCATAAATTTTCTGGAAGCAACAAAATCCAAGTATAGGAATTGTTTAAATAAAGGCTCACCAAGTTCATCTTTCAGGGTATTTTCAAGGAATTTGACTACAAACAACTGATAAATCGATGGAGCAACGTAACTCTCTGAAAAAATAAAATTCCAATGCTTTAGCTTATCAAAAGCTTTTTTTTCTAAAAGGCTCAAAGAATTAATATTTTTTTCCAAAAAGGGGAGAATTTTAGCAAGAACATATTTTGCCTGTTCAGAAAATCTATCGTACTGTATGACTTGAATGCTCAGTACATCTTCGGGTTTACCTTTGATAAGTAAATTCAAGATACGAAATGCTCGAGATGGGTCGCCCCAATAATTGCTTAAATAAATTTGAGAGGAAAAGGTTTTGTTGTTTGCATTGAAAATAAATCCTTCTGGAGGATTATAAATATTATAATAACTTCCTAACCTTTGGAAACCAATCCAAGAAGCTTTATTCGATATTGCTGGAAAATTCGGATGCATATTTTGTCTTATAGGGATAATACCCGCAAGGAACAATCCAATATTACCTTTGGCATCGGCATAGGAAAAATTTAGTGGAGGAGAACCCCAGTATTTTTTGGCCTCAACAAAATCGGTCCAACTTTTAGATCTGCAAATAAGAAAAAGTGCCTTCACCTCGTTGCTAAAATTTTTGCCAGTCCACTTGAACGTCAAACCAATTGTATCAGGGAATTTGGGAGAACCACTAAAGCCATAAAACTCGGAAGAGGTATGATCATCTTTCAAAGGCAAAAAGTCTGAAAGGATAATGTCGTTTCCAATAAATCTTTGATAATAAACAAAATCTGGTTGATTTTTTACTTTAATTGTATCAGTTTTGAAAGTTATTCTTATTTTTTTCAAAGAATCAATTAAATATTTACCAGTTTGATCGATTTTATGGATAAAAAAATCACAGTCATCAAGCATTCCATTTGTAATTCCCCACGCAATATTGTCATTTCTTCCAATAAGAGGGAAAGGAGTACCTGGAATGCATAAACCAACCACATTAAATTCAGAACATGTAATGTGAATTTGATACCAAATAGGTGGGAGCGCAACTTTAAGATGAGGGTCAGATGCTAGTATTGATTTTCTTAATTCACCAGAAGTAGTTTGAATTGCCAAAGTGTTACTTCCAAATCCCTTATTTAAAAAGGGAAAAAACTTATCAAGTATCTCAATTGAGTAGGACAAATCAAATTGGTTTAATAAAAATTGTTTTGAAATTGGAGTATCACTTAACTGATATTTATTTACTATTGTATCGGAAAGGAAAAAAGTTATATCTTCAACCTTATTCGGTAACAATAGAACTGTTTTATCAATTCCAATGCGGTTTGCAATATCGAAATAAGTTAAATCCATCCAAAAAGAGAAATTCATTGTGAAGGCCATCAGCCTGCCAACCAATATACAATCCAAAGGCCTCCAATATTTTGGTTTGTAATTGAGGGCTTGGAACTCGACTGGTAGTTTACTCGAGATCCTATTAATATAAAAATTAACTCCATTTGCAAAAGAATTGAGCAATGAAAGAGAATGAGAATCCAAATTTTTTACCACAAGTTCGGATGCTTCTTTTAACTGCAATGCCCGAAAATACTGGTCAGCTTTTATAGCTTCTGGGCCAAGGATTTCTGAAAGTTCACCACTTGCAACTCTTCGAAGATAATCCATTTGCCATAATCTATCAGAGGCTTGTGCAAATCCAACTCCAAACATTGCATCATTAATATTTTCGGCAACAATTTGCGGAATTCCATATTTGTTCTTAAAGATTTCCACTTTTTGGTAAACGGTAGGATTCTCTTCGAAAATTGTCTCTTCAATTACCGAAATGTTTGCAACTTCGATTGAAAACAAGATAAAAAGAAAAATGGTGGATATAATTACAACTAAAACAAAGAAGATACTTACTCTGTCAACTTTGTATTTCATATTTTAATTATATCCACATATTAGCTAGATACCATTTATAGGTCGTTTGGAATCCAACTTCAGGAGTGATTTTTTGTTTAAATCCTAAAACTTCCTTAGCTTTTTTATTGGAACATATCCAAAAATTTTGGGTGAAATCGCGCGCTTTTTCAAGGTTGAAGACCGGTGTTTTACCAGTTATTTTACCTAATTTCTCAGAAAGAAAACCTGTTGCATAGACAAGAACCTCTGGAACTCTAATTTTAAATGCTTTTCTTCCAATTGCACTAATTATACAATCAATCAAATAAGTCCATGAATAATATTCATCGGAAGAAAGAAAGAAGATTTCCCCCGCGGCATTTTCAGAAATTGTAGCAAGGAAAAGCCCTTCTACTGCATCGTCACAATGCAATAAACTAATATATTTATCCTTAGTACCAATTAGAGGAGCTATTCTTTTGTGTACTACTCTAAACATATCAACGAGTGCAGTATCTCTTGGTCCGTAAATTGCTGGCAACCGAACTATAGATATTGGAAATACCTCTTTAAATTTTAAAACCTCTTTTTCTGCCTCCAACTTGCTCTGACCGTAACTTGTAATGGGTTTACATTCGGTATTTTCATCAACTGGTTCGTTTAGTGATTTGGCTGGACCAACCGCAGTTTGACTACTACAAAAAACAAATTTCTTTATTCCAGGATTATACTTTTCAACAGCTTTCAGCAAGTTGTAGGTGGCGTCCCGATTTCCTTTTAAATATTCTTGTAAATTGCTTGCTGCAATAGTTCCAGCAACATGAACTACATAATCAACACCAGAAACCGCTTCTTTTAAGTTCTCTGGGGTTTCGAAATCAGATTCGATTAAATGATAAGCTTTGTCTTTAACCCAACGTAAATTGCTTGTCCTTCTGATGGAACAACGAACTTTATAGCCTTTGGCTAAAAAATATTCAGCAACAAAGCTACCAATGAATCCAGTAGCTCCGGTGACTAACACTTCCATAATTCTTAAATCTTTATGAATTTATGAAATACTGTTTTATCTTCAAGTTCAAGTCTCAATATATACAATCCAGGACTGAAATCTTTAATTGGAATCTCGAACTTATCATCACCATTAATATTTGGATTTATCTTGATGAAGTCCATCAAATTGCCAAACACATCATAAATAAAGAGGGAAATACCGGTAGAATTTATTAATCCTGAGATAAATAATTTGTCTTTAACTGGATTTGGAAACAGAGAAATAACGTTTCCGCTTTCCGCAACATCCGAAACTTGTCTTCTTCCAATTCCTATTAATTCGATATAAAAGATTTTAGGTTCAGCGTCGCTTTCTATGACAAGTTTAGCATTTCGAACACCTTCTTCCTTTGGTACAAACCTAACCCTAATTTGTATTTCTTCTCCTGGTGCTATACTATTGGCAACACTGCCAAAAAACTTGAATTCATCAGAAAATGCATCAATAGTATCTATTCTAGCAGATATGTTTGCAGGAGCATTTCCGATATTTTTAATACTAATATATTTTAATTTGTTAGATCCAATATTAACGGTATCATAAAAAAGCTTGGATTCTGAGGTCAATTGTATCTCTTTATTAATAGTCAAAGGAACAAGCGAAAAATCCAAATAGCTTAAGCTTAAACCAACTTGCCACAATCTTACTTTAGTCTTCTGAACTACAATATCGGCACCAGTTTCAATTTGACCAGTAAATTCGTTCAAAACGGAAACCCAATTATTACCCAAATCAGAAGTCCCAAAGATCTGACCACCAGCACATAAAACATACATCATTTTAGAATTTTCTGGTGAAAAAAGATAAATAGGAACATAACCATTTTGAGTAAAATTGTATTGCCTAGATTTCCAAGATTTACCTCCGTCTGTTGATGTAGCCAAGTAGGAAGGAGCGTTTGTTGCAGTTGTTTCTCTATAAATTGCCATACCATGCAGACTATCGCGGAAGGTAATATAAGAAATAATCGTAGCATTGGGAATATTAGCAAAGCTCCAATTTCGACCTTTATTGGTCGAATAAAACACCCTACCAACATTTGTTCCAAACCACAAATAATCTTCCCATTTAGCAGTTGAGTTCACAAAGCCAGTTTCATTTGTATTTGGCAAGGGAATACCTAAAACAGGTTGCCACGTTATACCCCCATCGGTAGTTCTACCAATTCCCCAATTACCATTTTTGGGATCACCGAGGAAAATACCTTCATTTTGGTCAAAAAAGTAAATTGCATTAACAAAACCAGTAATACTCGAAACATTTGTTGAACTCCAGTTTTGACCAGCATTTACTGTTTTATAAATGTAAGCGGTTGTATTATTTTGCGAACCACTACCTGCAAAAGCAGTTGTTGAACTCAAAGCACAGATACAATAAACTGGCTGCGAAGATATATAATTTGCCGAAGATGTGCCCGAGCGAATCAAAACAAAACCACTATAAGAACCAAACATTCCTCCCTGGCCCACTGCCCACAAACAGTCAAATTGAGGTGAATGAGCACCAAACCATGTTGGTTTATATGCATCCGGCAATGTAAACACTTTGGTCAGTTTATTTTCCGAATTAATCCTTACTGGTATCGAAAGTATCTGATAATCAACATAGTCGCCCGCTAGAAAAGTACAAAGAATGTAAACATTCCCAGAATACCAGGGATTATTTTCCAAAAGGGTAATTGATACATTGATGCTCTTATCAGCGAGAGTTGTAATATTACCAATATTAAATTCCTCTTGTCCTAGAGAAATAAAATTGTACATAGGTTTTAACCTTAGAGTTACATTAGATGCTGGTCCAAGGAAATTTTTTACCTTTAACTGAAGTACTTTCGGGTTGAAGTCGGTAATAGCAGTTCCTTGTGAAAATTTGTACTCAACGATTTCAAGACCTGGAATATTTGGCCTGCTTGGTGAATTATAGTAAACAGCCTTGTAGGCATTCACCCTTCCATAATAGTATGGTCTTAAATTTTGATCACTTGTTAAGATATTGTCGGATGTAGAACGGATTTGATGCAAAATTTGCTTTGGAGACCATTCTTTATGTACCGATGCAACCAATCCGGCAACACCAGATACAATAGGACAAGCCATCGAAGTTCCGTTTTGAGTGGAATATGCACTATTAGGCATAGTAGAGTAAATACTTTGTCCAGGCGCGTACGTTGAGACTTTTATTCCCCAATTTGAAAAATTAGCAACAAGATTCGAACTATTTGAAGCACCAACACACAATAAATTATCGTATCCTGCAGGATACTGTCCACCATAATCAATATAGGCACCATCATTTCCAGATGCAACAACAACAAGACTCCCTTTTTCTGTTGCATAATTAATAATGTCCTGCTCGGCAGGACTAAAACCGGGTCCTCCCCAACTGCAATTAATTACCTTTGCCCCAAGGTCTGCAGCGTAAACAATTCCTTCGTACCCACGAAAAATTCCCATTCCTCCTTGGTCGGGTGAGCATTTGATTGGCATAATCGAACAATTGAAACCAGCAGATGCAATTCCTAAATTATTATTGGTTACAGCCGAAGCTAAGCCCGCAACATGCGTACCATGAAAACCCTGAATATTCGTAGGGTCGTTATCTTCTCTGTAAATCCCATTCATTAAGTCTTGGGTAGAGACATTTCCCACAAAATCCCAGCCACGAATATCATCAACTTTTCCATTTTTGTCGTCATCAATACCATTGTTTGGGATTTCTTTGGGATTTGTCCATATATTGGCTTCTAAATCGGGATGCTTCCAGTCTACCCCACTATCTATAATAGCAATAACAACGCTTTTGTCTCCTTTAGTAATATCCCAAGCTTTCGGTAGTTGTATATTATTAATGTACCACTGTGAAGCAATGTTGGGATCATTCGGTGTAAAATCAAAAATTTGCCTAACATAAATAGGAGTAGCGTATTCTACATCTGGGGATTGCATCAATTGCTTACAGACTTCATACGGGTCGATTTCCTCAGAAAAATATACTTCAAATATCTTCTCAATTCCAATTTTATTATTATCCAATAGCTCATTATTTAATGTTCCTAAAAAAGGAGCATTAATTTTGTCAACTTGATATTTTGACAAAATTTCTGATATGCTTCCCAAATGAATCCTTGAATAATTTTTATCGAAACCGACTAAATTTTTTGTTTTAATATGAATTGCTTTTTTGATAAGAAACCGGTCTGGAACCCTATAAATTGGATAATTTTTTGAGAGACTATTTTCATTGCTAGAGTTAATTGTGACGTAATATTCGGGTTCCGGGGTGGGTTTCACTTGAATTTGAGAATATTGGGAATTGTTTAGATAAGCGGAATAAAGTAAATTATTCGCTAGGCAACAAATAACCCAAAGTATTGTAAATTGTTTCATAGTTTGCCCTATATTATTCCAAAAACTAATATTCTTGCACAACAATCAATGAAAAACTTTTGCTTTTGTTACCAGAAAAAACAAGAGTATAGTTTTTACCAAAAGATAAAAAAATATCATTAAACTGTGAAATAACTTTATTTTTCTTATTATCGAAATAAACCAACGAAAACTTACGCTCTAAAAAAAGTCTTTCAACGCTACTGTATTGCCCATAGTTAAGTTCATTTAATACTATCTTTTGCTTAGAACTATCGTGAAAAATACCAACATTTTCGATTTCTTTTGAAGCATTGAAAAACCTTCTACGATAAGAATTCGTTTCTTTTCCCATCGAAGGGATAGATATATCAAACAAATCAATTTCCGGATTTAAACCAGAAAAAACAAAAAGACCAGTTTTAAATGGATCCAAAACAATTTCCTTTTGATTTCCATCATAATAAATACCATCGACAGATGTGGGGAGTACAGTGGCGAAACACTCTTTATAATTAATTTTAATATTTTGAAGATATTTCGGAAAAGATATTTTTAAGCTTGTAGCATCTGGAAAAGCATTTAAAACTTGAACAAAGCAACCCGTTTCGAGTTGAATTGCAATGAAGTCCTCTTTATCTTCTGGAATTAAACTAACTTTTAGTTCCCCATCGCTTGATTTATACAAAACTATTAAGTATGCGTAATCGGCTGCAATCTCCGTATATGTAGATTTTAACAAAAATGCAGGCTCTGTTGCAGAAAATATTGTTAAGGGCAAATAACCGGGTTCTATAGATACAGTATTGCTGACTTTGTTGCTTTTTAAATTTGCTGCAATTACCTCCCCAGAAACATAACCATTAATATTTTTAGAGTTCCTAGTTCCAACAGAAAATGTTATAGCAAAATTAGTGTCAACAGCATTTACAACTCGGATAATCGATCGACCATTAGTTGATTCTCTTAATTTAGCAGGAGGTACCAAAATTAACTTTTTTTTATTTTCGGTACTATCAAAAACTAAAAGAGTGTACCTTTTGAAAACCTCAAATGAGTATCCAAGTATGTTGTTACTATTGGAAGACCTAATTTCAATACTATCTAAATAATCGTTTTCACATGCACTTATGCTATGATATTTGGTCGACCAATTTTGGGGAATATCTTCATTCAGAACTTGGTTAGGAAATCGATACAAGGAAATATTTTCGGAAGATAAATTAACCGTTCTTAAATATGAAACTCTTTCTGGAATAGGAAGGAGTTCTACTAATCCTTTGGTTGTATCATAATCATCATACAGATAAAGCCCAATAGTTCCATCTCTTTTTTTTGCAAGAAAAAGTGTGTACTCACCATCTTCAGAAAAATTAACAGAATAAGTGTTCAACAAGCCAGATTTTACTCCATCGTTTAGCACAACAGATAAAGTATAATTTCCATAAGGTACTGTTTGCAAAAAAGGATAAGCAAAATAAGTAACATTAGAAACTAAAGGTCTTCCGTTTGGGCAACCATCAATCAATGTAGCACTCAAATTCGAATCCCGTATAAGATTGACAAACTTAAAGTAAGCATTTCCTAATTTTGTAGGTAACCCATAAGTTGTAGACAAAATCATAAAAGTATCAACATGTGATACCTCCCCTAAACTTTTGCCGGCAATTATTAAGTACCTTGTTTCGCGTACAAGTCTAAATTTTCTATTTGAAGTGTAAGTCAATTTATTATTTTGGTAAAACTCTAAAGCTAAGGAATCGTAAGGAGGAGGCATTTGGGAATTTGTAAGTTCAAGATATTTGACAGAATTAGAATAAGGGGAGTTATTAAATCCCCAGCCAATATTGTCCTCGTTATTTATTGCATTCAATAATCTAATTCTAATGCTTAGAAAAGGAGGAGGAGGATTTACAAGTTTAGGGTCTTCATCAACACAAGAAATTAAAAGTAGAAGAAGAAGACCCAAAATGTATATTTTTTTCATCCTTAATTTTCAAAAACTACAAAGTTATTAAAAATGCAAAAACTTATCAATCCACTCTATTTTAAAACCACAAAACTTTTAACCGAAGAATAAGAATTTGTTTGCAAATGAACAAAGTAAATTCCATTTGTCAAATGGGAAGAACTAACACTAAAGGTATAGCTTCCAGCTTTTAAATTTGAATTAACCAAATCCAATATCCTTTCGCCGTAGGAATTATATATATTTACACTTACATAGTCATCAAAAGCTATTTGAAAATCAATAGCTAGATCGTTTAAAACGGGATTTGGTTTAATATCGTATAGTTGATAATTTTTTTCAGATACTTCTACTAACCTACCTTCGGTGAAACATGTTAAAAGATTTATAAATTGAGACTTTTCAATAGGAATAAGGCAATTTTGTGCTTCAGGGAAAATTGGTTTAATTTTAATTTCCGGTTTAGATAGATCTGAAAGGTATGTTTCAAAAAATAATGTACATTGAAATTGGGAAGGGGTGGAAAATTTTGTTCCTTCACCATTAATTATATATCCATCAATGGTTGGAGTAATGTCCCAGTTCCAACCGACTAATTTAGAGGTGAAGTTCTTAAAAACGAAATTTTTCTTGGGTAGTTTAACTTCAAAGTTAATTTGCCCAATGGAAATTAAATGATTTCGTGATATTTTTACTTCAAATGGAAGTTGTAACTCTTTTGTTACTTTTAATTTGCTTTGGTCAAGTTTGTAATCCACGGAAATGTTCTCAGTAACAACAATTGCCTTTAAAGGAACTTTTCTTTCACCAAAGTTGGATGTAAATTCAATAGTTGCAAAGAAAGAAGTTTTTCCAAAACTTGGAACAAACTTAACAATTGCAAATCCTTTTTCCCCTGCTTTTATTGAATTAGGATAAGTTATTACTTGAAAATTAGTTGCGTCTTGTCCGGTAACAATAACACTTCCTATTTGCAAATCAGCAGCAAAAGGAGAATTATCAATTTCAACTGTTATTTCTTTATTTCCACAAGCTGATATTTCACCGAAATCAATTGGGTCAGGATTGATCAACAAACCCTCCCCAATACCATGAACGATTACTGTATCATTTACCAAGGGATTTTTATTTGGCCCGGGGACAGCATCCGATTTAACAATTGCCCAAACTCTTCGAGTTCCTGGGTTTGAAGGAGTAAATTCAATCGGAATAGAAAATGTTCCACCATCCTTAGATACAATAATGTTTGTAGTTTTTGCACCAGCACCGAATTTAAACTCAGTAGAAGGAGATAAAAGAACTTCACTTACATACAAATCCATTGTATGGCTCGTATTCTTAATAATCATTTGGCCAGAAACCGTATTTCCGACCTTAGCCTTACCACAATCAACATCTGGTACCTCAATTTTGGGTAATCCCCCAAATCCAAAAACTTGAACGCCAGCAGATACGGGAAATTCTTTAATAGTTATTAATACTTGATTTTCGAGAAATCCCTCTGATTGAGGGGAAAAGTGGATGTTTAAATCAAAAGTACCATTAGCTGGAACTGTCAAAGGTAAATTTGCTGGAGGGGTGATAAAGAAGTTAACATCACTTTTGTTTGATAATTCGACATTTTGAATCTCAATTGGGGATGGAGAGCTATTTCGTATTGTTACAACCGAATCGTTTATAGTCAAAATTCTTTTAGTACCAAAATCTATAGGAGGAATAGGTAAATCCGAAGGTATTCCTTCACCAACCAAATTAGTAAAGAACTCTCCACAGAAGTTGGGAATTAAAAATTTTAACCTAGCTGATTTGTTACCAACTGTTTGGGGCTTAAATTGGATAGTAATATCTAAACATTCATTAGGATTCAAAGTAAATGGGCCACTACCATTCAAAATAGCAAATTCAGTGGAGTTTACACCCTCAAGATTCAATGTAAAGGTAAGTGGAATTGCGGTGGTGTTCCTAAAGATACAATTCTCAATTTGATTTCTTGTATTAATAATTGGTACTTTGCCGAAATCAATCTTCGAAACTACGTCCCCACCGCATGGTGCCACAAGCTTTAAAGAAGGAGGTTGACATGGCGTTGCATTTATTTGGAAGTTAGTTTCAGAAGAAGCACCTACGGGGGTTTCAGTATATGTAATTTCAATTGTATGTGATTGGTCTTTAAGTAAAGTAAAAGGTGGTGTTTTACCCTTCCAATCTACAGAAAACTTATTTGTGGTAGACAAATTGAAAGAATTAATTACAAAATCGCTATTCTTTGCTTTTATAGATAGTTGCCTATTCGTAGTGCCGATACCTGGTGAACCAAAAAGGAGCAGGGTATCGGAAAATTCTAATTTGGATACACTTTTTTCTGGGGCAAAATAACTGGTAACAACTGAATCTGGTATTCTTTTAAAGACTGCTTTGATGTTTCTGTTTCTACTTAGCTCATCGCAACCAAAGGGAGACACCCAAGTTAAATAACAAACATTCCTACTTTGAATATCACCAACAATTTGCCTAAATGCATTAATCAACTGTGGTTTAGTGTAAACTGAAAAACTTTTGCCCCCAGTAGCTTGACAAATTAAATCAACTTGAGAATATAGTGGCATGGTAATAAAAATTGAATAAACCTGAGCCTTCACCCTTTTAGCATAACTTATGATAGTATCTCTTTTCCAATCGGGGAATGGTCTTTCAGGTTGCCCATCGGTTAAAAAAATAACAACTCTTCGCAGGTCTTTGGGAGACGTTTCTAATAATGGCAAAGCACCTAATGGTGGCCACCCTTTTACAAATGGTGGATAGAAATCTGTAGTACCACCAGTAACTTGTAAGTTAATGTTAAGCCAATCATACAATGGAGCCTTAGAATCATACAAAGGACTAGTTTTAATCACGTCACCCGAAAACAAAACATAACCAATTACTGACGGTGGATCAAGTTTTATAGAATCAAGAAAGGCAAATGCACCCTGTTTTACCCAATCTAATCTGCGTTCTCCGTTTCCTGCATCATCATTCATTGAAGTAGAAACATCGAGAACAAGGACAACAGCAAGTTGTGGGAAAAAGTTTACTTTTTTACAATCCACACCGAGTGTGGCATTTAAATTTACCCCGTTTTCAAAAAAATTAAAGTCCGAAGGTACTATGTCGGGATAATCAACACCCATGGGAGTTCTTGCGTAGAACATTGCTTTCATATTTGGAAAACCACTTGTATCGATTGAATACAAGTTAAAAGATTGAGAATAAACATAATTTGTAAGTAATAAAAAAATTCCGAGTATTTTTAACCAAAACTTATTCATTTTCCACTCCATATATTTAATTAACAAAACAATTTCAATACTTAAAAAGTTACATCATATACCATAGCAAAATTAAAATTTTACTATATTAAATAAAATAATCACTTCATCAATTTTTTTGTAAATAATACAAATTATAATTTGTAATATTATACACTACAAAATTTTGTAAAATGAAAAAAATATTTTTCCTTGGATTGGTGTTGATTACATTTGGTTTTCATTTTGTTCTCTCACAGAAATGTAAAGATTTTCTTGTTTTTGATGGTTCAGAAGAAGTAAGCTCCTTCGGTATGGATACAACTGGAAATTGGTGGATTGTAACAAAGCCTTTCCAAAGTGAATTCAGGCTGATTATCTCTGGGTATCGCACTGAAACATATAAGGAAATTCGTAACTTAACTTTTTCCCCGGATGGAACACGATGGATTTTTCTGGGGAGAACAGCAACAAATTGGAACTTCGTCTCTTCGGATACAATGTTTCCAATTTTTGCAGAAGAAATTGTATCAACTGGGTTTAGCCAAAATTCTGAAAATTATTTCCTTGCTTATAAAAACGGAATTGAAACAACTATTCTCTACAAAGAGAAAAAAATTAATATTACAAATTTTACTGGCAAAATTTTTTTTAACTTTGACGGGAGTCTAATTTCATTTGTTGTATCTTTTGGAAAAATGTTTTCTTTGATAATCCCTGGAAGATTTCAAAGTGATAAGTTCGACAATATTATTCCCTTGGGTTTTTGGTTCGACGATGACTTTATTTTTGCTGGGAAAAAAGGGAATTTTTGGCAAATTTTTAAAAATAAGACACCCTTGACCGAAGAATTTATCCAATTGATAGATATGAAAATTAATCTTTCGGGAACAAATGCAGTTTTTGTAATTAAAAGAAACCAAAACGATGTAGTTTCTGTCCTTTACTCTCAAAAATTCGCAGAGCCAATATTTTCTAAATCTTATGATTACATTGGTAAAACTAAACTTCATCCAGAAGAACCTCTTGCAACCTTTTTCGCAACAAAAGAATTAAATAAATTCATAGTTTATGGAAATGTTGAATACTCAATTGGGGAGTACGATATAGAACCCTTCTTCGTCTACGATGGGTCAGAAATTTATTATTGTTTTTGCAACATAGATTGCTATTTTTATGTTGATGGAAGAAGATATACCTTTCCCGGGGGAATTGCTTGTTCTAATCAAATTGCTCGAAAGCCAAAAACAAATACGATTGCATTTTCAAATTACACATCCTTAGTTTTATTGGATTACTTGCTTAACATTCAGTACTCTGGTATGATGGTAGACAAAATCATTCCACCTATTTTTAATTGGAAAAAGAATAGGTACGAAACACTTGGAGAAATTAATAACAAAATTTACCTTCTTACTTGCGAGCCCTGAAATTTCAATAATTTAGCCATTTGCGTAAAACTAAGGCGTATCTTAGGTCGAACGAAACGAGCCAATAATTTAATTTATAACTTTCCCCTCGCTCAGAATAATTGTTCAACGGCAAATAATAAGCAAGATTCAATCCTACAAAAAAATTACCAGTCAACCTAAAATTGAAACCAGCCCCAGGAACCAAAGAAAGTAGGATGGAATTTACCTTTTCAATCTTGCCATTCTCTAATGTAACAACATTGGAATTGCCAATAGTAACTTGAATAACTTCTCCATTATCAAGTCGTATTCTATTTTCTAACAACTCTTTATTATGTTTCACATTTGTCGTAAAAGGAATTCCAGCCCTAAAACCTAACCTGAATTCGGCAAGGTCGAGCAAAGAATATGATACAAATGGCATAAACTCTAATTGGTTAAATTTAAAATCTGCCCTTTCTCGGAAAAGTACAGGGATATTCTTGAAAATTTCCCCAGTTTGACTTTTGAAATCTAACAATTCTTTTTCTTGGTAAGATGAAGTGGCACTTTGAAATGTTAAGCCAAAGAATATGCCCCAAAGAAAAAAATCTGAAAAATCCCTTTTAAAAACTATTCCGGGTGTAAACACAAATCCACTTCCATCTTTAAACGAAGGACAATCACAACTAGCAAAAAACTCCCCACTCTGCCACAATGGTCCAATACCAAGAGAAAAACCAATTTCAGTTTGTTTTTTACCCTTACCTGGCCCTAAGGGCGAAGGTTGTTCCTCAACCTGTGCAACAAGACCCGTCTGGAAACAAAGAAAAATCAAAAAAATGCTTAATTTTGATATTTTATTCATATTACTATTTTTTTATTCTTATTTTTGAAAATGGATAACAACAATTTAGAAGAAAAAGTTACAAGCTCAAGCAACAAATCTAGTAATAATTCTGAAAACAACAAAGAATGCAATGAAGTTTTGCGCGGAGTGCGGGCTACAGCAATTAAAATCTTAAATAGATTTGAAAGAAGCGATTCTTATTTGGATAAACTGGTCGAAAAAGCTCTAATTGAGTCTAATTTCAATGAGTTAGACAAAGCTTTATTTACAGAATTAGTTTATGGCGTTATCCGCTGGAAAGCAAAACTGGATTATGTTCTTGTAGGCTTTTACTTTGGAGACTACCTAAAGTGTCTAAACGTAGTCAAAAATGCTATGAGAATTGCACTTTACCAAATAATGTTCCTCGATAGAATTCCACTTTACGCTGCAGTAAACGAATCTGTTGAATATGTAAAAAGAATACAAGGAGAAAAAACTGCGAATATTGTTAACGCTGTACTGAGAAATATCGCCCGAAACATAGATAATATTAGGTATCCAGAAAAAGAGGAAGACCTTGTTTACCATCTTGCAGTAATGTATTCGTATCCAAGATGGATTGTCAAAAGATGGCTCGACTATTTCGGAGAAACTAATGCTGAAAAAATGTTGTTTACTAGTAATAGAAAACCCTACTTAACACTAAGAGTGAATACCTACAAAACAACAACCGAAAACGTTGTTGCTGAACTAAAAAAAATAAAAGTCCCCTTTTTTGTTTCCCCATATTATGCTAATTCCCTTGTTATAAGAAGCCCAAGATTTAACATACCAACGAGCGAGCTATTCACAGAGGGATTGGTTACAATTCAAGATACTAGTTCCACTTTAGCTGCATTACTTGCTGCTCCCCAACCGGGGCAATTGGTATACGATTTTTGTGCTGCTCCGGGGGGCAAAAGTTTCGTGCTTGCTGAACTAATGAAGAACACTGGAAAAATCCTTGCTGTAGACAAATATCCATCGAAACTTAGATTCATTCAAGAAGGGGCACAAAGGCTCGGTTTAACTAATATCGAAATCAAAGGTGGTGACGCAACCGATATTGTCCTCGATGAAATGGCTGATATAGTATTCCTCGACGTCCCATGCTCCGGTTTGGGTATAATTGCAAAGAATCCTGATATTAAATGGAAAAGAGAACGAGAGGATATCTACAAACTTGCTGAAATTCAAAGACAAATTTTAAATAATGCCACAAAAAATGTAAAAGTCGGTGGAGTAATTGTTTATTCAACTTGTACAACCGAACCAGAGGAAAACGAACAAAATATCGAATGGTTTTTAAGTCGACACACTAATTTTAAACTCGACCCAGCCGAAAATTATTTACCCGATAAACTTTGTGAAAATGGTTACTTTAAAAGTATTCCATTTAAACATTTCATCGACGGGGCATTTGCAGCTAGGCTTATTAGGGTTGAATAATTTGCCACATAACTTTTTTCTTTTTAGAATAGTTTCTCAGTGAATTAGAGTAAGAGGAGTTGCTGTAACAATAAATACAATCAAACAGGCAAGAGTTGTAAAATCCAATATCTATACTTTTATAACATGTACAGCCTTTCCTGGTCGGTGCTACCTTTAAATTCGTATTAAAATATCCAGAAAAATGAAATGGACTTACACAGCTTGCTGATTTAATGTTAATATCTTTTGTATGTTTTGGTTCACAACAAAGAAAAAGCTCAATTTGATGTTCAAAAGTGATTTTTTTCAGGACTTCGAGCAATTCTTTTTGTTCATCGTAGTCCAAGTCAATTATATTAATACCTTTCTTTTTATTTATCCTTTTTTGCACTTTCGAATACAAATCAACGAAACTTGTTGTGCAATTTTTTACTTTTCCCTCTAAAAGTTTACAAAGGCTAAAAAACTTGTCAATAATGAATTCCTTCGGTGTAAGATTAGAAACGACAATGGGGTCGAATCGCCACCTTATATAATTCTTACCAAAATTCCAATATAAAAAATCAACAATTTCCAAAACTTTGCTTAGTTTTGGTTTTCTTGGTTCAAGTTCAAAGGGATAATCATTAATAGTGAAGTTTATATAGTGATTGGAACCAAGATTATTTTTTATAAAATCGAAATGTTTTACAAAACCAATTGGGTATCGACTCCAAAAGACAAATCCAAAGGCATTTTCGGGACCAATACAAAATTTTGTTATCTTGTGATTAAAAGGATTTTCAACATGGACATAGCCAGATTTCAAAACATTAACAAACCAATCGGAATAAAAAGCTAGAATATCAGTTCGTCGGCTAACTGAGAAAATACTTTTTAAATTTGGGTTTTCTTCGAAATCCAACCTAAAAATTACTAAAGATTCTTACCAACAAACTCCCAGTTTACAATTTGCCAAAATGCCTCGACAAATTTTGCTCGTGCATTTCTGTAATCGATGTAGTAGGCATGCTCCCAAACATCGATAGTCAACAAAGGTTTTTTACCAGCGGTCATCGGATTTCCAGCATTACTGGTCGGTACAATTTCAAGTGTACCATTATCATTTTTTGTTAGCCATACCCACCCAGAACCAAAAAGAGTTATTGCAGAATTACTGAACTGTTCTTTGAATTCGTCGAAACTACCAAAATCTTGCTCAATCTTTTCGAGTAGCAAACCCGATGGGAAGCTACCACCTCCAGGTTTAAGACAATACCAGAAAAAAGTATGATTCCAGACCTGTGCAGCATTGTTAAAGATACTACCATGTGAATTCAGAATAATCTCCTCGAGACTCTTATCTTCGTAATCAGTTCCAACAATTAAATTATTAAGATTATTGACGTAAGTTTGATGGTGTTTTCCATAATGATATTCAATTGTCTCTTCCGACATAAACGGTACAAGAGCATCCCTGGCAAAAGGTAGTTCGGGTAACTGAAATGGCATTTTGTACTCCCTTTTAATTACAGAAATTTAGCTTTGGCAACCACAAGTTGGAAGATTATTAGGATTCGAAAAGATAAATCCCCGCCCTTGGGGTGTGTCTATGTAATCCAAGGTTACACCCATCAAATAAAATAAACTGCTACGACTAATGACAATTTGAGTATCGCCAATTAAGTATTTCCGGTCGCTGGATGTATCAAACTCTGAATCGAAACCAAGAACGTAATTAAATCCCGAGCAGCCTCCACCCTGGATCCCAATTCTTAAAAAATAATTTTCAGAAATTTTGTTCTGCTTGCGAATTTCATTTATCATTTGAAGTGCCCGAGTAGAGATAAGAATATCGTCTGCCTCGGTTGCACCTTCGATTCCGGTTGAAATTCGTTCAACAGATATTTCCACGTCTTGATTTGCATATTCCATTTTAAATCCTCCAAAAAAAAGCAAAATTAAATATCATAATTCACATAACAATCATCCGTTATTGGATGTGATTGACAAGTTAAAATATATCCTTTTTCAATTTCATCATCTGTTAAGGCATCCCTCTCGTCCATTAATACATTTCCAGTTTCTAACATTGCCATACACGAACCACAAACTCCAACCTGACAGCTAAAAGGTGGATCAAGTTCGGCGCGAAATGCTGCCTGGAGAATACTTTCATCTGCTTCCACTTCAATTGTTTTTTCTTCCCCATATAACCTAACTTTAACATAAAAAACCTTTCCCATATAACTTTAACCTAGATAAGTTTGTTTAAAAGCAAAAGCTAAAATAAACCGAGCTCAAACCTAGCAATATCACTCATTCTGCTTCTGTCCCAAGGTGGGTCGAAGGTGAGCAAAACCTTTGAATCCTTTACTTCTGGAATACATTTAACAGCTTCCTCAACTTCCAGTGGCAAGCCCCCAGCCTCAGGACAATTGGGTGCAGTTAAGGTCATTAGAATAACAACTTCATTTTCTTGAGTTATCTGAATATCATATATTAAACCCAATTCCCAAATGTCCACTGGAATTTCAGGGTCGAAAACAGTTTTGATGGCTTTTACAATTTTATTAAAGATTTCTTTTTTCTCCTCTGGAATAGTACTAGCTAATGCATCGTATAAGTTACTTTCCATATTTTACTCCATTTTTAAAATTGAGTCTTTCTTTTCAAGCGCTTCCATCAATGTATGCCAAGGTAGAGTGGCACATTTAACTCTAACTGGAAACTCCCTTACCCCAGCAAAAACGGCAAGTTTTCCTAATTTAGAAGTATCAATTGGCTCATCAGGTCTGGAAGTCAAAGCTTTATGAAATTCATTAAATAGTTCGTTTACCTCATCAATCGACTTACCTTTTAAAACTGTAGTCATAATTGATGCGGAAGCTTTTGAAATTGCACACCCAACACCATTAAACATAACATCTTTAATGATATTATTTTCAACATACAGATAAATTTCTATTTGGTCTCCACACAATGGATTATGTCCTAATGCTTTATGCGAAGCAAGTTCCATTCTCCCAAAATTTCTTGGATTTTTATTATGGTCCAAAATTACTTCCTGATAAAGTCCGTCAAATTCATCCATTTCCGATTCCTTATTTGAACCTATTAATAATTTTTTTCAGAGAGTTTATAAAAATATCAACTTCATCCAAAGTATTATAAAAGGAAAAAGAAACACGAGAGGTTGCAGGAATTCCAAATCTTCGCATCACGGGTTCAGTACAATGATGCCCTGTTCTAATTGCAATACCATCTCTGTCTAAAAGGGTACCTATATCGTGTGGATGAACATCATCAACAATGAAAGAAATTAAGCTTGCTTTATTTTTGGCTGTACCAATAATTCTTACCTCTGGTAATTGATTTAATTTTTCGGTCGTGTAATTCAATATTTTTGTTTCATAATCATTTATTACATCTAAACCAATATTTTGGACATACCTAATTGCAGCAGCAAGTCCAATTGCACCCTCAATATTTGGGGTACCTGCTTCGAACTTGTGAGGAATAACATTGTAAACAGTTTTATCAAAAGAGACCGATAAAATCATATCACCCCCGCCTTGATAGGGAGGCATTAATTCGAGTAGGTTTTTTTTCCCGAAAAGCACTCCTATACCAGTTGGAGCGTAAATTTTATGCCCAGAGAAAACGAAAAAGTCACAATCCAAATCCTGAACATCAACTGGAATATGTTGAATGGATTGAGAGCCATCAATCAATACAACAGCACCAACAGAGCGAGCTTTCTGTGTGATGTATTTAACTGGATTGATAGTACCAAGAGAATTTGAAATATGAACAACCGAAACAATTTTTGTTCTACTTGTTAGAAGTTTATCAAATTCCTCGATAATTAATTCTCCGTTATCATCAATGGGTACAACTTTAAGTTTTGCACCTACACTTTGACTAACCATTTGCCAAGGGACAATATTTGAATGGTGTTCCATGGTAGTAATTAAAATCTCGTCGCCCTCCTTTAGAAAGCTTCCTGCATACGAAAATGCAACAAGATTAATCGCTTCTGTTGCTCCACGAGTGTAAATTATTTCTTCTTCGTACCTTGCATTAATAAAAGTTTTAATAATTCTTCTTGCACATTCGTATTCAGTAGTAGCAGCTTGACTAAGATAATGAACACCCCGGTGAATATTACTATTCAAATTAGAATAATAGTTAGAAATAGCATCAATTACTTGTTTAGGCTTTTGAGTAGTAGCTGCGTTGTCGAAATAAACCAAAGGTTTGTCACGAACCATGCGGAACAAAATTGGGAAATCCCTTCGAATTTGATAAACATCAAAACCCTTTTTCTTTTCAACTTTGATCTTCAATGTCTCTAATTCGTTTGACATTTATAATTAAACCTTTGTTAACTCATCGATAGCAGAACAGAAGAAAATATCTTCCAAGTTCAATTTCTTAGCAACTAATACTTTCAAATAGTTGCGAAGTTCTGATATACCAACTTTTTCAAAATTTTCAGCAACAAAAGAATTTAACAATAGGGACTTGGCTTTTTCCCTACTAATCCCCCTAGATGTTATGTAGAAAAGCATTTCCCTATCGAGAAAACCAGCAGTTGCCCCGTGAGTACATCTAACATCATCAGCATAAATTTCTAACTGAGGTCTGGTGTTTACCCTTGCGTAATTAGAAAGAAGCAAATTCTTATTCGATTGATAGGCATTAGTTTTTTGAGCATCAGGTGCAACAAATATTTTTCCATTAAAAACTGCTCGAGAGTTTCCATCTAAAATCCCACGAAAGTTTTCATCGCTTATGCAATTCGGTTGGTTATGCATAACCAAAGTATGATTATCTACAAACTCGTCCATCGATTCGATGTAAACCCCGTTTAAAAAAGCATTTGAATGCTTCCCATCGAAGAGAAAGTTAATATTATTTCGAACAAATTCAGTATTTATCGTAAAAGTGTTTATTCCTACGGTCGTATTGGTTTCTGCGATCAAATTAAGATTATTTAGCAAAGCAACATTTTTCAGATCATTCTGAACAAAATTGATTTCTACCTTTGCATTCCTCTTAGCATGAAGGTTTATGAATTCGTTTGCTAAAACCATTTGAGCTGATTTATTAACAAAAAATACGATAATATTTACTCTAGAATCTTCGCCTACCTCGACAAAACTAAAAGTATTGGAAATCGAGGGATAATCAGCATCATAATAATAAAATAGAATAATTGGTTCATTGAGTTCTGTCTTATCTTCTACCTTTAGGAAAACACTACTTGAAAACATTGCTAAACTTAAGTAACCAAAAGGATTACTTGAGTTTAAAAATTTATGGAACTTCTGCAAAATAGAATTATTATTGAAAATTGAAGCATCATCTAAGTGATGAACTTTCACCAAATCCGTACTATTGCCATTAAAATAATTGAGCTTCCCATTTGCAATGGGAACAACAAAATTCCGTTTATTTTCCAAAAAGTTCAATGAGTCATAAACAACTTTTGGATCAAAAGAATATTCATTTTGTAATAAACCAAAATCGAAATTATGCAAAAAAGACAAGTTGGTATATTTCCAATCCTCGTGTTTAAGAGTTGGTAAACCAATATTCAAAAACTTATCTAAATAAAATGACCGCTCCTTTAATACTTCTTGTTCTTTGTTGGTGAGAAATCTATCTGAAAAAATTTTTTTGATATTTTCATTAAACTTCATTTAAACCTCCTTAATTTGCCCAATTTTTACCATTTCTAAGCCAGTCGTATCCCTTAGCTTCAAGCTCGAAAGCAAGGTCCTTTCCGCCAGAAAGAACAATTTTCCCATCATACATTACGTGAACAAAATCTGGAGTTAAATAATTTAACAGTCTTTGATAATGGGTAATAACAAGAAATGATCGGTCTGGATTTCTTAGGCTATTTACTCCATTGGCAACAATTTTCAAGGCATCAATATCCAACCCGGAATCGGTTTCATCAAGAATTGCAAGTTTTGGTTCAAGCATAGCAAGTTGAAAAATTTCATTTCTTTTTTTCTCACCACCAGAAAACCCTTCGTTCACATTCCGATTTAAATAAGACGCATCCAAACCCGCTAGAGATGCACGTTCTTTAAGCAATTGGAGGAAATCGAAGGCATCTAACGGTTCTAAGCCTCTGTATTTTCGAACTTCGTTAACAGCAGTTTTCATAAAATTAGCATTCGTTACTCCCGGAATTTCAAGGGGATATTGAAAAGCCACAAACAAACCTTCGCGCGCCCGAACTTCTGGTTCAAGTTCCAGCAGATCTTTATTCATGAAAGTGATTTTCCCTTCAGTTACTTCAAACTCTGGTTTTCCAGCAAGGACATTAGCCAGGGTACTTTTTCCAGTACCATTTGGACCCATAATTGCGTGTACTTCACCAGATTTGATAGTTAAATCCAATCCTTTAATTATTTCTTTTTCATTAATGGAGACTTTTAAATTTTCGATTTTTAATATTTCCATAATTAACTCCTAATATTATCCAACACTGCCTTCGAGACTTACAGACAAAAGTTTCTGTGCTTCCACAGCAAATTCCATGGGCAATTGATTAAGAACTTCGCGGGAGAAACCATTAACAATCAACCCAATGGCATCTTCTTTTGAAATTCCCCGCTGATTACAGTAGAATAGTATCTCATCACTAATCTTTGAAGTCGTAGCTTCGTGCTCAACGATCGAACTATTGTTATTTACTTCTATGTAAGGAAAAGTATGTGCTCCACATTTATCACCAAGCAACAATGAATCGCATTGCGAAAAATTGCGAGCTCTTTCCGCTTTCTTGGAAATCTGAACTAAACCACGGTAACTATTATTACTTTTTCCTGCAGCAATACCTTTCGAAACTATCCTACTTCTGGTGTTTCTTCCTATATGTATCATCTTTGTTCCTGTATCAGCTTGTTGAAAGTTATTTGTTAAGGCAATAGAATAAAATTCACCAACAGAATTATCACCCTTTAGTATGCATGACGGGTACTTCCAAGTAATTGAGGAACCGGTTTCAACTTGTGTCCATGATATTTTTGAATTCTTACCTAAGCAAATTCCTCTTTTGGTGACAAAATTGTATATTCCTCCTTTCCCTTCCTTATCTCCAGGATACCAGTTTTGAACAGTGGAGTATTTTATTTCAGCATCATCTAAAGCAATAAGTTCAACGACAGCTGCGTGTAGCTGGTTTTCATCTCTTATTGGGGCCGTGCAGCCCTCGAGATAACTAACATAGCTCCCTTCATCAGCAATTATTAAAGTTCTTTCAAATTGTCCAGTTTCTGAAGCATTAATCCTAAAATAAGTGGAAAGTTCCATTGGGCAGCGAACCCCTTTTGGAATGTAAACAAATGAGCCATCACTAAAAACAGCGGAATTCAAGGAAGCAAAGAAATTATCAGTATATGGAACAACGCTACCCAAATATTTTTGAACTAAATCAGGATGATTCCTTATTGCCTCGTTTATGGAACAAAATATGATACCTAATTCTTCAAGCTTTTCTTTAAAGGTTGTTGCAACAGAAACACTATCCAACACTGCATCAACAGCAACCCCAGCTAATCTTTCCCTTTCCCGAAGCGGGATACCCAATTTTTCGAATGTTCTCAAAATTTCTGGATCAACTTCATCAAGCGATTTGGGTTTCTCTTGGAAACTCTTTGGAGCAGCATAATAATAAATATCTTGGTAATCTATAGGTGGATAATCAACTTTTGCCCAGTGTGGTTCTTTCATCGATTGCCAATAGCGAAAAGCTTTTAAACGCCAATCAAGCATAAACTTGGGTTCTTTCTTTCGTTCCCAGATGAAACGAATGATTTCTTCATTTAAACCTTTAGGAGCATATTCCTGTTCAATAAGAGAAACGAATCCATATTTATACTCTCTTTCTGTAATCTCTTTTAAAAAATTATTTTCTGACATAATTAACCTAAAACTTGTTTAACACTAATTTCTTTACAAGCATCATTTTCATTTTGGTTAAGATTAATCAAATCCTCCAAAGTTGTGGAATTAATAATTTGATTAATTTGTGTTTGCAAATGTAACATTGGGGTCCTAATAGTACAAATTGGGCTACGATGGCACACATCATCACTTTCAAAGGTACATTCTACAACATTTACCGATTCATTAAGTGCAAGCAATATTTGAGAAAATTTCAAATCTTTGGGATTAATTCCTAGTTGGTAACCCCCTTTAATGCCATAGTTTGAATTCAATATTTTTGACTTAGAGAGTTTTGCCAGCGTTTTGGATAAAAACTCATATGGTATATTCAAAATTTCTGATAATTCACGAGCAGAAAAAGAATCATTAGGGTTCCTTGCTAAAAATTGCAAAGTACCTAATGCATATTCTACTTGTCTTGAAAACTTAACCATCAATTATAACTAATAAAAATTTGGAAACGAAATTAAATTCCGATTATTTTAATCGGATTTTTTATTTTGTAACTATTGGAGTTTCTATTGTAATTTTAACTGTTCTGCAATAAAACCGCCCCTCTGGTAAGGAATTATCATATAAAAGATAACTTTCCCCCACTCCAACAGTTCTGGCAGACTTAAGACCTAACCATTTTGCAACTTCTATTGCTCTTTTCTCAGAAATTTTCTTATTGATTTTTTCGTCTCCAATGTTATCAGTAAACCCTTCAATTGTAATTTGTGATTCATTTGTAACTCTTTTATTAATGAAATCAAGTACATTTTTGTGTTGTCGTTCCAATTTGGATTTTCCAAAATCGAACAAAATTAGACTATAGAACTCGAATTCTTTATCGGATACCCCTTCCATACGCTTTTTGTCGACAGTAATTTTATTGACCATTAAAGGTGTAGCTTTTGCTCTACCTACTTGGTCAATAAAATCAACTGCATAAAACTCGATTTCCAATTTCCCGCCAAAAACAATTCTTTCGAAACCTTTATCATCAATTTCCCAAACAAGACTATCTGGGGGTTTGCCACTTCCTTCGAATAATTTAACATTTTCACCATTTTGCTTAATTGCAATGGTCCATTTTTTTATATCAACTCCTGTTTGATACTCAGGGTAAAAATGAACTCTCATTCTCTCAACTTTTCTCAAGGTATCAACAGAGAAAACAGGTTCTAATATTCTTAAATCATCGGTTATTATCTCAACTCTTCTATTTTCCTCATCTCCTTGGGGTTCATCTTGATTGGAGGGTTCCTTGGGTAAATTTCTTGCCTCAATTTCTATTCGATCTGCTTCTATTCCCCAAACATAAACCAAATAATCTTTTACTGCCTTTGCTCGTCGTTGCGATAAATCAAGATTATTTTTTTCCTCAGCTTTGCCTGAATTTGTTCCAACTAACAAAACTTTACTATCTTTCGATTGCTGAAGTTTTTTTCCAATAATGTTCAAAACATAGTAATAAGTCTGAAGTACATCTAACTCGGAAAGTTTGCTCAAAGAAAAGTTCTTCGCTTGCTCTGGTGTAAATTTCACATATCTTTTCGGAATAATATCAGAGTTATGCTCAAAGAATATATAATTTAAAAGGGGTTTCATGTTATAGGAAACAAAATCTTCTATCTTAACAGGTACATTCAATTTCTCGTACCCACTTGAATCATAAAGCCTATATTTAATTTTCAAAGTGATTGATGGTGGTTCCATAGGCTTTGGGAACTCGAAAAGAGGTGGTTCCTTTGGAGGTGGGGGCGGTGGAGGTGGAGGTAGTGGTTCACGGAATTTCACAGCTACACCTAGCCTAAAAATTAAACTGTTCCAAGCAATACCCCGTATTGGGCTAATGAAAAGATACTTAAAATTAAACTCTGGGTAAATAAAGTAAAGACCCCGTCTATGTGCTGGAAGCTCTGCTAAAATTCCTAAGGATAGAAAAGGTACTAAAAAGCGAACGTTTTTAATATTTCCAGAATATTCATTCCTTACTCTCAACCCATTATTAAATGTTCCCCTGTCCTCAGGTTTAATAATTACTTCCTTCTGATTAAAAGTAAATTCAAAAGGTAAATCAAATCCTAAACCACCTGAATACCACAAAAAGTAGTCATTGGAATAATTAATCTTAACTTCAATATTGAAATTTTTTAACCAAGTATCGAGGCGATGTTCAAAAATTCCTTCCTTTGCAAGACCATCAATGATAACAGTCGTTGGTTCTTGTTGAGAAAAAAAACTATTACTTTGCAGCAAAGAAAATCTTGCAGAAAAGAATAAATTCTCATAAAAGAAATAATCTGCAAGAATCCCAAGTTCCCACCCTAAACTTGAACCAAACTTGTATTTAGGTGAGCAACATGGAACCTCGGGTAACTGATTAAAATTTGTAAGGTGGAGATTAAACCCATACCCACCAAAAAGACCAATTTTGGGCTTAACTGAATAAACTTCAACCAGGCTATCCAAGTTGTATTCCAAATCTTCATCTTGTCTTGAATATGCATAAGAACTTAATATAATTAATAATATCCCTACAATTAACTTACGACCAAACATTATCATTGAGAATACTCAAAAAACAAAATTAATCATTTTAATTTGAAGGCTTTTGAAACATAACCGAAGATAGCAAATTAAAGAACAGATACTTAGAGTCAAGAGAACTTGTCTTGAAAATTTGGTCAACTTTTACAATTTCAATTAATGCATTTTCTATTTCATCTTTTGAATAATTTCTCAAACCAAGGAGATAATCATCAAGAAAAAAAGGATTTATGCCAATTGCTTTCGAAAGTTCCCCCCTTTCGCTAGTATTTTTTTTAACTTCTGTAATAATTAATAAATTTTTAAAAAATTTAAATAAAATACTAAGAAGCAGCAGCTCATGCTTCCCAAAATTTAAAACTCTTTCTAAAAAAGCAATTGCTTCAGAATAGTTTTTACCAGCCACCAATGTTGTCAATTCAAAAATATTTATTTCTTTGCTTCCGGACAAAACAGATTTCAGATCGGATGAAGAAATATGTTTTTGATCTCCTAAATAGGTTACCAATTTCTCAATTTCATTGTTAATTTCCCAGAGATTCGGATTTGTGTTTGCCAAGAAAAAGTCCAATACATCATCTTCTATCGAAAATCCTAAACTTTTTATCCGTTGTCTTAACCACACATTAATTTGATTTTCATTAATTTTCGTAAACTCAATCCAATAATGCTGCTTCAAAAGAATATTAAAGGGAAATTTTAATGTTTCAAAAGCACTTTTTTCCTTCTGAATTTTTTTCGAGAAACCTTTTAAATTTTCATCGAAAGTTAGTATTAAAAAGAAAAAATCAACTGGGGGAGCCTCTAAAATTTTTTTGAAAATCAACTCGTGGATCTCAAGTTTTTCTTTTTTTCTTTTATCAAAAATTTTTTCAATATTTTTAAAAACTATCAACTTATGTTGGGAGAAGAAAGACGGAGTTTGAATTCTTTCAAGAATGTCAACAAATTCTTTTTTACTTTTTAGTTCCTCAAGATCGTAACTTTCGAAATGGAGATCAGGATACAACTCGAAAAGTCTTTTTTGAATTAACTTACTTGCATCGTAAATAAAATAACTTTCTTCGCCAAAAATAGTAATGAAATTTGGAATTTTTTTTTGGAGAAATAAATCCTTTATCGAACCGGTCATTTCTCAGTGTTCATTTGTAAGTTTTCGTTTGGTGGTAAAGAGCCGTTCTTTTTCTTTTTCGTCCAAAATTCCATAACCCTTTTTACTTTTGAAATAAGAATTTTGTCAGTTGGTGGTTTTAGAATGTAATCATCAATGCCTAATTTTAGCAACGATGCAAACAATTCTTTTGAAGCAAGTGCAGTGCAAGGTATCACATGTACTTCTTCGAATCTTTTGTCCATTCTAAGTTCTTTTAAAAATTGATAACCATTCATTACTGGCATCTCCATATCCAAAAGTATCAAATCGGGTATTCTTTTTTCAAGGAAGGTGAAACATTCTTCTGGATTCTTAAAACCAACAACCTCCGCACGTAAATTTTTTTCAATAATAAATTTTGAAAATTGTCTGAATAAATCGTCATCATCCAAAATAAGAATTAGAAACTTTCTTTCTTCATTCATAAAAAATCTATTTTAAAACCAATACATTTGATGGTAGAGATCCAAATTCTGCAAAGCGAATTAATGCACGTATCGAATCTTCATCAACCACATCACCACTTGAAGCAATTAATAAACCAGAAGGAGTATAATAATTTTGGTAAATTATCATTCCCGGTTTCAATTTCTGGACAGGAACTCTTGAAATAATCTTCTGCCCTAAATCCCTTCTTTCTTCCTCTATCAACTTGACAAAAACTTCCACGAACTTTTTCTCATAATGCAAGCCAGCTCTATCTAATAAATACTTAATAGAGGAAAGAAAACGGGTTCCACCCAGGTCTGTTCGGTTTGGAGGCAAGGTGGTTTGTGTTACATAAGCCATGTTCCTTGGGTCGCTTTCCTTCCTAACTTTATAAACCAAATTATGAAAAGTGTTAACAATAGCAACAATTTGTGCTTCGGGATGAATTTGCTTATCCCTTAAACCTTGAGGAAAGCCAGAACCATCTAAATTTTCATGGTGTTGATAAACTATTTCTGCAATAATACTAAATTCCGGGAGTTTTTTTAATAAATCTCGACCAAGTTCACAATGAGAAGAATAGTATGCTCTTTCTTTTTCATTTAATTCCGCTGGAAATTTGATTAAAATACTATCTTTAAGACCAACTTTTCCAATATCGTGAAGTAAACCAGCTATTTGACAATTTAAAACTGACTCTTCCCCTAATCCAAGTTCTTTAGCTACACGCATTGAATACTTCGATACGAATCTCGAATGCGAAGATTCGTAATATTTTTCCTGGAATGTTACAATTGAAGAAAGTAAATCAACAAATTGATAGATACTGTTTGCAAACTTTGTGGAGATAGTATCAAGAATAGTTTCCAGCTCAATAATTTTCTCTTGTTTTTCTTTCAACTGAAGATTAAGCTGTTGGTTAATTTCTATAAGTTCATCTTTGTTGAAATCTACTTCTTGGGTCATTTAACTACCAGCAAGTTTAACAATTTCCAATTGCTCTACATCAAGACCAAGAAATGCTTTAGCAATTTCTTTAAAATTTCTGGGCAAGTCGGTTAAACAAAAAGTTACGTCTGGGGAGGGAAGCATCTTATCTCCTTCCTCTTGTAAAAGTTTATTTTCGGCCAGAAGCCTCAAAGAGAAAACAGCTGCTTGTTCCCCTGCATCAATTAACTCAACATCAGAGAGGATCTCTTTAATAACTTTTGAAAGCATAGGATAATGTGTGCATCCCAATATTAAAGTATCTATTTTGATTTCTTTAAATTCTGAAAGATATTCATTAGCTATAAGTTTGGCAGAAGGATGACCTACAAAACCTTCCTCCACAATAGGTACAAATAAAGGGCAAGGTTTTGCATGGATATCTATTTTGGAATCTTTTGAATACATTAAAAGGCTATCCTGATAGGCACCACTTGAAATAGTTGCTCTTGTTCCAATTACCCCGACTTTTTGGTTTCTGCTTACAACCAGAGCCGACTTTGTTGCAGGCTTAATCATTCCAACGACTGGTACATTTGAAATTTTTTCAACCTCTTCTAATGCAACAGCTGATACAGTGTGGCAAGCAACAACAATTAATTTAACATTTTGGCCAAGCAAAAATTCAGTGCATTCCTTTGCATATCTTTTAATTGTGTCGGAGGATTTATTTCCATATGGAACACGGGCAGTATCTCCCAAATAAACATAACTTTCATATGGAAGGTACTTCAAAAATTGTTTTAATACACTTAACCCTCCGACACCAGAATCAAATATTCCAATTTTATTATTTTTCTCTTTCACAAATTCGAGTTTAAAGTAAAATTCAAAAATATAAAATTTAAAGAAATTTACTTAATTTTCGTTTTTATTATTAAGTTTATTGTAAATGCTTGTATGGAGTTTAAAGATTATTACAAGATACTCGGGGTAGACAAATCTGCAACTATTGATGATATTAAAAAAGCCTATAGAAAACTAGCTCAAAAATTCCACCCAGACAAAAATCAAGGTAATAAAGAGGCAGAAGAGAAATTCAAAGAAATAAACGAAGCATTCGAAGTTCTTTCAGACCCTGAAAAAAGGAAAAAATATGATAACCTGGGAACTTCTTGGTTTAACTTTCAGCAACAAGGCGGTCGTTCCGACCAATTTAATTGGTCCGACTGGTTCACCAATGAACCCGTTGGAACTTCTGGAAAGAAGCGAACTGGTTTCTCCTATTTAGATGAAATTATAGGGTCAGGTGGTAGTTTCTCGGACTTTTTTGAAAAAATTTTTGGTTTCGACTTTGGAAGTTTTGCCAAACAAAGACAAACAAAAACCAAGGTTGACACTAAAAATTACAATCTCCAATTAGATATCTCATTAGAGGAATCCTTTAAAGGAACCAACAAAACAGTCGAGATCGAAGGAAAAAAACTTGAGATAAAAATTAAACCCGGAATTGTCGATGGGCAAATACTACGAATTCCCCTTAAAAATGTGCTCGGAAAAAATTTTTCTGGAGATTTGCTTGTGACAGTACATATACTTCCACACAAGAAAGTTGAAAGAAAAGGAGATGACCTACATGTAGAAGTACCCATAGACGTTTTCAAGCTTATTTTGGGTGGGGAATCTAAAATTAGAACATTCAGTGGATTAATAAAATTTAAAATTCCACCTCTTTCTCAGAACGGCACCACACTTTGTTTAAAAGGACAAGGAATGCCCAAATACAACAATGCAAATGAACGGGGGAATTTGTATTTAAAACTTATAGCTAAACTCCCAGAAAACCTTGCTGAAAAGGAACTTGAATTAATTAAACAAATACAACAAAATCGAGAAAAGAATTAATGCCAAAAGATCTTAAAAAAATAATTAAATTTGTTTTTCTTCTCTGGGGGGGGTAAGTGAAGCAAATATTTAAAATTATTCTTTTCCTTTTTTTATTTTATTCTTTTTCGTATTCCAAAATAATTAACCTTGAGTACTTAACCACAAATGAAAAAACAATTGTTCATTTTGTTGTTCTAAATGATTCAAATAAACTTATTACTAACCTTGAAAAAAGCAATTTCCAAATTTTCGAGAATGGAGTTGCAGTTCCGAATTTTTTATTTTCAACATTGGAACAACCATCATCCGATGATTTCTCAATAATATTTCTTTTTGATTTGTCGATAGGAAACATTGAATCAAACAACAAACTCTTGGCAATTAAGATCCTTGATACGTTGATTAAATCTTTTCCAGGTTCTCAGAAAGCCCTTCTGGGATTTGACTTTCAAAATTATTTGTTTTGCAATTTTACTAGGGATAATTTTAAACTAATCTCATCTTTAAAGTTTTTAAATATCTTCCCAAGTAGCGGTTCAAACTTCGATACAGCATTACTAAGTCAGAATTTAGGAGCAATTCATTTAACAAAAAATTCCACTCCACAAAAGAATATTATATTATTAACCGATAAAAACAGAGATTTTGACTTCAATAAAGTTCAAGATCTTGCAAACCAAAATGATACAAAAATTTTCTTTCTACTAATAAATAACGATGCTTCAAATAAGTTAAAAGGTTTTACACGTAAGTTGAATTCATATAACTTTTCAATTAAATCCGAAGAAGATATTCATGAAAAAATTTATATTTTAGGATTTCTTTTCGCTGGTGGAAAGGTATCCAAAATCGAATGGCAAAACTTACCTTTGTGTAATCAACGAAGAGATGTTAACATTAGCTACAAGAAAAATGACACCCTTCGATTTGAAACTTTCGTTGAAAACTCAAATCTACCACTTCTTGTTGCTTATCCTCCTTTTTTGAGGTACAGTTCTGTGATTCCAAGCCAACACAAAGATTTAGAACTTACCCTTGTTGCTCGGAATTTCAACATCAAAATTGATAGTGTCCAATTGCAAGACTCTCATTTTCAAATAATTTCGGGAAATATAAAAAACCCAATAATTATTCCAAAAGATTCTGCACATAAATTTTTAATTAGATTCACCCCCACAGATTCTTCTATCGTTTTCGATAGTCTTGTGATTTTCTCTGATGCTTGCAGAATAAGTAAAGTAAATATTACTGGTGGTTTCCCAAATAAAAAGCCAAAAGAAAGAACTTTGAATTTGCTTTCACCTAAATGTGGTGATTATTACTTCATAGGTGATACTATTAACATACGCTGGGAAGGGCTGCTTCCTACAGACGTTGTCCAACTTCAATATTCAACTGATAGTGGGGAAAGTTGGGACACACTTGCAGTTAATGTCTTAGGATTAGAATATAAATTTTATTTAGACCCAAATCTCTTCAAAGAAAGTGACTCATGTCTGATTCGAGTAATTCAAATTTGGCCAAACAATGCTGGTGAAACAATTGAACTTAGACATTTAAGTTCAATTAATTCAGCAAATTTCAATCGAGATGCTTCTTTGATTATTACATCTACAAATCATCCTGAGGAATATGCTTCGATTTGGAATCCCGGAACTGGAAAAAAAATATTTTCTTTAAAAGGCCACACGAAGCAAGTCAACTGGGCTTGCTTTGATTATCAAGATAGATACGCAATTACTGCTTCCGATGACTCTACCTCCATTTTATATGACATCAAAACAGGTGATTCACTTTTTACTTTTAAAGCACACAAAAGTAAAGTTACTTCAGCCAATTTTAGCCCCGATGGAAATTACGTATTAACATCTGGAACAGATGGTAATTGTTTTATTTGGGATATAAATAGCAAAAAAATTGTGCACAGACTCTCTACTGGAATTAACCCCATTTACTTCGCTAACTTTACACCCGATTCAAACTATATTGCTTATGCCTCCTACGACGGAAACATCTATTTATATGATATTAAGCAACTCAAAGTTGTTAAATCTTTTATTACAAAGTTTGCAAATAACCACATTCACCATTTTTCTATACACCTTGGTAATAAAAAACTTGCTGCTGCATCACACTTAGGACTTATTTTTATTTTCAATTACCTTCCAGAAGATACTACGTCAAAGACATACCCGATCTTTACCCTTTCACACGACACCTTAAGTTATCCTGCTATAAACACTTCCTATTTCAATTCAAATGGAAATTGGCTGATTACATCAGGAAGTGACCTTAAAGTCGCTCGGTGGAATCCATTCACTGGTGATTTAATTGATTCAATTGCAATCGCGGAACATTCAAACTCAATCACATCAGCATTATTCAGTTTTGATGACGCAATGCTCTTAACATCAAGTTGGGATAGCACATCTAAAATATTCAACCGGACAAAACTTGGATTGCAAATAGATACCACCGATTGTTATTTCTCCCTCAAAAAAATTCAGGTTAAACCTACCGACGTTAACTTTAGAAAAGTTTTTCTTGGGCAATCAAAAGATTCAACCTTTTCACCTGTAATAATAAATAATTCTAGTTCAAAAATTGAAATAGATAGAATATCAATAATTGGTACCAACAAAGCAGAATTTAGCATATTAAGCAACATTGAAAACTTAACGTTAAAACCCAATGACTCACTTTCCCTCCTTCTTAATTTCACCCCTTTTGATGTAGGAATAAGAGCCGCAAAATTACTTTTTAAGTTTAAAGGAGGTGCAACTGAAGTGCCTCTGTCTGGCGAGGGATTTATTCCCCAATTGATTATTAGTCCAAATAGTGTTGATATTGGTCAAGTTGAAGTCGGAGAATTTAAAGATAGCTTAGTGCTTTACAATATTCAAAATCTATCCACAAAGGAAATCAGGTTGCTTTCAATAAGAAATATTGGTCCAGATTCGTTATTCTTCTCAATTATTGACGGAGGCGAAACAACTACAATAAAACCCAAAGGCACTCATCCACTAACAATAAGGTTCACTCCGGACACGTTGGGGAAAAGAAATACAATCATAGAATTCACAACTGATTTAGAAATTCCTAAGTCATACATGAACATACTGGGAGAAGGAATTTACCCCACTTACGATTCTATTACAATTACTGTAGGTAATTTCGAAGCAAAACCTGGCGACTTAATCACAATTCCTATAATTCTTAAAAATAAGCGATTTGTTAATTATGCTTCGTATTACAATGGGTTGGGATTTGATTTCACTTTCAATAAAACAATACTTGAACCACTTGATAAACAATTCCAATCTTACTTTAATAATGATTTTAGAACTCTTAAAATCATTGCAGAAAAAGAGGTCTTAAACGACTCCATTCTAATTGAATTAAAATTTCGGGTAGGGCTGGGAAATGATAGCATTACACCTTTGATTGTGGCAAATGGTTACCCACTTGGTAAAGGCAAAATTGTAATAAAAGAGGAATCCGGCAAACTTTTTTTAAAGGATTTATGTAAAGAAGGAGGAATAAGGCTTTTTGAGCCAGATGGTAAAATAGAACTTGGTCCAATACAACCTAATCCAACTGAAGGTCTTACAAGGATTTCTTTCGAGACTATTGAAACGGGAAAAACCAAGATTGAATTGTATAATTCCTCTGGTGATCTACGAAAAGTTTTGGTCGATAAAACTTTAAACCCCGGTAAATATTTCTTATCATTCGATGCAAATGAACTTGAAACTGGAATTTATTTGTTAATTTTACGTACACCAAACAACATTATTACCAAAATGTTGCAAGTTATTAAATGAAAGGGTTTATTTATTGTACAATTGTTTTTCTTTTGTGCTCAACTAAATTAGTTTTTCCAACTGAATTCGACAAAAAATCATTGAATTTGATTCTAAAAAATAATTCATATATTCAACAAAATAACGAACCAATAAATTTTAATTTCGTTAGATTAGGTCAAAACCGTACAAAAAATTTTTTTATCGAAAATGTTGGAAGAACCTCATATTCAATCGAAAAAATTCTCTTTCAGAAAGGTGGGCTTAATGTTTTCCTCTTTGTTTCCAGTCCCAAAATTCCTGCTATTATTAATCCTAATCAATCCATTAATATTACTCTTACCTTTCAACCAGATAGGGTGGGTTCTTTTTACGATACACTATTAATTTATTTTGTTGAACCTTTCAACTTTGTTTATTCCTTACCAATCGAAGGTCATTCTTTGTGCTTAAACACCTTATTTATAAAAGACACATCTGATTTTGTCGGCACAAAAGATTTTAAATTGCCAATATTCATTAAGGGAGATCCAAATTTAGTAGAAGCCCTTCCTATTAATTTCTCTTTTCTTGTTACTTCAAATTCCAAAATATTTTACATTGATAGCATAAGAAATGGAATAATTGTTAGCAAGACAAGCAAACAGACATACACTACGTATAAAATTAGCTTAAACAATTTCCTTTTGGATTCTTATCAAAAGCCCATTTGTTATTTAATTGGTAAGTTATACCTTTCCCAGCAAGATACTACTATCATAACAATTTCAGAGCCACAATGCGAAGTTGCGGGTGTTGATTTCGAAACAGTAAGCGGAATTTTAAGTACCTATGGAATTTGCATTACAAATTTATCAATTGTGGATTTCGATTACTTTTCAATTAACATCCCAGACATAATAAACACAGAAGAGCTTAAAATTTTCTTTAACCAAAATTATGAAATTGAAACTTGGACAACAATTAAAATATACAATCTGCTTGGTAAGGAAGTACAAAATCTAACACTAAAGATATCCAACGAAGTATCCATTCCCCTTTCATATATTTCCTCTGGAATTTACAAAGTTGATATTCAAAATCAATATCAAAAATATTCAAAAATTATTTGCGTTTATAAGTAGTCCATTTATTTATAGCATGATTACTTCAGTACGAGGAACAAAAGACATATTACCAGAGGAAATCCCAATTTGGGACTTTATTGAAAGAACCTTAAAAAAAGTTTCGAAACTCTTTGGTTTCCAAGAAATTCGTTTGCCAATCTTTGAAAGAACAGAAGTATTCCAACGCTCAATTGGAGAAAACACAGATGTTGTTAACAAAGAAATGTATACCTTTCTTGACAGAGGCGGAAATTCGATAACCCTCCGACCCGAACTTACCGCAAGTGTTGCACGAGCTTTAATACAAAACAATCTAATCCTAGAAAATTCAGCTTTACGACTTTGGTATTATGGTCCGTTATTTCGGTATGAACGTCCTCAAAAAGGTCGGCTAAGACAATTCCACCAATACGGTGCTGAATTAATAGGCTCAAGTCAACCAGAAGCAGATGTTGAAATTATTCTTCTTGCAGTAGAAATTATTAAAGAACTTGGAATTAAAGAATATACTCTTTTACTTAATTCTATTGGAAGCTCTCGATCACGGCAGAATTACAGAAAGGCTCTTGTTTCCTATCTTAACCAACACTCAAGTAAACTATCCAAAGAAAGCCAAGAAAGGCTTAAAAGAAATCCTTTGCGTATTCTAGATTCGAAGGATCCACAAGACTTCGACGTAATCCAAAATTCCCCAATCATCTACGAGTATTTAGACAAAGAAAGTACAGAACATTACGAAACAACGAAAGATTTACTCAAAACAAACAATATTCCCTTTAAAGAAAATCCCTTTCTGGTACGAGGTTTAGATTACTATACACATACAGTTTTTGAGTTTCAAAATAATTATCTTGGAGCTCAGGACTCATTTGGAGGCGGCGGTCGTTATAATGAACTTCTAGCCCAATTTGGGGCAAGAAAAAATATTCCCGCTATTGGATTTGCTTTAGGAATTGAACGAATAATTCTTATCCTTGAGTCCCAAAGCATAAAACTTTCCCCAGAAAATACAAAAATTTTTGTGGCATATAACAACCAAACGTATATCCCCAAAGTTATTGAATTGGCCCATAAGCTTAGGCAACTCGGTTTATCCACAATATTTGATTTACAAAAGAACTCTTTAAAATCACAATTGAAGGAAGCCAACAAAAATTTAGTAGATTTCGCAGTGCTGGTTTGCGACGAAGAAGTAAAAAGCAACTCACTTTCAATCAAAAATATGAAAGACGGGAGCCAAATAAACCTTCCTTTTGACCAAGCAATAGAATTTCTACTAAAAAGCTCATCCTAGGTATGCCAATCCTAAAAATAACAGATGCAAACAAATGGCAAATTAAACTAATATTAATCATTGTTGCATCATCAATAGTTTTCCTAATCATGCTTTTTACGAACAATCTTGTTTCTGAATTAATCCAACGGGAGAAAGAATCTGTACAACTTTTCGCTGATGTTTATCGAAGATACACAAATTTGAATACAAACCCCGAGGATATCGACTTCCTTGTTACAAAATTTTCTTCGTTGATTAAATTTCCAATGATAATGACCGACGAATACGACAATCCAATTTTTCCATTTGAATCTTATACTTTAAACGTTGAATTCAACGCTCGATGGACAACGGAAGAAAAGAGACAACGATTAAAGAAAATGATTGCAAAAATTAAAGAAGACTACCCACCCATAGTGATTTACAACGACAACGGGGAGATATTTGCAAAATTCTACTACACTCATTCTACCCTTATTGAAAGACTCAAATTTTTTCCATTAATTGAAATTATCGTTGCTTTTATTTTTGTTTTCTTTGCTTACCTGGCATATAAAAATATCAGGAAAAACCAAGAATCGAAACTTTGGGTGGGAATGGCAAAAGAAGCAGCCCACCAATTAGGTACTCCCCTATCTTCTTTGCTTGCTTGGTTAGAAATATTAAAAACTAACCTTAATCAAAAAATCCCAATCGAAGAAATTATTAAAGAAATGGAAAAAGACATTCAACGCTTGCAAATAATTTCAGAAAGATTTTCTAAAATTGGTTCAAAAACTGAAAAGGTACGTGTAAATTTAGTCGACTTAATTGATAATGTCGTAGATTATTTCGAGAAAAGACTTCCACACTTGGGAAAACGCATAGTAATTATTAGAAAATATCCGCAGAATCAAATATTTGGAGATGTTAATCCTATACTCTTTTCATGGACAATTGAGAATTTATTTAAAAATGCTTTCGAAGCAATTGAAAGCAGAGATGGTAAAATTGAGATTAAACTAATTGAAACAAAAAAAAGAATTCAAATTTTTCTTTCGGACAACGGTAAAGGTATGACTTCCAAACAAAAAAGATTTGCTTTTCAACCTGGTTATACAACCAAAACTCGTGGTTGGGGAATAGGTCTCACCTTTTGCAAGAGAATTATCGAGGAATACCACAACAGTAAAATCTTTATTAAAGAAACATCACCGGGTAAAGGAACAACATTTGTTATTGAAATACAAAACAAATTTCCCAATGTATTCTAATTCAAAAGTATTAAATTTGCTTTTTTTAAAAATATGAGAAAAATATTAATTAATTTGATTTTGTTTATAAGCATCACTGGCTTTTCGATAAGCCAAAAACCCCCGGTGGAAGAACCATTGTTAAATTACATAATCACTGGAATTAAAGGTAACATAGTTGATACTCTTGCTTATCAAACTGGTCAAAGAATAAT
>FMJZ01025253.1_pt1 | contig 60685 bp, 55 predicted proteins | sample 1987881 | NCBI WGS metagenome assembly FMJZ01 (sample SAMEA4378227, study PRJEB15110) | soil metagenome | biome: soil; feature: Field; material: Soil | place: India | collected 2015-03-11 | depth 0 m
AAAAAGGGTTTGTCGTCCTGTCAAAACGTTAAATTCGCAAAACTTTAAACTTTAGGCTTAACACCGTTTTCTTAAAGATGAAAGTTCTCGTAATCGCTGGAACCGGCCACATCGGCAGCTACCTTGTTCCACGCCTAGTTTTACGCGGTTACGAAGTGCAGGTTTTGGCAAGAAACCCTAGGCCGCGCTACACTACTGAAGAAATTTACAGGGAATGCGTAGAGTATCTTTTGGAAAGCAGGAAGCTTGTTGTTTAATGCTTAACGGACTCTGACATAGTCTATTTCGAGTAATGCTCTTTTTCTGTTTTCCTGAGTAGCGTGCCTGTAGACTCCGGCTGGATCGCTTTTCCTAATCTCGTAGACAGCATTATCTATCCAGACGTCTGCACGAGTCCTATCCTCCTTAAAGGGGAACGGGATTTTCGCCACCTCCTCACCGTCTACGTAAAAGCTTACACCGTGTTTAACCCATTCTACTCTATACTCGTGCCACTCGTCAAGCTTAAGCTCCCGCATAGTGGGCTTCGAGGAGACTATGTCTACCCCGATTATTCCACTTGAAACTTTTGAAAGGGTTGAAGCTAAGATAAACTTGCTGTTTTTCTCGAGAAGCATTATCGGCTGGAAACGGTTCCCGACTTGAGCGAAGAAGCCTGAGAATGGATATGGGCGCCTAGTTCTTAAGTATATTAACCAGATTGGTAGAGAGCTGTCTGTAACCATAGTGTGATTCCAGAAGCCCCATCCGGCGCTGCCGTAGTGTTCCCCTAAGAGCCTGGCTTTGGTCTCGAAAGTCTTAAACATCCAGGGGAGGTCGTCGAAAAGACCGTCAGCTATCTCAGCGTTCGAGTAATAAAGGGCTTCCGTCGGCCCCATCCACATTCTTAAAACACTCCCCTCAATCTCGAAGCCAGCATGATTGTCTACCCTCCAACTCCAGTAGGGCGACCTGGTTTCAAAATCATCTGAAAAGCCTCCTTCTTCAACAGCCCTAGCCCTTAAATTCTTCTGCTCCTCCATGGTTGAAAAAAATGGTTAAGATTATTTTTAACCGTTTTCCAATCCGCAACACGGGTTTAAGATACGGTAGTAGGTTTAGAACGCTTAGAGTGTTTCGACCCGAATACAGCGTAGGCTAGAACACTAGCGGCAAGCCCGGCTGCCAGTATCGGCAAGCCGTATCTGGCCGCCCAGAACCTTGCTTCATGAAAGGTGAAAAACGCTCCTTTCAACTCTCGATCCATAAAGTCCAGGATCCTTGAGGAAACCAGCTCTAAAGGAAGATCGTGGCCAGAATCATACCAGTATACTTGCTTTGGCTCCCCCGCTGCCCTATAAAGCTGCTCGCCGGCTTCAGCCGGGACAATCCGGTCGTATTTCCCAAGGTGGAAGACTACAGGCTTGGGCGCGAATTTCCCTATGAAGTTGAGAGGGTCAACAGGATTCAGTTTTTCCTGAAGCTCCTTATACGTTATGTTCTGTTCCTCCAAGTATTTTCTAATCACCGGTATTGCTGGATGCTGGCTCCTCATTATCATCAGGCTCATGTTGCCCCCTGCGACTAGGAGTGCAGCAGCCCTAATCCTGGGTTCAACGCCTATGAATATTGCTCCTAGAATTCCGCCCATGCTGCCGCCAACGTATCCGATCTTCTCAACATCAATCTCCCCCCTAGTTTCAAGATAGTCCACTGCCCTCCTCATGTCAATGATGGTTTGAACTATGCCGTTTCTAGACTCCTCCAGGTTCGGCGAGTATAATGCTTTCCCCTCCTCCCTACGCTCACCATGGAACTCAGCGTCTATGGAGATGACAGCGTAGCCCTCGGCTGCAACCAGGCTTGCAAAAGACAATATGTCTTCTTTAGAACCCCCGTAGCCGTGGAGAAAAACGACGCATGGATGTTTACCGTTGCCTGAAGGTATTGAAATCAGGGCCGGAACCCTTTCGCCGTTCACCGAATTGAAATACACCTTGAATATTTTGCAAACCCCCTCGTTCCTGACTAGTTCTTCCACAGGATTCAGAGGAATAGACCGGTCGTAAGCGTAGAATCCTGAGAAATCTTCTTCCGCAAGATAGTTCGAAATGGTTGGGGAACCAGCTACGCTGGTGCAGAGTGAAGCCACTAGCATTAGCAGGAGGAAATGAGACGGGGAAAACCTCATCCCGCTCTCCCCGGGTAAAAGGCTCAACCGGTTTTTCAAACAAGGCTCTAAAGGTTTTTCCGCACCTCTTCCTCCAGAACCAAGGGACATGTTTACACCTGTGTTGAGGATTTTAAAAACATATCTTCATTAAAAGCCCCCATTCAAGGGACTCCGAAGCTGAAAATGAAACCGCAGTTTTTACATCTAAAAGCATGATTAGCCATAGGCTCTAAACCGATTGAGCTGAAACATTTCGGACAGAAGACCCTGTCCGTTAAACCACCTTGGTATAGTAGTTGAAGTCTATGATTATTCACCACGCTAGTTGTTCTAAACATTGAAAAAGTCGCGGCTGCAAAAACGATTAGAATTATTGCTAAGGACAGTGGCCATGGGAAGCCTTGCTTGTCAACCATATGGTTTCTCCTCAGCCTCATTCAACATTGTCGCTCCAAAGGGTTAAAAGCTTTATCCTTGTTTTTTATTTTAAATGCGTTGCCCGAGGTCTGCCGGTTCCTACGGCAATGCTCCTAGCCTTCACTTGCCTCAACCACTGTTTTCGACGAGAAACGTATGAAGGGATAGCATTCGGGTATGTGCGAGTCCCATACGTAATGGGGGCTCCAGGCCCAGCCTCCAGAGTCCTGTGCCGGAGGAGCCTCTTTATACTGGTTGAAGCGGAAGAAGTTCATACGCCAGGTTTCTCCATCCTTAGGGGGGAGTGGCCTGTTTTCAGGCATGGCGAGCACCCTCATCCCTTTCCAAGGTAAGGCTAGTTCAACCGTCCAGCCCCTATCCCTGTCTTGGTTATTGTTGAGAGTGCCGTCCACATGGATGCCTGCTCTTAAGCCTGGGAAATCCCAGTTCCAGAACCCTATTCGTCGCCCCCGGGGATGGTTTCTGAAGCCTACTCCTGGGAAAAGCCTTACACCGGGAACGTCTCTTCTAAACTCTGGAAGCTTACTGTAGCCGGATTTCTCGTAAGCATCCTCCCATATGAAGAGAACCTCATAGAAGGTTCCAAGCGCGTTGATTTCAAACTCATAGTAGGCGTCTCTGCCGGAAATAAAGAGCTCCACGTCATTATCCTCGTAGATCGGGGAGTCGCGCTCAGTCAGGGTGGCGGCCACTAGGGGTTCTTCAACCCAGAATCCGACGTATAGGTTTTCATCATCCCATAGTACTGCTGCATGCGTGTCGTAGAGAGTCGGCTGGCCGCTCACAAGGTCGACAAACCGGGGGGAGCGAGGCGCCTTTTGCCAACAAGCCTCGTCTAAAAGCCCGTCGACACGGATGGGCTCGTGAACACGGTAGGCTGTGTAGTGTGGAATTTTCTCCTCGGGGCAGGGAAAGGGTGTAAGGCTCTTAATGCACATGGCTTAATCCTCTAATCTTCTACTCTTAGCTATAAATAAGGATTTAGAATTGCCGGCTAATGCCTAAATAGGGATTCGCCGCTGGTTAAACAGGCTTGCAGGATAATGGTATTGAACCGGATTCTCGGTGGCCGGCTTACCCGACGTGGTTCGCCGCCTTGAGGAAAAGGGCTTGTTTAAAGAAGCTCTGGGCACGATAACCGGCTGCTGGCTGAGGGGAGGATGCTCCCCAGGGTTCTCAGATCCAGGTTGGAGTGGGAACTGGAAAGATTAAGAGGATTGAGTGGGACTACTTTCTTTCAAAAGAGGGTGCTTTCAAATTGCTTAGGGAGCAGATTTCAGATTTAACTATGAGTTCGACGAATGGTTGGCGAAAGGCTTCATAGAAAATGTGGGGATAGAGGAGGAAAACCTTTTTTTCGGAAACTTAGCGCGCGCTATTATTTAACTATTCCTGAAAATGCTTAAGGACAATCCAACACCAGGGCTCGAGCATTAGTCCTACAAGGAAAGGCGATGCTACGGGTTTCTTCACTAATATCCTACCTTAACCGATCTAGAATTCGGAATGATTCAAATTAACTATTAGATACGACCCTTTTTCTATCGGATTCTAATTCACGGTTGAAAACCCAACGTCGAATAATCGATCTTGATTTAGATTCGTTTAGCGGCGTGCGCAAAGTCTTCAAGCTTTTAATAGGAACCTTTGGAAATAACTTGGATCTTACCTCCATACCTCCTGTGAAGCTCAACAGTCTGTCTTCAATCACGATGTTCGAAGCGCTTCAACAATATTAAGGCTTTCGGCGGCTAGTGTTTTCTTTAACCGAGAAACCGGGGGTAAAGGTTATAAAAACGTTTAAAAAGCTTACAGGCAAGTTGAGTGGAATGAGAAAGCTGTTCAGCTTCCTGGAACTAGGAAGTGAGGATTTTGCAGACTTCAGGATAACCGAGATGGAGTCAACATTTATCTCTATTAGAAAAGGGATTGTTGAAGAAGTGTCTCATAACACGAGCATCGGCGGTGCTGCGAGAGTACTGTTCAACGGGGGCTGGGGTTTCTACTACACTACTGATCTCTCTGTTCAAGGGATAAACGCTGCCTTGGATAAAGCCTACAGGGCGGCTAAAGCTGTTTCGGGAAAGGTTGCTGAAAAGACAAGGATTAGGCTGGAGAAAACTTCCGAGGATGATGTTCGCTTGAACGTGAAGATCGATCCCAGAGATGTTTCGCTCGAGGAGAAAGTGAAGACTGCCCTCGAGTTCGACAAGAGCATATGGAAGGGTAATGAGGGAATAGTTACGACTACAGTTGGGCTCTCTGACAGTGTGAAAAAAGAATATGTTGTGAACAGCCACGGTTCAGAAGTCCAGTGCGAGGTGTGCAGCATAAGGCTCTCCGGCTCAGCGGTCGCCAAGGAGGGCGACCTTGTTCAAAACGTGAGTACCGCCGTAGGCGGAAGCAGGGGTTGGGAACTGGTGGAGGAGTTTGAGCATGTGAAGGAGGGCTCGGAGCTGGGTAGAAGAGGTGTCGAGCTTCTGAAGGCCCTGCCCCCTCCCAGCGGGAGGATGAACATCCTGATGGATCAGAGCCTAGTGGGCGTGTTTATCCACGAGGCATTCGGGCATGCGGCTGAGGCTGATGCTGTTAAGGCCAACAGGTCCATCCTTTCAGGGTTAATCGGTAAAAAGGTGGGGGTTGAAACAGTAAACGTGGTTGACGATCCCACTATTCCCGGAATGAGAGGATCATATCCTTACGATTCGGAAGGAACGAAGGCGGAGAAAAGGGAAATAGTTAGAAACGGTGTCCTAGTCGGGTACCTCCACTCCCTGGAGACCGCTACCCATCTGAACGCTAAGCCAAACGGTGCCGCTAGAGCAATGAATTTTTCAAGCAAACCCATAGTGAGGATGAGCAACACTCTAGTTGAAAACGGTGAATACCGCTTGGAGGAGCTTGCTGAACTGGTGAAGAACGGCATATACTTGGCGAAATCCTACGGGGGATATGTTGACCCAGCCAGGGGACAATTCTACTTTACTGCACAGGAGGGCTACCTGATCGAAAACGGGAAAATAGGGGAGAAGGTTCAAAACGTGTCAATGTCCGGGTTAACCCTAGACGTGTTGAACAACGTGATAGGCGTAGGAAACGATTTGAAGCTAGCATTCCCCGGGACTTGCGGGAAGGATGGGCAGTGGGTCCCTGTTTCCGGAGGAGGGCCGCATCTCGCTGTGAAGGATGTCGTCGTCGGCGGTAGAAGATAAGGTTCTTAATCTGCTACTTATGAGCTCTACTCCTCCTTTCTTTCCTTGTGTTTAGGTATAGGGAGATTAAGCTTCTCTGCAATTCTGCGGGCATCTTCTGCTTCATCGATTATCAGCTCCCAGTCGACTTTGTAACCTCCTTTTTCCGTATAATATAGACATCCAGGTTTAACATCAGGATGTGCGTCAAACAACTTTTCTAACATTTCCTTCTCTTCCTCTAAATTTGGTGGTTTAGATTCATTCTTCCAGAGATCAGCACCTTGGAAGAAAATGATGAACTGCTTGGGGCGTAGTGCATATTAGCTTTCTAGTTATTAGGGTTGCGATTCGGAGCCTAAAGCATGCTCTATCATCATCTTCTCATAAAGCCTTTTCTTTGAATCTAGTCTTTCTAGTCTTCTCAACTCCCGCATTCTAGCTCGTTCTTTTTCTGGAACGAGTCTAAGCATGTCTTCAGATTCATGCAAATCAATTATACAGCCCCTTACCGCTTCACGAATGGTCCTTTCTATATCTTCTCTCGAAAACTCCTTGTCTATTAATTCCTTTATCAACTCCCCTCCACTAAGTCATTTCACATTTCTCTTTATAGTATGTCTTCAATCGCCTTTTCCAATCGTTCCGTCTTGTTAATCTCTCCCTCTCTTTTTACCTCCGGGATCCAGTAATATGATCGTGCTTTACTATTATAATGTAACAGTTTCTTTCTCTCGGCTTCATAGATTATGTCTTCCGCATCATCACGATCTATGTCCATCTCCTTCAGCCTACCGAGCAATCCTCTACGTGTCATTGCCTTTACCTGTCCATCCTTAAATATCGAATTGATCAAAGAAGGAGCTAACCCTATGACCTCCCTCCGTTTCTTCATGACTTTCTCCTCATCTAGGTTATCAGGATGCTTGAACTTCTTTCTAATCATATTCATGATTAGCCTATTTCCTCTTATCGCATAAAGTTTTTAAACACACTGTCGCAACAAGAACTCTCGATGAATACTGGTTTCCAAGAGGAACGCAAACTAAGGGGTGTTGTCGTCGGGGGGTAGGAGATAGATGGATGCACTCGACCGGTGTGTTAAAGGGGTGAGGCTTGCTGAGAGGCTTGGCGCCAGCCAGGCTGAAATAGTCGCCTCAGTAGGAAGGTCTCTCAGCCTAACGGTGGAGAGGGGTTCTGTTAAAAGTGTTGACGAGGGTTCTTCCTCCTCCTTCGGCGTTAGGGTTTACATAGGTAAGTCGATCGGCATTTCAACCTCTACGCTGCTCGATGAGGATAGGGTTGAGAAGGCTGTGAAGAGGGCAATAGCCTTGGCTAGAGGCACACCGCCGGATGATGCTTTTGTCTCCCTTCCTGGGGAAGGGAAGCCGGTGGAGGTTCAGGGGCTTTATGACGACGCTATAGCGGCGCTGACTTCAGAGGAGCTTGTGTCGAAAGTTTTAAACGGGGTGCGGGCATTGAAGAGTGTTGATGAGACGCTTGACGCATCTGGCCGGGCCGGTCTAGACGTTTCTGAAGGCTTTATCGTGAATTCGCTGGGGGTTGAAAGGACACAGAGGTCTTCAAGGCTTTTCTTCGGCATTGAGGCGCTTAAGAAGGGGGATAATGGTGAAATCGGAACCGGGTACGATTATTTTCTAACCAGGTCCGTAGGAGACCTAAGGTTTGAAGGGGCCGGGGAGAATGCTGCGACGAAGGCTGTTAAAAGCTTTGGCGGTAAAAGAGTTGAGAGCGGCGAGTATGCTCTGATTCTCGACGAGAGGACAACGCTTGGAACGCTGGAACGCATTATCGGCTATGGTGCGAACGCGTTCTACGTTCTTCAAAAATCCTCGTATTACTCTGGAAAACTAGGGTTAAGGGTTGCGAGTGAAAAACTGAGTGTCCTCGATGATCCTCTCTATCCTTCCGGCTGGGCTTCCTCGCCTTTCGACGACGAGGGCTACCCCTGCAGCAGGGTCAGAATCGTTGAGAAAGGATTACTGGTGAACTATATTACTGATTCCTACACGGCTAACGCTCTGAATATTGAGAACAATGGGCATGCGGCTAGGCCGGGTTTAGCCGAGAGACCTATACCGGGCTTAACCAATTTTCAGATAGCCCCTGGAGATTATGAGGATGATGAGCTTTTTAAAGACGTGAAGCAGGGAATATATGTTTACGACAGCTCACTCGGCCCAGTGGGCGGGTCAACAAACGTCTCAAGCCTCATCGACCACGGGTTCCTTGTCGAAAACGGGGAGGTGAAGCACCCTGTGAAGAACACTATGGTTGGAAGCACTGTTTTCGAAATGCTTCAATCAATAGACGCTGTCAGCAGGATGACGAGGAACGAGGCGGGGAGGATCGCACCGAAAATAAGGATAAGAAACGTGAGGGTGAGCGGTTAGGATTCTAAAAGTGGCCGAATGAAATTGGAAAAAGTCAGGAAGACCCTGTATCCTTAAGTAGCCCCACGATTTCGAACAGATTCTGAGCGCCCTGTGCCAGTTTGTTTGCACGCCTCGCTGCTCAAAAAGCACTGTCGGTGCTAAGCCAGATTCTCTTAACCTCTTTAACCTTGTCAAAGTCTTCGTCTTCAGACACTATGCTACTTGCCCCAGTCTTCTCCATCGTGGCTAAGTGTACGGCGTCGGAGGGCTTCAGATTATAGTTTACGAGATACTTCTCTATTGGCTTAAAGTCCTCCTCGTCGATGGGCACCACTCCCGTGTAAGGCAGTATGATGCTTTTTAGGAAGTCCAACGTAACGTCGTAGGCGACTCCATACTTTCTAGACACGTAAAGTAATTCATCCACAACCAGCATGTTAATGAAAAGCTGCTCACTCAGCAGTTTCTTGAAAAGCTCTTCCAAAAGCTTTCTATTCTCACTGGTCATGGTGTTCAGGTATATCAGAAAGCAGGAGTCTAGGAAAACCTTCAACCTGTCTTCTCCTCGAACTCTATTTCGAGATAGATTTTTCTAAGGTCTCCCAACCTTGGACCAGAGACACCAAGTCTCTTAATCTTCTCCAAATGCTTCCAGAGTCTACTCATCACCTCTTCTGGAGAAGGTCTCCCCCTTATGAGAACCCCCTCCTCAGTGGGTTCAATCATAACCTGTACCCCCTCCTTTATCCCATACCTGTCCCTAAGTATCTTTGGAATAAGTATCTGGCCCTTCTCCCCTACCTTCACCCTAAGTTCAACCATAGTTGCCGAAAGTTATACTCTAGTTGGAACAATTTAAACTTTTACAACGTATGTTCACAGCATCAACACTCGCCAAGTATGTGATATCTCCCCTCTCGTCATCAGCATTCAGGAATGCCTCGCCAGCAACCATGTTTACTAGCAACCATGCTCATCCAGCAGGCTCCTAATCCTCTCGGTCTGCTCCTTAGTCCTCCTGTCAAGCCATATTATGCTATTAGAGTACTTCCCGTTGGCTCCGACCGGCACCACCGCCTCCCGCTGAGAGTCTATGGCTAAGCCGACTATCCGGCTGCCCTCTACCCTCCTTTCGCGAGACTCTCCCTTATGGTCTCGACGACTGCTCCACCATTCAAGCGGGTTCTGCTCCACCCACTTGGCTGGGGCTGAATAACCGGGTATTCCCTATAGGCTGATGCAACCCTCCTTCCGTCTAAGGTGAAGACGACCGTCTTACAGACTGAGGTTCCAAGGTCGACGCCGAGGATGAATGGGGCTCCAGCGTCCACACGAGTCTACTATCCTGCTCAAATTTATGTCTTAATCCTCTGGTGTCTAGAGATTGGTTGCGGAAGCCCGCGAAGCTTGTTAAGGGGCCCCTGGCACGAGTTTTTTCTAAACGGCTTCGAACAGGCTGTTTTCATCCTCAGGCGCGTATGCTTAAATCATACCCATTATACGCTTCTTTTCCTTAACCCAGAGCATCAGAATCCAGTGGACATAGTCCACCGTCCTGTCTATCATGTTCTCCGGAATCCCGGGGGCGGTTGGCTCAGTGACAAGTGTAACCCTGTAGTAGTCTTCGCCGGGAGTCTTAGTTAAGACTAGGCTGTTCTTCGTCCCATTCTTTCTCTCCATTGGCCCAAAATAATAATTGAACTTTATTTTTTTCGTTATAGTTCCTTTAGAATCCACCTTTTCCGGAATATCCTCAACGTTTTCAATCCTCTCCTTATAGCCTGTTCTCAACTGGTTTAAGTGGTCGATAAGGAAACCCATGAAGAAATCCTTCTCGCTAGCAAGTATTTTCACAGGCATACTGACGCTTCTAGCTTGGTAAACCTTGAATATTTTCTCCTTCCGCTCCTTCCGCTGCTCCTCGGTTCTTCTAACCCTCTTCACCATGGAAGGCGTGTACGTGCGGATAGCTAGGGCGGCGGGCCTTGCAGCCGAGAATACTGAGACGGCTATTGCGAAGATGAATCCAAGTGCACTCCACCACCATTCCAGTTTTTCCCTAACCATGAGGTTTTCTAAAATGTTCTGCCCTATGAAAACCATGGTTCTGTAGAAGCCTAGTCCGGTTAAGTATCCGATGCTTCCACCAACCATCCCCATTATGATTGCTTCAGCTACGAACATTAACCCTATGTGCGTCGGGTTTAACCCCAGCGTTGAAAGAATCTTTATTTCTCTCTCACGCTCATAGACACTGTTAACCATAACCATGCCTATGCTTAAGACGACTATCACCAGTGGAATCAGAAGCTCCGCAGCTCCTCCGAACTCTATGTATGAACCAATATAGTAGTAGTTTACAACGCCTTTAGACGATGCGAAAGCATCGTAGTTGAAAAAGAAAATTATGCTTCTAACAACGGCTTCCACGTCTTCCAAATCCCTCAGCCTGAAAAGGATCTCGGAGGGGACGACGAGCTGTGGAGCATTTGCACCGTAAAGCCTGTTAATCTTCTCCTGAATCCTCTTCGCGGTCTCAATATTAATAACTATTATCTCGGAACCGTTGCACCTTCTTACTGAACCGTCTTGAAGTAGGCGTGCAGGGCCAAGAGGGCTGCCGTCAACATCCGTGAGACCTCCGTATTCTTCGTCTCTAATGAAACCCTTGACCACAATTGTTTCTGTTATCGTTGTACCCGGTATTTCTAACGTAATGTTGCTTCCTATCTTCAAGCCTAGTCTGGTTAAAGTTCCAAACCCTAAGAGTGCTTCGCCATAAGTTTTGTCGCTTAAATAACTGCCTTCAACCGCCTCGTCGAGCAACGTGTAGACGGATTCATTTTCAGGTGATATGGCGAGTACACCGTAAATGGGATGACTGCTGCCGGTGGCAGGGTTTATGAGTCTGGCAATAGGGTCATACCGTGGAACGTTTTTCATCCTTAGCGCGACGTTAATCGCAGGGACTATCTTCAAGAGGACTTCTGCATCCCCTGGTCCTAAGGGGGAGAAGATGAAGGATGAGCCGTTAACCGTTCGTTTTATGAGGAACCCGTCTGAAGAAGGGGTTCCGTCTATTCTTCTAGAGATTATTCCGAAGGCTGTTCCGAAAGTGGTGAGTGCAGTGAATGCTAAAATAAGCATGCATATTGAAAATATTGTGAAAAAGCCGCGTATCTTCTTGCGTTTTATCTGACGTTTGCTCATTGAGAATATTACCGAGATCGCGCTTCTCCATTGAACCTCCCCTTCAATAGTTCTTTCTTTCCAGATGCGTGGAATGCCGAAAACGATAATAGAAGTTATAGTGAAGGAAACAGCAGCCGTCAACGAGAAAAGAGAAAGGTTTTCATTGACTACCACGTGAGTGCCTGGGTTTATGAAATACATGATTCCCATTAATGCTACGTAGATGATGGGTAGTGAAAGAACCTTTTTCCTAGATTTTTCGAAGAAGAAAAATGCGAGCACAGTGCTGAACACTACGATAACTGCTGAAAGGTAAATCGCGTTAGTCTTTCCAACCAAATACTTATTTTCTATCGTCATAGCTACAAAATTTATTTCTCCAAGTATTTCGCGGAGCGTGAACCATGTTTTTTCAAAGTCTTCTTCCGTTTGTGCGTTTGACAGCAGGACGTTGGCTTCTATTAGCTTCTGGTTCGCATGCTGCAGTATACGCCTCTCTTCGAAAACTGTGAACCCGATTTCCTGGGCCTCGTCAACTATCGAGGAAACTCTTACAAGTGCTGATTTCACATACTCCAAACCCCTCCTAAGGCTATACTCTGATATTTTAACAGACGCGTAACCTCTCTGAGGCATTACGAAGGGTCGAGTCCCATTCATAATGTAGAAAACCTCTGATACTCGCTCACGCTCTCTTAGTACGAGCGAAATGCTGACCTCTATGTCGAAAGGAGCCTCGGATGGAACCGGAATCATTTTCCTGTCTAGTCCTAGATAGAAAACGTCTATTGCATCACCGTACTCAGTGATTAATGAGAAATTAAAATCCTTCTGTTTCACTATGACCCTGATTATCATGTTGCCCTCCAGAAGGCTTGATGCTTGAACGATATATGGGACGCTTTCTAATTCAACTAGTGCACCGGGGACAAGTGAGAGGTTCACATTAATACTTCCGGTTTCTCCGATGCGAATCTCTTTTTTGACAGGGGCGAAATCCATCCTCTTTTCTTTAAGGTTTCCCTTATAGGCGTAAACCCAATAGATTCTACCGGGTTTTAACAGTTCCTCAGGAAAATCGTACTCTCCATTTGCGTTCGTAAAGTAAATGCCACGCCCCACTTCAGGCTTTCTGGGTTCCCTTAAGTCTAGAATTATTAAAGTAGCGTTCGGAATTGCTTCGCCAGTTAAAGCATTCAAAACTTTTACGTGCATTGAGACCGTGGGGGAGGCTGCGGCATCGATCACCGAGCCTGTTGGAAAGGAGGTCTTGCCCGCATTTAGAGTATGCTGTTTCGTAAGACTGGTTTCAAGAGGCGGTGTAAGGAAGGCTAGCGCCAATAGTAGAATAACCAAAATCTTTTTACAGTTTACCCGATGTCTCATGCTGCTGAGAGTTAACGGAAAACCTTGTTATAAATGTTGTTGAAAAACTCCAGCGTCTATTTACCTGTCGAAAGCACGCGTATCAGACAACTCTAAGAACAGGTAAAAAGCCATTGAGGACTTGTTTCGCGAAAACTTTACGTAAAACACCGTATTCTCCTGCAGTACCCAGAAATACTGTCCAAGCGACTTAAACTTTTCACCCAAATAGGCTTTAAATCGTTGCAAGGCTATCAGGACTAAAGACCCATTTTGGCTTAAAACGATTAATGTTCCAAGCCCCTGTTCACAATGGCACCGAGGTTTCGACAGGTGTTGAAGCGGCTAGAATCTGTGCAACCTTCTAAAGTGTTTTAAAAAGCCGTAAACCTCAGGAATGTTTCTAGAGGCATTCCGGATTAAGTTTTTAAAGCATGTTTGAAGATTTTTAACGATGAGGTTTAGTTGGCCGGATGGCTTTAAAGGGGCTGTTTCGCTGACTTTCGACGATGGTTTGCCTTCGCAACTGGATCTGGGTGTACCCCTCCTAGAGGAGTTCGGCTTTAAGGCAACTTTCTATGTAAATCCTAGGGACAACTATGAGAATATTTTAAAAAAATGGAGGGGGGTTGCTGACTTTGGTCACGAAATAGGTAACCACAGTGTTACACATCCCTGTTCCTGCAACTTTTCAGGAGACCCTTGTTGCAGAGGACTGGAGAACATGACGCTAGAGGATATTCGCCTAGACATAGTTGAGGCTCATGAAAGGATAAGACGGTTCATACCCGATGGTAGCCGGACATTCGCATACCCGTGTTACCAAACCAGTGTCGGCAGAGGCTTGAATAAGAGGAGCTACGTGCCGATCGTGGCTGAAGTCTTCCTGGCTGCTAGGGCTTCCGGCGAGAAGGGCTATTCTAATTCGCCGCTTGCCTGCGACCTGCACGAGTTATGGTCATGGTCTGCTGACCGAATGAGGTGTGAAGAGATGATGGGCTTAACCGTTAAGACTGTCTACGAGGGTAGGTGGGCCATATTCACTTTTCACGGTATTGACGAGGGACACTTGCCTGTTTCAAGCGAAGACCTCTCGGGTTTTTTAAGATTCCTATATAAGCATCGTGACGAGATATGGATCGCTCCCGTGGTGGAGGTGGCTGAGCACATAGTTAGTGAAAGAAAAAGGCTGGAACTGGTTTTCTAAACTATTGTTCTCTTTACTTCCAGAAGGACGGCGGAACTGCCTCAGGCTTCCCTTCTATTTCTAAGACGACCACGGTGTCTATCGGGTCAGGTGCGCGTAACGGTAGTCCACGTATGAACAGGCGGTCTTCCTTCTGCTCAAACCGAAGCTTTCTTCCGCTTGCCAGCATGCATGTCTTTAAAACCCTGTTCTTAATCCCGGCTATGCACATTTCTCTTCCAGGCCAGAACATAACGTGCACATACACCTTGCTACCCTTCATCGTGACTTGACCCAGATGAGGCTGAGGAAAGGGCGCAGCTCCAGCACCATATATGGACTCCCCGTTTCGCCGTAGCCATCTTCCAACGGTTCTCATCCTAGCCGCCTGCTCCGGTGGAATAGTGCCGTCTGCCTTCGGCCCAACGTTCAGCAGAAAATTCCCGTTTCCTGAGACACACTTAACCAGGTTCCTCACAAGCTGCATCGGAGATTTTAGATTCGGGTCGCCAGGATGATAACCCCACCAGAGGTCATCAATGGTCATGCATGCTTCCCAAGGCCTGTGGGAGCCTTCTATGCGTTGTTCAGGAGTGTCGAAATCCCCGGGTAATCCAGACCTGTTGTTTATTATTATTTCCGGTTGGAGACTGCGAACCATCGCGTTAAGCTGTTCGGATCCCCATGCGTCCGGGCTGTGAGGCCACCAACCGTCGTACCACAGTATATCTATCTTCCCATAATTAGTCATAAGCTCTCTAACCTGGGCGTGAACATAGTTCCGAAACTCTTTCCAGCCCTCCGGATTCTTCTCAGGCCCATCCCAATACGCTGGCCAACGCCAATCCAGCAGGGAATAGTAGAAGCCGATGCGCATGCCAGCTTTACGGCAGGCCTCAACATACTCCGCCACGAAATCCCTTTTCGCAGCTGTTTTAACGGATGTGAAGTCTGAGACACTGCTATCCCACAGACAGAAACCGTCGTGATGCCTCGTGGTTAAAACCATGTACTTGGTACCAGCCTGTTTAGCTAGCGCAACCCATTTGTCAGCGTCAAACCTTTTAGGGTTGAACTTTTGAGCGAGACGCGCGTACTCGTTCTTAGGTATTCGTTCACAGTACATGACCCATTCTCCACGGCTGGGAATGGCGTAGAGCCCCCAGTGGATGAACATGCCAAACCTTGCTTCAACCCACCAGGACATCCGTTTTTCAATCGCCCCCTTATCTTCCTGACTTAAGCCTGACATTTCGACTCTACTACTTAATACTATCATTTAAGCCTTTGGCAACAGCGTTGTTTCAAGAACCCCACTACAACTTTTATAGTCATGTGCGTAGAGGAAAAATATTATAGCTTCTCCTTAAACGAGAATGATAAGAAATGGATGTTCTAACCATCGGCGAAATGCTTGTTGAATTCATAAGGAAGGGGAGAGATGTACCTCACTACGAGACCGGTGAGTATGCTGGTCCGTTTCCAAGCGGTGCTCCTGCAATCTTCATAGATGCTGCCTCTAGGCTCGGCTTGAAATCAGCAATAATCGGTGCTGTTGGAAACGATGATTTCGGGAGTCTTTTAAGGAAAAGACTGGCTGCTGATAATGTTGACATTACGCATGTGTTTACTCGTGCAGAATACACTACTGGAATAGCCTTCGTAACATACTTCTCCGACGGTAGTAGGAGGTTCGTGTTTCACTTAAAGCATTCCGCAGCCGCCAGGATTAAGCCGGAGGACGTGGACGAGGATTTCGTGAAAATGTTCAAGGTTCTGCACATCATGGGCTCCACGCTCTCCATGGGAGAGGAAATCAGGGAATCCTGCTACAGGGCTGTTGAAATAGCGAATAGGGCGGGCATAATCGTTACTTACGATCCGAACCTTAGGGCTGAGCTGATAGAGCCCTGCATGATAAGTAAAATATCGAAAAAAGTTTTGGAGGCTGCTGAAATCGTAATGCCTTCTAAGACTGAACTGTTCGACCTAACTGGGAAGAGAAATCTCGAGGAGGCTTCAAAGGAGATATTCAAGTATGGAGCGAAACTATTGATAGTGAAAATCGGCGAGAAGGGCTCCATAGGTATAAGTAGACAGGAGACTGTTTTCGAGCCAGCCTACATCGTTCCAGAGGTTGACCCCACCGGGGCCGGGGATGCTTTCGATGCTGCAGCAGTATACGGCTATTTAAAGAAATGGGGGCTTAGAGAAATTCTTGAATTCGCCAATGTCGCTGGTGCACTGAAAGTTACTAGAATGGGGCCGATGGAGGTTCCAGAGGGCGTTTCAGAGGTCGAACATCTAATGAAAACATGTGGGAAAAGGGAGGTTGAAAGCGTTTTTCAGGATTAGGTGGTTCACCTTAGGATAGAACTAAGCCATGTAAGTCCCCCTCTTGAATCCGGTTTGCCACACGGGAACTGCAGCAGTCCTCTCTTATGTTGAGAAAATTTCAACCGTAGATTTTTAAAATAGAAGACTCTTTTCCCAGAGGATGATAATTAGGAAGTTTGTAGTAGGCCGGTTGCAAACCAATTGTTACTTGCTTGTTTGTCCGGAAACACGGCAAGCCATCGTGATAGATCCGGGGTTTGCTGACGAGACCGAGGTTCAGATCATCCTTGGCGAAGCAGAGAAATATGATGCAGATATTAAGTATATTGTCAATACGCATTGGCATCCTGACCATACTTCTGGAGACGAATGGTTGAAGAGGGAAACCGGCGCGTTAGTTTTAATACATAAGGACGATGCACCCATGCTGATAGCCATACGGGAAGTCGAGACGTTGTTCGGCATTCAAGTTAAACCCATTACGCCTGATGCAACTTTAACCGATGGAAGCACGTTAGCTTTCGGGAAGACTGGTCTTAGGGTTATGCATACGCCCGGCCATACCGAGGGAAGCATATCGTTGCTCAACCAGCTCGCCATCTTTACGGGAGATACTCTTTTCGCGGGTTCAGTTGGAAGGACTGACCTGCCCGGTGGCTCGTTCGATAAACTCATGGGCTCGATATGGAGAAGGCTAATGATCCTTCCCGGTGAAACCAAGATATATCCGGGCCACGGCCCATCCTCAACGATTGCAAGGGAAAAGAAGACGAACCCGTTTTTAACATCGATGTAGCGGGTTTGCTAGAAATCCAAGGGAATCTAAAGTTTTGTTTTCTCATTTTTCTTGTGAGTTACATCCACCATCTTTTAAGAGCCTCAAGTAAATCGTTCTCCTCGATCTTAATCGTCCTAGTATCGATCTTTTTCACACCCGACCTTTTGGATAACGCTTCGGCGGAACTCTTGTTTTCTTCCGTAAACTCGACCATCAACTCCACTGGCTTCCCCACTTTAAATGGCTTTATACTGCTCACCTTTGTCATCGCGTTTTTCGCACCCTCCTTGATCATCATCCTCGCCTTAACCGGCGTTACGCTTATCGCCGCCCCGTGACTTAACCCCTCTTTTACGGCTACTGTTTCCAACCCGGGTATTAGTGATTCCGCCTCTAGGCATGCTGCCTTATCTCCTGTGACTAAAACCAGTGGAACGTCGAAATACCCTGCTACGGCAGCAACTATCGCTATCTCGCCCACTTTAATCCCGTTTATCCAAACGTTTTGAATAGCGATATGACTCTCAGTGTGACTCAAGTGCGCATTCTCCACACCGGCCATAGCGTGCTGCCCGATTATGAAGGCCGCTTCAAAACCTTTCTCCAAGCCCCATGGTAGTAGAAGGGGCCTGCCTGCAAGAAGCTTAGCCTCGGGGTTTAACTCTTCTATGTTTATCCCGCCGGCTCCGTGGCCGTCTACTACGAGTACTTCCCTCACTCCCTGCTCTAACGCTCCTTCAATAGCAGCATTAACCTCTTGGGTCAAGAGTTTTCTCGAGAGATCGTACCATCTGCCCTTGGGACTAGAATGCTCGTCGAAGCTGAAAACCCCTGCAACTCCCTCAAGATCCGTCATGATCCATAATTTCATCCTATTCTTCACCATTTGCTAACAGCTGAGCGAAATAATTAACTTTTTACCAGATGTTTCTCGGATTAAGTATCTATCCTCGTTGAAGCCTGAAGCTTATACCCTGTGCCCTATAGGACGTTAGAGGTTTCACTCAGCCATTTAACCATAAATTCATATGATTTTCTTCCACTTATCTCGTGTCTCCCCTCGAAAAAGTCTGCGTCCAGTCTATCCTCAGCTTTCAGCAAGGCATAGGTCCTGCGTACTTGCTCATAGGCGTATTTCGTAGCCTCTATCGGGAATATCGGATCCTTAGAACCGCTTTCTACGAGCAAAGGCCTAGGTGCGATTAGAGCTGCTACATCATACATCTCGCCATACCTAAGTATTCCCGGCACATAGTTGTCTATGCAGTGGTCCATTGCCAGTATACTGCTTCTGAAAGTGTTCAGGTAACCGCTTATCACTACAACTCTGATCCTGTCGTCTAGTGCTACTGTGAAAAGCGTCGTTGTCCCGCCCCCAGATATTCCCATCATGCCTATCCTTGAATAGTCAACATCATCTCTAGTAAAAAGGTAATCCACCACCCTCATAGCATCCCATACTCTTCGACCTATAGTCGTCGTCCCCATCATCAACGCCCATAGGGAAAGCAGTTTACATGAGCTCTGCTCACTTCCCCTTTCAATATCTTCCTTAGTTCTGCGTTCTCCAAAACCACTTTGCTCCGGGACTATTACAAGCAGCCCACGTTTAACCAGTTCAAGTGCGAAATCCTTCTGGTAACCTTTAGATGAAGGATTTACACGGTCGGTTCCATCCTCCCAAATGCCGACTAGGTCATTCTTGCCGTAACCGTGTCCATGCATAGCCACTACGGCGGGTAGGGGTTTACCACACTCCTCCGGAACCAGGACGTATAGAGGTATTAGCGTATAGGGGTTGCTCCTCAGGATTACTTTTTCCCTAACATAGCCCGGGTAATGCTTCTCCTCCACTGTTTCTGAAGAAATCTCTGAGTATTCGAAAAAATCAAGCCCGATGAGTTCAGTAAGCTTCCTCCTGAAGCCTAGACGCCAAGACTTCCACTCTGAAATATCTTTAACATTGAAGGAGAAAATCCTATTATCTTTTTCATACTTTTCTAAAAATATTTTTAAAGGATCATAATCTGCCTTCATAGTTATGGAGGCTGCCTGCTGTTTAATAAATATTTTTGGGGGTGGAAGTCTGATCACGATCCTTTAAAAAATATAATGGGAGATTCGAATATTTTCTACTGAAGGATATCCCAAATAGGCTTTGAATGCTTTTCCCCTCCTAAGATTATCGGTGCTACGCCAGTTATTTCGCAGAAGTACTTCAATTCTTGAACACGGTCTCCAGCGACGGCATGAATATGGTTGGCTGGAAACATTTCCACGAACTCTTCATAAGAGCATTTCAACCTGGCGTGTACGTGAGGCCACGTGGGGTCGGTTTCCTCGTTTATCCTCCGCCTCGTTTCCCAGTCGAGCTCTATGCTTTCACCCTTAACTATGATCATGTAAATCTTGTCGTTGAATAAGCCTAGTCTGGCGAAGGTTAGCTCACCTGGGCCGGCGTCGAACGAGACGGAGGCGCCTCCCGCCTTAAAGTAGAGTTCTAACGCAGGGTGGAGTGTAACCTTTCTCAGGTTATCCCTCGGGTTGAAACTTCTTGAAGCATACCAGCTTGCATGGTTACCCGAGTTGCAGAAATCCCACACGTTTAAGTCAGGATGGTAGAGCCGAACATCCATAAAGAGGACAGGCAACCCGCCGCTAACATACTTCAGTATCTGCATGGTTAATGCGGCGAAAGAATCTGCTTCAGTGGCGCAGACAGTCGGCTCCTTCAGCCCGTTCCAGTCATACGGGTCGTTAAGCAGCATTTCGGCGACGTCAGGTATCACCACGTGTTCGGAAAGCTCCCTCTGGCCCTTTATGCCGCAGAAGTCGAACCCCATCTCCTCGTTTATCCTCCTGACTGCAAGATACATTCTTACCTGCTTCCCGAGTGTTTCTCTCGTAAGCATTTTACCGTCGTACTTTATTTCCCCCATCATCTCCTCCATCCATCTCAAGCCTTCCTCCACATCCCGGTCATCTATCTCTTTCATTTTCTCAACTAGGAGCAGCTGGTCAACCTGGCTTACAGTGGTTCCGAAAAACCTCTGTATTGGGACTAGGTGGAAAAAGCCTGTCTCCATTCCCATCGAATGCCCGCCGTACATGCCGTAAACCTCATTCCTAATGTTTGTTGCAGCCATTGCCGCCATAACCCATTTCTTCACCTTCTCCTTAACCGCAGGGTCGTCAGGATCCCCGACAATCCTATGTGTCCTGAAACCCGCCTGCCTCAGCGCACCATCCGTAGCGAGCAGGCCAACGTTTCCCGGATACTTGCCCTCGTTGTTCGAAAGGCTGAGTATCGGCTTATCCTTCCCCAGAGTGTTAACGAAAGGCCAAACCAGGTATGGGAAATCCCAGACGTTGTAGACCAGAATTACCTGCCTAACCCCCTTGCTTAGAAATTCCTCTCCAACCCTTCTGGCGGAATTTATCGAGTTTATGAGTTCTGACGAAACTACGGTCTCCGGGGAACCACCGTCTGAAAACCTTATCGAATCCCTGATGAACCGGCTCCAGTTTTCAACAACCCTGTAACATTTCTCATAGTAGTTTGGGTAAACATGTTTCCGCTCGTCGAGAAGCATTGTCAAACCTATTTTAGTGCTCTTCATTTCCCATCGAACAGATTCAGCTTTCCGCTTCTATTAACTTTTTCTGCTCGAGGCCGCAGGCACACGCCGTGGAACGACGGCTCAGGCGGGTTGGATGATAAACTTGCTATAGGCGTGTTTCACACTGTTCCCTTAAAAATTCATCCTCGAACAGCTTAAGCCTGAGCGGCAGTGGCTCCTGCCATCCTTTTTTGAAGGCAAAGCCCGCGGTAATCCAGAGCTCGCCGGGGCGACGCTCAAACACATAGGGGTAGCTTAACTGCCCGCCCCTCTGCCTTGCAATAACCACAGGCTTAGTCCAGTTTTCACCATCATCCTCTGAAAAGGCTATTGAGAGCTCCTCCCTGTGCCAGGACGTGGGTCTTTCTGAAGCCGGTCCTGGTTTAGCCTCATCCCATACTCTTCCCTCAGGGTTTAAACGGTTCCACACGAGGACTAGACGGCTACTCCTCAGCCTCAGAAGGCATCCCGGGGAATTGCTGGCGTCTATCCGGCTGGGCTTAATGATCCGCCAGTATTCTCCCCCGTCCTCTGAGAAAGCCTGCCAGAAGCGGTCAAGAGTTGTTCTCATAAGCATGAGTAAGCGTCCGTCGCTCAACTCCGCTACAGTAGGCTCCATCGCTCCATCGTGGTGGCCATGTCCACCCAGGTCGATGAAGTTGCTCCTCCGCCATGTTTTCCCATCGTCATCTGAAACTAGGGAGCAGGCTACGAAGCGTCCGGGGTTTCTGGCTAAATGTTCAACCGTGGCGACGATCCTGCCGCTCCTAGTCTGGATGAATCCGAAGAAATTAGCATTATAACCGTTTAAAAGCATCTGCTTGTCAACCCACGTCTTGCCACCGTCCTGGCTGCGGGCTGCCCAAATTTCAAGCCGGCAGTCGTCCCCAGGTTCGCTTTTTTCATCATCCCAGCTAAACCTGTAAGTTGTGAAATCCAAGTAAACAGTTACAATAGTCCTGCTCCTCGTCTGCAGGATATAGTATGAGCCGGGTTCCTCGCTCTTTACCCCTGGAAGGATGGATAAAGGCGGAGACCACGTTCTCCCCTCGTCCCTGCTTGTCTTTAACCCCTCATTATCCATAGTCATTAAAGTGTTGTCGTCGATGGTGTTAAAGGGGCCGTTTCTACTTGCTTCAAGCGGGTGGCAAAGCGGATGAACCCACCGCCCATTTCCAGAAGAACCGTTCATTCCCCGCTGCACTCTTCGAAGCGGATTGCTCTTCTCGGACATATGGATAGGCAGAGGCCGCAGTTGTCGCATTTCTCCTGATCCGGTTCTGGAATGCTCGCAGCGTTTTCAGCGTTTAAAGCACCATAGGGGCAGACCCTAATGCAGACACCGCACTTGACGCATTCCTCAGCATCTATACACAGCCGGAATCGTTTTCTTCTTTCAAGCTTCTCTAAAGACACGATCCTACTTAAAGTGATCCCGGAGAAATCAGCTATGCTCCGAAAGCTTTTGCTGATCATCCATTTCTCGATGCCATCTATTATTTCCGGAATGATCTTTAACCCGTTTATCATGATTGCCGTGCAGATTTGAACCGCTGACGCGCCTACGAGAATATGCTGCACAGCGTCCTCCCATTTTGAAACTCCGCCGGAGCCTATTATTGGTACGCCCAGCTTCTCCATAGCTATGTGTGCAGTCCAGCCGACGCTGACGGGTGTTTGCCAAGGCCCACCGTATCCTCCGAAGCCCCCCCAGGCGGCTGGCTGCATGGTCTCCAGGTCGACGATTAAGCCTTGAAACCTGGCTGTTGAAACAAGAGCGCTTACTCCTGAGGAAACCATGATCCTCGCTAATTCAACCGGGTTCGCACCCTGGGGTGTCAACTTGCCTATTATGGGTAGTGACGTGGCTCGCCTAACCGTCTTGACTACTTCTGAAACCTTCTCGGGGCTGGAGGATACGGCTCTCCCCATTAACCCTTCCTTCTCCAAATGTGGACATGAAAGGTTGAGCTCAACCATGTCTGCACCGGCTTCCTCAACAAGCCTGGCCAGTTTCTCCCATTCCTCAAACGTTCTGCCAGCAATGCTAGCTATTATCACGCCCCTATAAGCCTTACCCTCTTTCTTTGCTTCCCTGATTTGCCTGAGCCAGAGTTCAGGTCTATACTCTGACATCAGGTCTATAGAGTAGAAAGAGTAAAACCTGTTTCTTAAAGCATCCGCTGGGTTGACTACGAGCATTCTCGGCTTAGGCTGAACCTGCTGCATCACGTCGTAAGTTATGGTTTTAGTAACGGCTCCCGCGGCACCAGCCCTTATACATTTTAAAACGTGTTCTGAGGAAAGAGTAGGAGGCCCGGAGGCCACTATCAGAGGGTTCTTAAACTCCACCCCGGATATGTTGACGGACAGGTCTATTTCAACCATTTCCCTAGAGTAGCTTCAGGCTTTTCAAAGCCTGCTTTATGGCTTCCTTCTCCTTCTCTGACACTGGCTGCAAAGGCGGTCTAACGTACGATGTTTTCAACACTCCCATCATTACAAGAGCCTCCTTGAGACGCACCCTGTAGTCTCTAACTGGCTGTGCGAAAATCGCTTCCTCCAAGGGTATAAGCTCCTCCCATATTTCCCTAGCCTCGGTCAGCCTGCCTTTAGCAAACAAGTTGAACATTTCAACCTGCTGTTCCACGGCTATTGTCCCGAAGCCCAGTAACCCGCCTTCCGCGCCAAGCACCAGGGACTCGTATATGAAGTTATCATTCCCCGTGAGGATCATTATCTTCCTGCCTGCTTTCTTCAAAGTGTGAGCGACGTTAACGAATTTCCTAGCATCGAAGGAAGCCTCCTTAATCGCTATAACGTTCTTAATACTGGCGAGTCTTAACAGTGTTTCAGGCGTGAAGTCTACGCCGCCTAAAGCTTGTTGAAGCTGGAACAGGATCATTGGTAAACCGACTTTCTCAGATATCTCGGAGTGATAGTTGTAGATTACGCTGTCGTTCGGCTCGCCCGCGAACGCTGGATGCGGGAAAACGAGCAGTCCGTCTGCACCCGCCTCCTTAGCTTCCAACCCGAGTCTCACCGCCTCCATAGTGTTTCTGGCATGTAGCCCGGCGATTACAGGTATCCTTCCAGCTACAATCTTAGAGAAGACTTTCAGAATGTTTACCCGCTCCTCAGGGTAAAGGTGAGGCCCCTCGCCCGTGTCAACGTTGACCGCAACCCCCCCGACGCCGTGTTTCACCAGCCACCTTACGTAATCTTCAAGCTGCTCATAGTCAACCTCGAAATCCTTCGTCATAGGTGTTAGAGTCGCTGGGATCAGACAGTAGTTTCTCAAAGGGTTCTGAGCCTGAATCCTAGTCATGACGAGGGACGGGTAACAAGCCATATTAAACATTTTCTAGTCGTAAACATGCTTTTTAAAGCAACCGCATAACGCTGCGTTGACGGTTCCTCGCGTATTGCTTAAGAGATTCCAAGCTTCTCGTTTATTTCTTTCTGATATTCTTCAATCCGGAGTTCCTCCACGTCTCTGATGCTAACGGGGTTTTTAAGAAAGACCGATTCGTAAAATCCTAAGGGTATTGCCATATCCCTGTAGGCCTCGAGGCCATCAACCTCCGGGGGCCGATGGTTCACAACAGAGTCGTAAAAATCGTAGAGTTCCGTGGCAACAGTGTCAGTAATACCCTTCGGGAACCATTTTGCTTTTTCTTCAGGCCGGAGGCTTTCAAACATTCTACTTACAAGCGTGTTCATGCTTTGGGTTTCAATCAAGTTTTCTCTCTGGATGAAAAGACCATCGTTTCCCACCGCACCTTTAGAACCATATATCATCCTTAGGTTTATAGCCTTTCCTGGAGCCACTCTTGTCCATAGCCATTGCGCATAAACCTCTCCATCGTAGATGACTATGGCCATCGTCATGTCATCAACAGTAACTTTAACCCCCTCTCGAACGGGTTCAAAGGTCTTTTGGACAGCATATACTTCTACTGCTTCTTTTCTAATCTGGTACCTATCTATATCTGCTAGGTGGACTCCGCCGTCGAAAACCCAGCTTCCCCCTGCAGCATACTTATCCTCCCTCCAGCCCCAGGCCCCGGGGTTCCACCCAGCAGAGGACCAGACGATCATCCTCGGCTCACCTATCAATCCCTGCTCCAGAGCCCAGCGAATCGCCCTGTTCTCAGGGCTCCGCCTATAGTTCTCGGCAACAGCAAGCACCCTATTATTCTTTCTCGCTTTCTCCAAGATAATCCTCGCAGCCCTCATTGTTATTCCCAGTGGCTTCTCTATGATGACGTCCAGCCCTTGTTCAAGACAGATGTTTGCCACCGTGTGGTGCACGTTGTGAGGCAGAGCTATGTCTACAGCGTCGAGGCTTTCGTGTCTTAACATTTCTTCAACATTCGTGTAAACCCTTGGCTCCGAGTCTTGGAACTCTGCAACCAGCTTAGCCTTCTCTTTTGCGAAAGACTCCTTAACGTCGCAAACAGCCTTCACTTCAAAAACCCTTAGCCCTCTCGAATGCAACTGTCTAAGCCCGTTTACGTGTGCCCCCATCATGCCTCCACAACCAATTAAAGAAATGTTCATTTTCTCCAACTTATTGCACCGTTGAGGGGGCTTCAAACAAGTATAAAAATCTTACATTTTCAAAGATTGCAAACCTTTCCGTTGACCTCCATCTGAAACTCGTAGGGCTTGAACCGACTTTTTTAGAGATGCCTGGAAACGCTAGGCCCTCTAAGCGAAAGATTTATCAAGAAGAAGCTTATGCCAGCCTTGAAGAAACATGTCTGAGGTAGGTCTACTTGCGAGACTTAAGGATGCTATAGTTAACCTGGATTTCGACGGCTCTAAGAGTCTAGCGCAGGAGGCTGTTGCGAAAGGGATACCGCCCAACGAGATCATCACTAAAGCAATAAGCTTAGCCATGGAGGAGGTTGGGAGAAAGTTCGAAGCGTCAGAATACTTTCTGTCAGAGCTGATAGTTTCAGGTGAAATAGGCAAGGAAATATCTCAAATGTTGCAGCCGTACATGAAGGGCTCGGAAATTAAGAAGATAGGCAAGGTTGTAATAGGGACCGTTAAGGGGGATCTTCACGACATCGGGAAGAATATTTTCGGAATGATGCTTGAAGCAGCGGGATTCGAAGTCATAGACCTTGGTAACGATGTTCCGGCTGAAGCTTTCGTAGAGGCTGTGAAGAACCATAAGCCTGACATCGTCGGCATGTCGGCTCTCCTTACTGTTACGATGGTTGAGATGGAGAACGTGATAAAAGAGCTTAAGAAAGCCGGGTTACGGGAAAAGGTTAAAGTAATAATAGGCGGGGCTCCGATAACAGAGGAGTATGCTAAGAGGATAGGTGCCGACGGCTATGGTAAGGATGCTGTAGTCGGGGTAGGTATTTGCAAGACTTGGGTAGGCAAGAAGTAAAAAAGTAAGGGCTGTTAAATCAGAGGACAAGCGTAATTAGACAGGATATTGAAGGGATAGTCTTTTCGGGCCTATTGGCATCTTGGACATGAGCTTTCTTTGGAAGGATATTGTTAACATTGCGAGGAGAAACAACTGTATAGCGGGTGGGGATACTGCTTGCACTATTGCAAACACCGCGATGAAGCTTGCAGGCGGTGTGAAATCAATGTCACTGCCTCACACGCTTGCTGCAATAGTGAGAGCCATGTCGGCAGCCAGGTCTCTCGTCGCTTATGAACAAGGGGCAACAGGCCCAGGGAAGGACTGCGATATGAAAACGTGATTCTGAAAGCAGTAACCGAGTTCCCAATGTCGATGGAGGGTGAGAGTAGTGCTTGCGCGCACTCTAGTCTATGGGGAATATTGCTTCCGCATGCTGCGATCTTTGGTCGAACGAGCAGGTTGAAAACCTCAGGCTTTTCAGAGGGTCAGCGCCACAGGTTTTTCTAGAAATACTATACTACGATTGCAAGCTGATGAATAAAGCGATAATGCCTGGTAAAACTTTGGAGCTCAGAGATATGCTTGACCTATCGGATAAGTTTAACGACCCTCGAGCCCTGGTTCTCTCTCCCGATATAGCTATCGAGATTGCAAACGCGATAGTTTCCGAGCATGGTGATTATTATAGAATAGTTACGTCTGCATGTGAAAAATGGTTGAGCTGCTTGAGGGTTCGCCCTCCCGAGGCCTGCTTCCTATCAAGCGTTAAGAAGACTATTAGTTCTCTTCCGGATGAGGTGGAAACATTCAGAGAACAGATGTGTAAGACTTTTACTGGGAAGGTGCCGACCTTCAGAAAGAAGGATTACTGGCCTTAATCCAGTAAAGGAGTTTTCATACTCATAGTCTTCATCACTCTTGGAAACATGTTTGTTTTCTTATGGGGGAATTGTGTCGCATCAATGAATTCTTTTTGAAACTCGCGAATCGTGTTTAGGTCGATTGCCCTCACTTTTCTTGCCACAAGCTCAGCTTCCTCCCTAACTTTTCTCGAGAGGAGGCTCATTACTGCACCTTGACCTGAGCCATTTCCTATCTGCACAATCTTGCTTAAAGGAAGCTCAGGGATCATGCCGACTATCATGGCCGACCTTGGATCAATATAGTTTCCAAAGGCTCCTGCAATATATACTTTAGATATCTCGCTTAAGCTTACCCTCCCAATCCTTAGGAGAAGCAGGCATGCAGTAAATATGGCTGCCTTGGCAAGTTGAAAACTTCTGATGTCTGTCTGCGTTATGCAGATTCTCCGACCCTCCTTATTAACCGTTAACACGAAGGCCTTATCTCTATTAGTATTCACAATCCTCGGAATATTTAGGTCGGCAATCCGTCCCTTCTGATCTAAAACTCCGGCTATAAGCATCCATGCTACCGCATCAACAACTCCTGAGCCACATATTCCTCTCGGATCCGTGTCACCTATCGTCCTGTAGTAAACGTCAAAGTTTTCCACGTTAATCGAAACCGATTCTATCGCGCCATCCATTCCTCTCATACCGTTTGAAAGCCCAGCTCCTTCAATAGCTGGTCCCGCAGCTGTGGAGGATGCGAGCATCAGGTCCCCCGCTTTCAAGACGACTTCACCGTTGGTTCCAAGGTCTATGAGGAGGGATTTCTCATCCTGCTCATGCATTCCTGAAACAAGTATGTCTGCAACCACGTCTCCACCAACGTAGCCGCTGATTAAGGGAAAAGTGTAACCAATCGCAGAATCGTTAACTCTAAGACCTGTTTCTCTAGCCTTGAAGCGAAGGCTAGACCTGAAAGGCGGCACGTAGGGTGCTGCTGCTATCGCCGAAACCTCCGCCCCATATAGGAGACTGGTCATAACTGTGTTCCCGGCGAAGGATAATTCGTAAATATCGGAGGGAGAACATTTGGCTTCATCAGCCGCATCCTGAATCAATTTGTTTATCGTTGCCAATACTTTGCTTTGAAGCTCCTCTAGGTTCCTGCCCCCTTTCACAGCATAGGTTATCCTAGATATTACGTCGTCACCATACGTTATCTGACCGTTGTAATCCGATTTTACGGAGACGATTCGCCCGGTTTTCAGGCTGACCAGGTAGGCGACAACCGTGGTGGTGCCTACGTCTACAGCAACACCGTAAAGATCCTGGTCACGCCGCGGTCTAACATCCAGGATTTCATCCTCATGTAGGATCGCTTCCAAGTCCCATTTTAATTCCCGCAGTTTACAGGGTAGCTTCTTAAGAAGCAGGCTGTCAATGGATTTCGCATTCACTGCTTGCAGGAGGCGTTCAGCATCAGACCTCTGGTCGGTGAGCGAGGGAGCATCTATCTTAGCGTTCACGCTTCTCGTTGCAGGGTAAAACCCGAAATCCTTAAAGCATCCCCATTCTAGTATCTTCCCCCTAGCCTGTCTAGAGGTTTGAGGAACCTTAATAGCAACGTCACCTATGATTCGCGCCTGACAGGCTAATCTGAACGATTTCGAAAAGCTTCTTACTTCTGCTTCCATCGAGGTTGGCTCGGTCAACCCGCTGCTGACAACCTCGACGACGCATTTTTTACAAACTCCGCGCCCTCCGCAAACGCTTTCAATGTTAATGCCCGCTTCTTTAAGCACAGCTAATAGATTTGACCCGTAAGGAGCTTGAACCCTAAAGCCTTCGGGTTGAATCATTACTAGGGGCATGGGTGCAGCTCCAATAAATAGTAAATAAACTTTAAAAAATGTTTAGCCTTAACAGCGCGGCTTCATCCTGTTCAGCGAAAAACTTTTATTTGTTCACTTTAAACCAGCCTTCATGTTCTTTAAAGAGGATTGGGCCGAGGCTAAGGAGCGGCTCTCAGCCTGGTGGGGGAAAGATGCTTTAGACAGACCTCTTATACAAGTTTACGCTCCCCGAAGCAGTGCAAAGTATGCTTCAGAAGAGGATTTGAAGTTCAACTATGATCACTGGGGTTTTCCAAGAGCAATTAAGGATCCTGCTGCTATAAGCAGAAACATAAAGGGTTTTCGGAGGCAGTGCGCGGAAACATATTACGGTGGGGAAGCCTATCCGAACCTTTGGGTAAACCTGGGCCCAGGCGTCCTTGGGGCATACCTAGGTGCAGAACCAGTTCTGGAGAGTGAAACAGTATGGTTTGGAGCGCAAAGAAATAACGTGCTTGGGAAAAACTGGGAGGAGTTGCACCGCTTAGAGTTTGATCCCAGTAATGAATGGTGGATGTTTACGAAGAGAATAACTGAAGCTGCCTCTGAGACCTTGGCGGGATACAGTATTGTCGGCATGACTGATCTGGGTGGAATACTGGACGTCGCAGCCTCGATGCGGGGCGCTGAAAACCTGGTTGTCGACCTTGTTAGGAATCCTCGAGACGTTAAATCCTTGTCTTCGAAAATCATAGACTACTGGCACGCGTGTTACGACGAGTTGGACAGGATTATAAGAAGGAGAATAGAGGGTACTTCCGCCTGGATGGGCATTTGGTGTCCTGAAAAATGGTACCCGATACAGTGCGATTTCGCCTTCATGCTTTCTCCGAAGCTTTTCGACGAGTTTGTGCTGCCTCATGTTAAAGAACAGTGTGAAAGGCTTGACCGGGCAATATACCATCTAGACGGCCCCGGGGAAATACCGCATTTAAACTCGTTGCTTAAAGTTGAGAGGCTAGACGGGATCCAGTGGGTACCAGGTGCGGTAGAAGAGCTGCAGGGAAACGATTGTGGATCGCCAAAATGGATACCTCTTTACAAGAGGATCTTGGAAGCCGGGAAGCTTATCGTGTTATACATGCCCAGGGAAAAAGTGATTCCGATGCTTAAGACACTCGGCTCTAAGAAAGTATTAATCCAGACTTTCTGCATCAGCGAAGCAGAAGCTAAAAAACTCGTAGCCGAGACTGAAAACTTGCTGTGAAAACGTTTCATACAGTAGGAGTTCCGAGTGTTCGAAAGAATTTTAAAAGGTTAAAGGAGAGTTTGGTTATTTCGCTTTTATTTCGGGAACTGCGCCGAACTGCAGCTCGTATAGCTTGGCATACGCACCACCCTTATTCATAAGTTCTTCATGAGTCCCCTCCTCAATTATCCTTCCGTTCTCTAAGAACAATATTCTATGTGCAAGCTTAACTGTGGAAAGCCTGTGGGCAATTATTATACATGTTCTTCCCTTCATAAGCTTCACCATGGCTTTCTGGAGAAGCGACTCAGTGTAGGAGTCCAAGCTGCTCGTCGCCTCATCCAGTATGAGGATCCTCGGATCCTTAAGCATGGTTCTTGCGAAGCTTATGAGCTGTCTTTCCCCGAGTGAGAGGTTTCCCCCTCCGGGGGACACTACTGTCTCATATTTCTGCGGCATCCTATTTATCAATTCGTCTAAGCCAAGTTCTGAAGCCACTCTCTTAACATCTTCATCAGAAGCCTCCATGTTGCCAAGCCTTATGTTCTCCAGAATCGTGCCGTTAAACAGGACTGGTTCCTGCGGCACCAAAGCCACCTGTTTCCTGAGGGGTTTTAAAGAGAATTCCTTAACATTATAACCGTCTATCAAAACTTCTCCTGACTTGGAGTCATAAAGCCTCAGTATGAGGTTCGTTAAGGTTGTTTTACCTGCTCCTGTTGGGCCGACTACAGCAACTATCTCACCCGGGTCAACTTGTAAGCTCAACCCTTGGAAAACAGTGTTCCCATCGTAATCGAAATGAACATTCTTCAACTCTATTTTACCGGCTTTTATCTCGATCCATCTCGCTTCTTTAGACTCTACAACGCTGGGCTTCACCTTTAGGAAAAGATAGACTCTTTCAGCCGCCGCTAAGGCTGCCTGCAACGTGCTGTAGAAGGTTGTTAAAGTGATTATGGGCCTATAGAACATTTCAGCATATCCGTAGAATGCGATTAGAATACCGATGCTGATTTCCCCGGAGACCACTAGGCTTCCCCCGTAAAGTATCAGTATCACGTAGGAAAGAGTTCTAACAGCGTCGAGCGAAGGCCTAATCATAGCGAAAACTATCCTCGCCCTAAGGTTTGTCCTCATCGTTTCAACGCTAAGCCTGTCAAAGAAAGCAATATCGACGTTTCTCCTCTCTGCGAATGATTGGGAAACCCTTGAACCCGACACGCTTTGCTCAACACTGCTCGTCAACTCGCTAAGCTTTTCCCTGCTTTGCCTGTATGCCTGTCTTGTTTTAATTGCGAAATACCTTGAGATAAACAGCATTAAAGGCACTAGGGTGAGTGTTGCTAGGCTTAGCCCCACGTGTAGGGTGAACATGACGTACAGTGAGCCGAGGAGTGTTGCCGAGCCTATCATTGCTTCTATAGTTCCCGAGGTTGTTACTTCTCCGATAGAACTTATGTCGTTTATTATAAGTGAAATGATTTTACCGGTTCTCTCAACGTTAACGTGCGCGATATCCATTTCCTCCATGTGTTTAAAGACAGTGCTTCTCATACTGTAAAGAAGCTTCTGATTTATCCTGCCAGTCAAGTTGCCTCTGGCTAAACCTAAAAACCATCCTCCTGCAGCAATCCCCACTAACACGAGGACATATTTCACCAAGGCATCTGGATTACCCTGCATAATACCCTCGTCTATCAGAAGCCTGCCAACGTATGGGCTCACTACATTGAACCCTATTGATGCCAGCGCTACGAACACAAGCATGATTACATGGAGCTTCATAGGGGTTAACCATCGTAGGAGCCATGCGATGAGCGTTCTGGACGCTATTTCCCTAGGCTTCCCCTCGGCCTCAGCAGCTTGACGGAAATGCCAACCCATCCTACAGCTTCACCTCCTGAAAAGCATACTGTGAAACATATAGCTTAGCGTAGACTCCTCCTTTACTCATGAGTTCTTCATGTGTCCCATCCTCAACCACCTTACCGTCTTCAATAACAATTATTCTTTCACTAAGTTTAAGCGTTGAAAGTCTCTGGGTGACTATGAAGACAGTCTTGTTCTTAACGAGTTCCCTCAGCGATTCGTATATTTCCTTTTCTGTTTCAGCATCCACGCTTGAAGTCGAATCGTCCAGAATCAGTATTGAGGGGTTTACGAGGAGGGCCCGGGCAATAGCCAGCCTCTGTCTCTGCCCTCCTGAAAGAGTAACTCCTCTCTCGCCTATAACAGTATCATACCCTTTTGGAAGGCCAGTTATGAAGTCGTGTATTCTCGCCGCCTTCGCCGCCCTCTCTATTTCATCCTGCGTAGCGTTAGGCTTACCGTAAGCAATGTTTTCCCTTATGGTTGTGGGGAATAGGAAAACGTCTTGATGAACTATGCCTATGTTTTTCCTGAGCGAGCTTATCCTTACCTCTCTAATATCCACGCCATCTATCGTGATGCAGCCCTCCTGAGGATCGTAAAACCTTGGGATCAGCTTGATCACTGTGCTTTTCCCAGAGCCGGTTGCCCCCACTAAAGCCACTTTCTCCCCTGGCTTCACAGTAAAACTCATCCCCTTAAGTATCGGCTTATCATTATCGTAGCCGAACACCACATTCTTAAAACATACTTCTCCCTTAACGTTTTTCAGCTCTATTGCACCGGGCTTCTCCTTAACCTCGGGCTCAGTATCGAGGACTTCGAATATTCTTCGCGCCGAGACCATTGCCTCCGCGTATCTCGACAATACGAACCCTATCGACATTATTGGCCAGACGAGCATGCCGAGGTACATCGTGAAGGTGACGAGCTGCCCTAGGCTGATCTCCCCCCTAATAGCTTGGAAGCCGCCATACCAGTATACGACTGCCGAGCCGACTCCGATTATTAATCCGAGCGAAGGCCATGTTAGCGAGCTAAGGAAGACGCTTCTCATGCCTATGTTGAATATCTCCCTGTTTTTCACCTCGAACCTTTTAAACATCTCTTCTTCTGCGCCCAGAGTCTTCAAAACCTTAAAGCCTGAAACGGTTTCCTGAATCATCGCACTCATCCCGCTTGTCTCTATCCAAATCCTTTCGAACAGGGGTCTTACAAAGCGGTTGAAAGACAGGGAAACAATACCTATGAAAGGCGTTATTGCCAGTGCTATTAGTGCTAGGCTAAAGTTGGTTGTTAAAAGTATTGTGACGACTATTATCAGAATAGCTACGGAGCCTATAATGTTTGGAAGCGCGAAACCGAGTAGTCTACCTATGTTCTCCGTGTCCCTAGTCACCCTGGTTATGATCTGTCCAGAGTCAACCTTGTCGTAGAAGCTGTACGATAAATCCTGAAGATGGCGGTAAATGCTTATTCGAATCCTGTAGACTATTTTCTGCGCTAAGGACTCGCTTAAATACTCGTTCAGAAATGATATCCCTCCTGATAAAAGCGTCAGGACAATTATCGCCGCCGCATAAAACCATAATTCTGACAATGCTTTTACGATCGTTATGTCGATAACTCTCCCTGCGATGATTGGGCTAACTATGTTCACTAAGGCTCCTAGTATGATCATGCTTAATGTTAATGGTAGCAGGGTTTTCTCCTGCTTAACGTACCCGAGGATTCTCAGGAAGGGGTGTTGGGTACTGCTCGACATTTTTGAAAACCACTTCGTGCAAAAACTATTTAAAAGTTGCTGAGACGCTGGTTACGTGCACAAGCCAATATGTTTTGATTGAAGATGCGCCAGTGGCGCATGACGAAGGTTTTTAAAGGATTTAAGTCACCGTTTCAAGAAGCACCCTGCTCCGCTCATCGACTTTATTAATGTCCTCAACTATGTAAACATTATCGTTAATATCGATAATTACGATCTTCTCCCCAGATCTACTCACACTTCTCCTCCCCCTTGTTCTGAACTCCTTCAATCCTCTATCCGTCTCAACATGCCATATGAACTCGTCTCCACTTGTCTCCAACTTCTTCACTCTTCTGATCACAGGCATGAAGTAGAGCTTCCCCAAAACTTCTTCAAGAGTTTTCCGCGAAAAACCGTCCATCTTCCTGTAGTCCTCTACTACGCATATCTCGTTTCCCTGAGCATCGGTGAATACCAGGAAATACGGGTTGCTTATTGGGAAAGGCTTCTTAGGAATCACCTCGAGAAATTCCCCGTTGCTTCCCACTATCTTTACCGTGTTCGCCCTATCCCCCTTAAAGACCCTTATCTGCTCCGCGTTCACGACCCATGTCTTGCTCAGAAAGCTTTCAAGCAACGGCAACCTGTTTCTCACCCTCCGTAAACTGCGCCTTATATATTTTAGCGTATAACCCGTTCAGCCTTAAAAGCTCATCATGCGTCCCGATTTCAACGATCCTGCCCTTATCCATCACCACTATCTTATTCGATCTTTGAAGGGTTGAGAGCCTATGTGCAATCACTATCGTTGTTCTCTCCTTAGAAATATTGTCTAAGGCCTGCTGTATCTGCCTCTCTGCCAACGTGTCCACCGAAGAAGTCGCCTCGTCCATTACTAGGATCTTGGGCTCAAGGATTATTGCCCTAGCTATAGCGATCCTCTGCCTCTCTCCTCCTGAAAGCCTAGATCCCCTCTCTCCAACAGGTGAATCATACGCTAAGGGAAGGTTCATTATTGTCTCATGAATATTCGCAGCCTTCGCAGCCGCTATCACCTTCTTCAAATCCGTCTTCTCAAGACCGTATGTTATGTTGAACAACACGGAGTTGTCGAATAGAAACGGGTCTTGAGCGACTATCCCTATGCTCTTCCTCAATCTTTCCAACTTGATTTTCCTGATGTCGACACCGTCTATAAGAATCCTACCCTCATTCACGTCGTAAAACCTTAACAGTAGTTTCGTCAGAGTCGTCTTCCCTGAGCCGCTTTGCCCGACTATTCCAACCATCTCTCCTTTCCTGGTTTCAAGGTTTATGTTTTTCAAAACAGGGATGAAGGGCTCATATCCGAAGGTAACGTTTTCGAACTTTATGTCCCCCATCATCTCGAAATCCTTAGCGTCAGGAGCGTCTTTCACAGCGGGGTCAATCCTCAGTATTTCAAGGATTCGTTCTCCAGAGGTTATTGCCTGCTGCAACGGTTCGGCAAGGTTTGTCACTGTTTGAATCGGCCCGTAGAACATCCACATGTAGCTGACGAATGCTACAAGCGTGCCTGGAGATATGTCTCCGCTGATGACGTGTAATCCGCCGACATACCACACTATCGCAGCTCCCGCGGAGCTTACGAAGCCAAGGATTGGGAAAAAGCCAAGATGTAGCCTCGTTATGTCAAGATTCGCCCTCACCACTTCATTCATTCTTTCAGTAAACCTGTTAACCTCCCCTTTTTCCCTAGCAAAAGACTTCACAACAGATATTCCAGGTATCGTGTCTACGAGTAGAGAACTAACGTCCGCCCATTTTCTCCAGGCTTTATGGTAGACAAGCCTAGCTTTAGACCTGAATCGTGGGAGTCCAAGCATTATGAGTGGTAGAGGCAATAGTGCGAAAAGAGACAACCTATAGTCCATTGTGAATATTATGATGCCTATTCCAATTATTGAGAGAACGTTAATTATCAGGCTTGGTATCCCCCACACTAAGAACCATTGGACTCTCCCAATATCATCAGTAATCCTTGAAATAACTCTGCCAGTGCTCATCTTGTCGTAGAAAGACATGGAGAGCTCCTGCACGTGACTATACAGGTCTCTCCTCATTTCATACACCAGTTTCTGGCTTAGCAGTGAAAGTGAATAGTTTTGAAGTATTCCAAGCAGAGTGTTCAACGCATAAATGGTTATTAGGAAGATGGTCAGGTTTAGCAGCGTGGCCTCCTGTTTCTGAGCGGCTATCTGGTCTATGAGTGTCCTAAGCAGGGAAGGAGGAACCAGGTTTAAGCCTGTTATAACGACGGACAGGGTTAAACCAGTTAAGACCAGATACCAGTGAGGCTTGAGATAGGACATGAGCCATATTATGGCGTTCCTCTTGTTCTTCCCATTGTTTTCAAGGTGGAGTTTGAACTCTATTTCCTCGGGGTCTTTATACTGGAGAAGCGCGTTTATCACGCCAGCCGCATGCCTGAACTCGCCTACTTTATCTCTTGAAAACCTTGCCAAGGAAAACTCTTTACCATCGACAATTAGGATGAGCTCGCTGTTTCCAAGGTAATCGTTAAAGATTACCTGCGTAGCCTTCTTGATTTCCAGTTCTACGATTTTATTCCCATATTCCACGTCTATCTTCAACACCCGTTCGTTCGTAACTATAAAGAAGTAGGTTGAGAAACTACCGTCTTCACCCAGGTCGCCTTTCGCAACTGATAAAACCATCTCCCCCGGCTTAAGAGATTTTTCAATCAGCGTTCTTTCTTTCTCGCTCAGCTTTTCCAGCAGGATTCTATGGGTTTCGTCATCCCCCAACGTCAGAAGCGTGCACCGGAACGATTCTCTATTTAAGGCTTTTTGGTTTACCGGTGTAAAAACTTGTTTAGCTCCTCGTATAGAAGCCTTAAATAAAGCTAACGGATAATCACTGGCTACATGAGAAGTCTTAAGACGATGGGGCTAATCGTAGCCGTACTTTTAATTCTAGCATTATTCGTAATTTACGGCAGGACGGTAATACCTCTCTTGCCTCCTATTTTTACAATAGAAGTTGAGCCCGCGACCGTTATACAATCCATGCTGGTTGCAGCCGGTGTCTACATAACATACGTTATACTATCCTACATGATTTCTTCCACTATAATACGAGCAGGTGGGAAACGCGGGGATGTGAAAATGCTGACGAATTTTCTGCGTTCAATCATATTTTTCATCGGAATCCTGTTGATCGTAAGCATTTTCACCGGAGGCGGGTTGACCTTCGCCACCGCTTTAGGGGCATTCGGAGGAATGTTTCTAGGATGGTCGCTGCAGCAACCGGTCACTGGGCTCGCAGCATGGTTCCTAGTAAACATAAGGCGCCCGTTCAAAGTCGGCGACCGCATTTTCCTCCCTGCGTGGGGCCTTATAGGCGATGTTTTAGACGTGGGAATGATGTACACGACTCTGAACCAGGTTGGCGGCACTATAGGGAGCGAGGAACCGTCTGGAAGAAGAATCCTAATACCTAACGCTATACTCTTTTCAAACGTCATTATAAACTATACGAGCGAGATCAAGACAACTCAACCATATATACTGGATGAGGTCGTCGTGAGGATAACCTACGATTCAGACTGGGAGGAGGCGGAGAGAATAATGAAGAAGGTTGCAACGGAGGTGACTATGGATATAATAAAGGAGACTGGCGTAGAGCCCTATGTAAGATCTGATTTCTACGATTACGGCGCATACCTTAGGCTCAGGTATATGACTCTTGCTGTCGACCGCCCGAGAATAGCACATGAAATAAACAGGAGGATATTCGAAGAGTTCCAGAAGAATGAGAGGGTGGACTTCGCGATTCCATTCATTTATTCTTACAAGAAGGGTGAGAAGGCGTTTAAGGTGCTTGGCGACTCTGAGGCGGTGTCTTAAAGCTTTTAACTTGGAAACCAGAAAAATACGCGTGAGACCTTGAATTACAGGGAGTTTATCAGAAAGGGCTTACACTTCTTTCTTTCACTGATACTGCTTTTACCTTTCCTGCTAAGCCATCTCGAAATAACTTTTAACACTGCGGTTTTCTACTCGGTTTTAAGCATAGTGGCCCTGACCCTGAACGCGATGCAGATTAAGCGGCCTCTCTTAAGGAGTGAGGTTAAGAGCTTCATGAGGGAGAGAAGGGAGAAATTCTTCAACGATATCAGAAACTACATACCCTTGAAAAGCAGGATTACCAGTCAGGTTGTAGACAGGATTGAGGAGAAGATTCACGGGATAGAGGACCTTATAGACTACCAGTTGTCAATTGTTGAGAGAGACTATGAGAAGAGAGGCGGATACATAGGTTTAACCTACGGGGTTCTCGGCGTAACCCTGTCCTACTTCCTATTTGAGGATTACGCGTTCTACGGGGTTATTTCCCTAGCGACGACTGACGTTGTATCTACACTAGTAGGTGGGCTGAAGGGTACTCACAGGCTTCCTTTGACAAGTAAGACTCTTGAGGGAAGTGTTTCCGGTTTCACAACTTTTTTCATTGTTTTAATTTCAACGGGTGTTTCCCCACTAGCCTCGTTTATTCTCTCGACAGTGGCTGCAATTGTTGAGGCTTACACGGTTGAGGATAATCTGCTCCTACCGATAACAGTGTCCTTCTTGTCAACATTCATTGTTAAAGGTTTTCCTTGAACCATTCTATCGCAACCTGAATGACCCTAAGACGCCAATTTTATCGCGAGCAACCTTGTTCCTTCCAAGCAGGAAGCTTAAGACAGCGTTCAGATCACTGGTTTCTGAGGAGACAGTCATTTTTTCAAACTCGCCTTCGCTCTCACCGGGCCCTCTAAAGTCAAACCTAACTGAAAAGATTCCCTCTCTACTCATTTTCCTAGCGGCGCGCACGAACAGCCTGCGTGCTTCAATCCTGTTTCCCGTGAAACCATGGCAGAAGATGACTGTCGGCGCGGGTGTTACGTGGGGGACATGCATGACGCTATGTATTCTCTCTCCCATAACGTTTACAAATACCGGTATCTCCTCCATTTTCCGTGAAATCAGGTTGTAGACACTATTTATAAATATGAGTAATTAAGCGTCCAGTTATTAAGCGCGCTAGAAAGCTTAAGCCTTAGAGAGTTTTACTCGAACTCTATTGTTGCAGGAGGCTTGTCAGAAATATCGTAAAGCACCCTGGAGACTTCAGGAATATCCCTAGCTATCATGTCCCTTACTCTATCAAGCTTGGTCCAGTCGAGCCTAACGTATTTTGCAGTGATAGCGTCTTCAGATTCGACGATTCTCAGGGCAATCATGTATCCGTATTTCCTGGTCGAATCCCTGTCTACTCCTGTAGCCCTGCCCTCAAGAAGAACAGGGAAAGCCTGGAAACACTCTATGTCTGCAAGCTCATCGTCGACTATGGCTGTTGCCTTCTTTATTATTGAAAGCTTCTCCTCAGTGACTTCGCCAAGTATTCTAATCGCCAGCCCCGGCCCGGGGAACGGTCTTCGATTAACTATCTCGTTGGGAAGCCCGAGTTCCCTCGCAACCATCCTAACCTGATTCTTGTAAAGCTCTTTCAACGGTTCAACTATTTTAAACCCATATTTCTCAAGTGGGTTTATGCCTATCTGCTCCAGCACGTTATGCTGGGTTTTCACCCCCCCGGCCGTCTCAATTATGTCCGCCGCTATCGTTCCCTGCAGAATAATCTTTGCACCCGCCTGTTCAGCAATCCTTGAAAACGTCTTGTAGAAGGTGTCTCTGAAGGCCTTCCTCTTCTCCTCAGCATCCCTAATGCCCTTTAAAGCCGTTAAAAACTCGCTTTGAATATTATGCACATCCACGCTGATTCCCATGTTTCTGAAGACCCTCCTAATCCTCTCGGCCTCACCTATTCTCATAAAACCGTCTTCGAGAAAAACTGCTTTCAGGTTTCTGCCGACTGCCTTAAAACCCAGCACCGCCGTCACGGAACTATCGACGCCGCCGGATAGGGCGACTATACCTGTCTCGCTGCCTATCTCCCTTCGTAGATAGCTTATTTTCTCATTAATGAATTCTCTAGGGCTGAACTGTGCCATGCCTCGTTTTCCAGTTAAGAATTATTTAAGCTTTATTATGATTTCTATCTTCAACAAGGTTCGAGAAAAATTTCTAGCTTACCTGATTCTGCGTGTTGCTCATGTTGGCGGCGGTGGAGGAGGCGGTGGTGGCGCTTGAGGCCGGTTTATCACAGTAACGTTTACTGTTTGCTGCTGTTTTCCTGGCCTTTTCTCCAGAAGCTTGCTGCCAAGGCCGCGATTGAAGCCGCCCAGGCTACGAAATAGCCGGCCCGAGCTCAAACAAGTTGAATGTTTCTCCATACGATCTATAAATTAGAATATGCACGCCTGTTAAGAGCGGTAAAGCAACAATACCTGTGACGCCGCAGCCAAGGGGGAAGAAGCCTACAAGCCCAGCTATAACCAAGAGTGTGAAGGAAACTATCGTAACGTATGCTAGGGCGATTAACGCTTGTTCTCCCGTTTCCTGTATCTCCCCAAGATGCTCCATGTTCTGTCTAGCTAAGGCGAAAAAGTGTCACCATGTGTTCCGAAAGGCAGAATGAACACCGCTATCAAGATGGCTACTCCTAAGATTATGCCTATGATCCTACCAAGGTTCATTTATACTCATCGTGTAGCCTCTTTCCCAGCCTGCATATAAAGCTTATACGAACTTATAAAAAGGTTAAAAACTACATAATTTTTTTCATTTCCGTCTTTTTATTAAAAACCTTCGCTAGGCCTGTCTTCAAAAGTGCCGGCAACCCTATGAAATCAGTCACCGTATATATGAATCGGAAAAGCAGCGATATGGATACGCCATGAGAAATAGGCACGCTGAACAAATGTAGCAAGGCTACTAAAACCCCTTCCTGCACCCCTAGGCCGGCTAGGGTTAAAGGCAGGTAGGTGAAGCTTGAAACAAGCGAGTATATGAAGATGAATAACGCAGGGTTTAACTCAACACCGACGGAGAAGGAGAAAAAGTAGAGGGCCATCGAGTTTAGGATTGATGTTGACAGCATGGCGAGAACAACCGGCCCCAGAGCCCTCTTGGCTTTAACCCCTTCCCTCTGAAAGTTTTCAATTCTCTCCAAGAAAGGGTTTAAAACTCTGCCTACCATCCTGAACGAGCTGAGCCTCACCACGAGTTTCCTAGGCTTGTCAGACCAGAGGAGTGTTGCGAAAAATAGGGTGCTGGCTGCCAGAATGAAGACGCTTAAAATAACAATCCATTGGGCTCCTGAAATCGATTCAACGGGACCAATTAGATAGATTACTGAAACTATCGTCAGTAAAGCCCTTATGAGGAAGTCAACCATGCCTGATAGGACTGTTGCCACCAAGCATGCTTCGAAAGGTGTTTCACTAAGCGCCTCCATTACGAACGGGGTTATAAAGTATCCCGCACGCCCAGGTGTAAGATCACTAGCCAACTGGCCTGCAAAGTTTGCCTGAATACAGCTTGATAGTCCTGCCTTGTATCTTAATGATGAAAGAATGAAGTAAAAGGATAACGCGATCATTGTTGAAGCAGCCACTATCAAGAGGGAGCCGACTAAAACGTATTTGGCATCAGCTTTAAGCAGGGCTTTAAAAGTCTCTTCAACATTTGCCTGCTGAAGCAGGATTACTAGAATAAGTACGCCTAATGCTAACTGACAGATTACTAAAAAACCCTTCCCAGTGCCTTGCCCGTGTCCCATATCCCTGTCACTTAGAGGATGCGAGGATTATTAATGATTACTGGCTGCCGCTAGGCAAGGTCACTGACACATGCGGCAAAGAATCTTAGCTGCTCCAACACACCGTTTTCCCACGTTCACTTAACTGGGCCGCCTCTAAGGCTTCATTTTATAGTTTAGAATCAACTCTTTTGGGAAAGGTCTTTCTCAGCCAACCTGTTCAATATGATTTTCCTTTCAGCCTCCAGCTCGTCCAGCATTTTTCGAAGCCTCGTGCTCAGCCTATCGTATGCTTCTCCAGATATTATGTTCTCCTTCTTCTCATCCTCCAAAACAACTAGAAAAGCCCTGATTCTCGTAATCTCCTCTTCTATAACGTCCAGACCGATGGATATGGATGATGCTGGTTCTGTTGACTCAGATGCTTGAGAGGGCTCAGCCGAAGAGGTTTGAGCCTCCTCTTCCGTACCTGATAACGGTTTAAAGAGATCCATAGGTGGGCTGGATGTTTCCACAACTTCCTCCACGGGAGGTTGGGAAACTGCCGAAACAACCTTCCTCCTAGCATTGGGTCTAAACTTGCCTATTAAGATTGCTGCCACAGAGGCTCCCCAAACAATGAAATAGCCGGTCCCGTAGCTCGGCGTGTTGAAGCCCAGTACAGGGTTGAAGACTGTTACTGTGGTTATAAGTATCATCCCAAAAATACCTATAGCGCCGGAGCGCAATGGGTACAGCCCTAGGGCTCCAGCGGCAATCAGAATTATGAATGATGCCAGAATTATGATCTCGTATATTAGAAGGTTCATGGGCGACTGCGTGCCACTAGCTATGTTTTCAATGAATTGGGCGATCATGCTGAATAAGGTTGTTTCTCCAACATTGTTGGAGGGAAGCAGAAAGGAGCCGAAAGGCAGTAGGAATATTGCTAGAATCATCACCAAGCCCAGTGCTATTCCGGCAATCCTATCCGCATCCATCTTTACATTATTTTGTCCTGTTAAAACATATATTAAGCTTCCTTTTCAGTATTCTCTAGGGTTAATCCTGAAGAATGCTGCCTCTCGCCTTACGTGCTTGTTTTGCCTGCTACACTGGAGGAGGTGGAGGCGGCGGAGGGAGTGATTGGGCGTAGGAAGGCTTCCTTCTTCTCAGCAGGAGTATGGCAATGATGACAACAATTAGAGCTAAGACGACTGCGTATAGCCAAATAGGTATGCCGACAGTGTATTTTGACACGGGTGTTCTGGCCTCATTGCCCACGTTATCAACCGCCTCAACATAGTACTGGACCTCTTTGAAGAACATTTGAGAAGGTATGGAGCCCCTGTAAACCCCTTCTTCAAGAACCATCGTGACCCTTGTCCAGGAGGAGCCTCCGTCTGTTGAGTAGTAAAGACTGGCCTCCTCTACTCCTGAAACCGCGTCTGAAACTTGGCATATTATTGTTGTTTGTTCTCCGAAGACAGGGTTTGAGGGCGCTGACAAGCCTGTGATCATGGGCGGAGAATTGTCTACCTTAAGCGTGAAAGAGCCGCTCCAAGACGCCGTATTATCTAGGTTGTCAACTGTTTCAACACTCCAATTGTGGCTTCCCTCCGAAAGGGTTATTGTCTTAGAATACTCGCTGCCGCCGGCCATGGTTCCCTGTGGAATCCCGTCAACAGTGAGCCTAACCTCCTTAACCCCTGAGCCGGCATCCTCAACCCTGACTATGAATTTTACAGACGTTGAGCCCATGACTATGCTTCCAGTGGGTGAAGCACCACTTATGGCGGGAGGAGTGCTATCAAGAATTATGGACGCTGTTTTCTCAGCCTCATTGTTATCGGCCCTGTCAATACTGTAGTATCCTATCGTATGGGAACCGTCTGAAAGGTTTGAGAGAGTAAAGCCCGATGTGTAAATATTCCAAGAGCTACCATCAATCCTATACTTAGTCTGTTTAACCCCGCTCGCATCGTCTGTTGCTGAAAGCTTGAACAACGTGGAGCCTGAAACAAAGGTTGTTGCACCACTCGAATGCTTCGGATCATAGTTTATGGTTGTTACTGGAGGCTTTGTATCAGGAATGACTGTGGCTGTTGCTGTGCCGAGGGTTAGGCCTGTGGCTGAGGCTGTTAAGATCCATGTCCCTCCTTTCACATCATAATAGTCAACCTTAACCATGCTTGAGCCCGCTGGAATGGTTATGCTAGTTATCTTGGTTGTGGTTCCGAATTGTCTGAACTCTCCCTCAGGCGATGTTGTTGAAAGGCTTACGATTATGGATGTGGCGCTGGTGGTTTCATAGCCGTTAGCATCACTGATAGAGATGTTGAGGTGTGAGTATGTTACTCCAGCGGCCATGGTGAAGCTTGAAGGCGTTAAGGCAAGCTTCTCTGGAGGGCCCGCCTTAACGTTGAAAGGATTGCTCTCACCAGTCTTGCCTGCTCCGCTCGTAGTAATTTTAACACTGTCCCGTATCCTGCTTATAGTCACCATGCCGGTCCACTTCCCGTTTACGAATGCGCCTGTCAACCTGGGCTCTATGGTTCCAGTAGTGTCTGAAAGGGTGTTTGTCCCAGTGTAGTCGGTCTTAACATTGCCATAGGCATCATAGGCAGTAATCGTTATTGAGAACGGTACTGCAACCTGCTTTGGCGAAGTTATGGTGTCGAACGTGAAACGGTCAAGCGGCCCCGGCTTGACAGTCAACTGTTCAGTATCGTCACCGTAATTAGGCACGAAAATTATGAAGCTGCCGCTCCAAGTAACATACATGTAATCGTCTGTCCAAACACGGATATCCCATGTCCCAGCCTTATCATCGTAGTACCAGAATTCTTTAGAGTTTCCATCGGATTCAGATATTGTCAGCTCCGTTATGGCTGACCCGCCCTTTGTAAGAGAGAACTTCCTGTTGGCTGAGGTTGAGGTTGAGCTAAGCTTAACCTTTAAATCCCCACGGGTCACGGGCTCGCCGCTATAGGTTTTCCTATAAACAGTAATTTTAACCCAGTTTCCAGCCTGAATAGAGCTGTCTGCAAGACTAAGCTCAAGGTGGGGAGAATAATACTTAACCTCAAGGTAAGGACGCTTAGTTGAATCATCGTGTTCCTTAGAATACATATACCAAGAAATTTGAGTAGCTGCTGATTCAGTACTGTCCTTAAGCCTCCAACCGAAGTTTGGCATCGCGCCAGCAACATCCTTAGACGCAAACTTTTCAACTGAACTCTTCACATTAACACTAAGCCAAACGTTTGAAGTAGTGCCGACTGTTATGGATGATACTGAAACCATAGCGGGAGGCTGATTGTTCCACGTGATTGTTCCCTCATCCCAACCGTCTGCATTAACAAGATGACATACCAACGTTCTGCTTGAAGAAGGCGCTTGATACATGAATAGCATGAGGTTGGCTGAAACGATTACTGAGCCTGGAGGAATCGTGTTCAGATCAAACTTTATGAAGGAGCGCCAAACTTGAGAATCGCCGGAACCCGCGCTAACTCCTATGCGAGTAAGCGCGCCGTAATTGTTACCGCTAAAGATTCCTCCTGCAACTAGTGCATCGCCTACAGGGGAGAAGCGTCTGGTGAGAAGAGGAACCTCGTCACCTGCTACTCTCGTAACGATGCATGGTGTTTCCGAACATACGATTATTATGATTGTTAAAAAGCTTAATACTAGACTTGACTTATTCAACTCTTTTCACCTTTAAAACAGCTTCATAAGATATAAACGTTTCCATGCTAAAGCGAATATCTTGGCCCATCCGTTTTCTAAACGTCTTTTTCACAGCTTCTTCGAGAACCCGTATAATAATTAAGCAATTGTGCTTTAAAAAGTTAAATAACTCCATACGGCTCGTCAATTTAAAATGATAGAAGAAAATAAATTTAGAAAACCTGTTTCAATATTTAAGGGCGCTCCATTCTGGTCGATAAACGACCTGTTAACTGGGGATAAAGTTAGGAAGGAGGTTCAGTCACTAGGCAGGGCTGGATACGGAGGCGCATTCTTTCATGCTAGAGAAGGCCTCGTCACCCCTTTCTTGAGCAAGGAATGGTTCGATGCTTTCAGAGCTGCAGTTGAAGAGGCGGAGAAAAACGATATGTTCATCTGGATTTACGATGAGCTCTGGTGGCCCTCCGGGTTCGCAGGGGGGCTTGTCCCTTTTTCAAGCTCTAAGCATAGGGCTAAGGCACTTGTCATGATGGTTGACACGAGAAGCTATGAGGGGGAAGACATCCTAGCGAGCTTCGAATGTGTTGTGGATGGAAACGGGGTTCCGAAGGGATTTAAGAGGGTTTTCGAAGAGAAGGCGGATTCAGAGAGGCTTTATCTGACTTTCCTGAGATACGTGGCACCAGTCGGAGAGGCTTGGTACAATGGCTCGTGCTATGTCGACCTTCTTGATTACGAGACTGTCAAGCAATTCTTAAACTTGGCTTACGAACCTTATGTAGACCGCTTTAAGAAGGATATTGGAAGGACTGTTCCAGGTGTTTTCACGGATGAGCCGAACTTCTCGTCTAGCAGGCCGCCTCCTAGGCAAGCCATGCCCCCCAGGGGGCCGAGGATACCCCCGTTCTCAGTACCCTGGACAGACGGGCTTCCGGAGAAGTTCAGGGAGGTCAACGGGTATGATTTGATAGATCATCTTCCGAAGCTTTTCTTAGACGTTGGCGATTACATGAAGGTGCGGTACGACTTCTGGAGGACTGTTACCCTTCTTTTCCTAGAATCCTTCTCAAAACAGATATACGAGTGGTGCGATAGGAACAATTTGAAGTTTACTGGACACTATTTGAGCGAGGACGACCTCTTGGGCCAAACGATCCGTATAGGTGCAGCCATGCCCCATTACGAGTATCAGCATGTTCCTGGAATAGATCACTTGGGTATGCATGTCTGGAGGAGCCTGCTAACCGCTAAACAGGTTTCCTCAGCGGCGAACCAGCTTGGAAGGGAAAGGGTTCTTTGCGAAGTCTATGGTTGCACAGGTAATTACCCGACTTTCGAGGACAGGAAGTGGATTGGCGACTGGCTGATAGCGATGGGCGTGAACCTGATGTGCCACCACCTGGTTCCCTACTCGATGAGGGGTAGGAGGAAAAGGGACTATGGGTTGAACTTCCACTGGGGTCAACCATGGTGGGATTACAACGAGTACATGGAGGATCACTTCTCAAGACTTTGCTACGTGCTTTCCAGCGGAAGGAGGATCGTAAACGTGCTTGTTATTCATTCGATTGGAAGCGCTTGGGCAAGCTATTCTCCGCTGAACGATTCCACTGTAAAGGTTCTCGACAGCCAGCTTAAAGGGTTGCTAATGGCCCTTTTGAAACTACATGTTGACTTCGACCTTGGCGACGAGATGCTTATGGAGAAACACGCTAGTGTTGAAGACTCTAGGCTTAGGGTTGGGAACGCTTCCTATGATGTCGTGGTTGTACCGCCTTGCCTAACGCTTGCTGGAAGCACGGTTAAGCTTTTAAAGAAGTTTAAAGACTCGGGAGGCGAATTATTGTTCGTTAAACCGCTTCCTAGCCTAGTTGATGGGAAACCGAGCGTAGAGCTAGCGGAGCTCATCAACAGGTGTACAGTTAAAGAGGATTATAGCACAGGATCCTTGAGCGATGTTTTGCCAGACCGCTGTAAACCTTTGAAAATAGACGGCGATGAGGAGGGCAATCTCCTATACCATTTGAGGAGAGACGATTCTGGCGATACGGTTCTGTTCATTTTTAACGTGAGCAGGGATAAAGCTGTGGACGCTAGAATCGGGCTTCCTGGCTCTTTCAGCATTAAACTTTTAGATACTCTAAGCGGCTCAACATCGGAGTTTGAAGGCTATGTGGAAAACGGTTGGACGTATCTTCAGCATGTTTTTGAACCTGTTTCCTCGCTCCTGCTTGCTTTTTCACCGGGAAAGCCGAAGAGCATGCTTAACAAGCCTAGGGAAACCTTGGAAATACCCCTATCTGCAGACTGGAATGTTAAACGGATTGATCCTAACGTGCTGGTTTTAGACTATTGTAGATACAGGACGAGTGGCGAGTGGAGTGAAAAAATGCCTCTTTGCAAGGCTAGAAAACAGATAGTTGCAGAAGGCGTTGGAACAAGGTTTACTTTAAAATTCGACTTCGAGTTGAAAACCACTCCTCTAGGGAAGAGGATTAGGCTGGCCATGGAGACACCCTGCTTGTTCAAGATTAGGGTAAACGGGAAAGATGCTCTCTGGAGGGATGAAGGACACTGGGTTGACGACTGCCTCAGGGTGATGAGTGTGACCGAATATTTAAAGGAGGGTGGGAACGAGATTGAGCTTGAAGGGCTCGTCGGAATCGAGCCTGAGATGGAGAACATTTTCATCATCGGGGAGTTCGGGGTTGAGCTCCCTCTTGGGAAAAACCCGGTGATTGTTGAGGAGCCTGCTCAGGTTGAAACTAGGGATCTGGCTAAACAGGGCTACCCGTTTTACGTAGGCTCTTTCGAGCTTAGCAACGAGTTTCAATACAATGAAGACCCTGGCAGTAAGACGGTTGTCCTAAGGCTGGATGGCTTAAAGGCTTCGCTCGCCGTAGTCTATATAAACGGTCAGGAGGCTGGCAAGGTCTTCATGCATCCTTTCATTCTTGACTTGACAAGGCTAGTAAGAAAGGGGGTGAACGAGCTTAAAGTGAGGATAATTGGGACGTTGAGAAATGCTTTCGGACCGCTGCACTATGCGGGAGGAGACCCTCTCTACATAGGGCCGGAGACTTTCGAGGATGAGAGACACTGGACCGATGAGTACGTTTTGAAACCGTTTGGACTGGAGAAGGCGGAAATCGTTATTTACGAGAAAAGCCTTTAGCAAAATATCTTTCCCACTTTTATCTTTCTATTAATTCTCTGCCGACTGATTTTTAAGGTGATTCAAATAGAAGGTTTAAAAGCCTCTTTAAAAGCCTCCGTTCGATAAAAACGGTTGCCGAACATAATTGTTCTCGTAAAACAGGTTCCGGATATCGAGAAGGTAAGGTTCGACATGGAAACAGGGAGAATAGATAGGAGTTCAGCGCCGGCAGAGATAAACCCGTTTGACCTTAACGCTCTCGAGGCGGCCGTACAGATTAAGGAGAAGATTGGGGGTTTCATCACTGCTTTAAGCATGGGCCCCATGCAGGCCCTAAGCTCTCTGAAGGACGCTATGGCTAGGGGTGCTGACGACGCGGTCCTTCTCGAGGACAGGAGGTTCGCCGGAGCAGATACTTTGGCTACTTCCCATACTCTCGCTGCTGCTATTAGAAAGATCGGGTCCTACGATATTATTCTCTGCGGAGAGAAGACTGTCGACGGCGACACCGGCCAGGTTGGTGCAGAGGTTGCTGAGCTTCTTAAAATCCCCCACATCTATTATGTTTCAAGGATTGTTAACGTTTCTGAAAACTCTATTACCGTTGTCTCCGAGACGGAGGATGCTTCCTACGTTTTGGAATCGGGCTTCCCGGTTCTGGTCAGCGTCACCAGGGATGTTAACAAGCCGAGGCTGCCAACATTGAAGAGCAAGATGAAAGCGATGAAGAGCGAGGTTAAAATATGGCATGCTGAGGACTTGAGCGGTTTTCTCGAGCCGGATAAGGCTGGTTACGCCGGTTCTCACACATCTGTTCAGAAGGTTGTTGTCCAGAGAGAGAAGAGTAGGCGGGGAAGGGTTTACAGGCAAGTTGAAGAGGGGCTTGGGGAGTTGATGCGCCTCTTAGAGTCTAAAGGGTTGATTTAAAATGGGAGATAAGGGCTCGGGTAGAAAAATACTCGTGGTCGCAGAACTCAAGGAGGGTTCGATACACCCTGTTACTTTAGAGCTTCTCGGAAAAGGAAGGGATATGGTGGAGCATACGGGTGGGGAGGTTTGCAGCGTGGTTTTCGGATGCAACGTGGATAAGACTAAGGCTTCAGAACTCATACAATATGGTGCAGACAAGGTTTTCCTGTTCAACGATCGCATGTTTTCCGGTTTGAACACGATGGTTTACGCACACAACCTTGTAAGGCTTTGTAAAGAGGAGAAGCCGGACATTATCCTGCTGGGGGCAACCTGCTTCGGAAGGTCTCTTGGCCCAAGGGTTGCGGCGGCGCTTAAAACAGGTTTAACCGCAGACTGCATAGATTTAAGGATAGATGAGAACGGTGAGCTAATACAGATTCGACCAGCATTCGTAGGCAATATTCTTGCACACATTAGGACTAGGACTAAACCTGTGATGTCTACTGTGCGTTACAAGGTTATGAGGGCGAGGGATAAGGATGAGGATAGGAGCGGGCTGATCGTTGAAAAAATGGCTGAGGCTCCGCCTTACGGAAGCATTAGGCTTGTTGGGGGAGCAATGCCCAAGAAGCTTAACATAGCTGATGCTGAAATCATAGTTTCAGGCGGCAGGGGGCTTGGGTCGCCAGAAGGATTTAGGCTGCTGGAGGAGCTTGCCGGTCTGCTTGGAGGAGTGGTTGGCTCAAGCAGGCCGCCTGTGGATGATGGCTGGATAAGGAAGGAGCATCAAGTCGGCTATAGTGGGAGCGTCGTTAAGCCGAGGCTATACGTTGCGTGCGGCATCTCCGGCTCACCGCAACACTTGTTCGGCATGAAGGATGCTGAAACCATTGTCGCCATTAACAGCGACCCTTCAGCACCCATATTCCGGGTTGCTGACTATGGCATTGTCGGTGACCTTTATCAAGTCATACCCCTTATGATAAAAGAGATAAAAGCTAGGAGGAGTGGAAAATGCTGATGGAGGGTTTAGTTGAGCAGCTTAAGGGCATTGTCGGCGGGGAGTCGGTGGTGAGTGGTAAAGATAAGATGGAGAGCTATCTGTTTGACGAAACATGTATTCCGGTGAGACCGTCCGCCGTACCGGACTGCGTGCTGGTTAAACCTGCGAACAGCATGGAGGTCTCGAGAATCCTTAGGCTGGCTAACGAGAAGAAGATTCCCGTCTACCCTAGGGGGGGTGGGACAGGCCTCGTCGGAGGGGCTGTGCCAACTAGAAGCGGAATCATCATCTCTTTGGAGAAGATGAATCGGATTGAGATAGACAGGGAAAACCTGATGGCTGTCGCTGAAGCCGGGGCGACTCTAGGGGGTCTTCTTAAGGCTGTTGAGGATGCAGACCTTTCTTTTCCGCCGCACCCTGGTGACGAGGGTGCTCAGATAGGCGGCCTAGTAGCATGCAACGCTGGCGGGGCTAGGGCGGTTAAGCATGGCGTCATGAGGAATTTCGTTAGAGGATTGGAAGTTGTTCTGCCTACTGGAGAAATCTTCACTTTCGGCGGCAAGCTTCTGAAAGACAACATGGGTTATAACTTGATGCACCTGATTATAGGCAGCGAGGGCACGCTCGGGATAATAACCAAAGTTGTTTTAAGGCTTAATCCTAAGACGCCATACTCCTTCACCCTTCTGCTTCCCTTCAACTCGAGGCATGACGCACTTAATACGGTTCCAAGAATACTGCGCTCCGGGGTTACCCCCCTCGCCTTAGAGTATGTCGAGAAAGAGTTGATGGAGCTGTCTGCTGAACACTTGGGCGAGAAATGGGTTTTCGAGGGGAAAGTCTTTCTCATAGCAATACTGTCTGGGGAGGAGAACGTTGTCTACTCTGAGGCTGAAAAGCTTTCCCAGATATGTATTGAGAACAACGGACTTGAGCCATCGGTTGCAGAGAGAAGGGACGAGCAGGAATCCATTCTGAGAGTAAGAAGCAACATTTACACTGCTCTTAAACGCGACTCCATGGATATTCTTGACACGACGGTTCCGCCATCCGCAATCGGAAGGTTGGCGGACGCTATCGACACTATTGCTGAGAAGTATAGAGCGTACATTCCTGTCTACGGGCATGCTGCAGACGGAAATGTTCACTCACACATAATGAAGAGGGATGCTGAGAAGTATGAAGCGATTAAAAGAGAAATATATGAGACTACGATAAGCCTTGGAGGAACCATTACCGGTGAGCATGGTGTTGGAAAAATACGGGTGAAAGAGCTTTACTGGTTCGCACATCCGGAGAAAATTGAGCTTATGAAAGGGGTTAAAAGGCTTTTTGACCCGAATAATATTCTAAATCCTTCTACGGTGCTAGAGATTTAGGATGGCGCTATCTTTCAAACAGTCTTCCTCCTATGAAAGTCATTCGCACGCTGAAATCATTCTTCATCACTACCATGTCTGCGTCTTTTCCCTCCTCTATGCTTCCTTTACATTCTTCAACGCCTAGAAGTTTAGCCGGATTGTAGGATGCCACCTTAGCCACGGTGGTTAAAGGCATGTCCGTAAACTTTATGAAACGCTTAGCCAGCTCGTTCATGCCTGCGGATGTTCCGATTAGTGTGCCATCCGCGTATTTCGCAGTACCGTTTAAAGATGTGAATTCAACACCGTCGTAAACATACTTGCCATCAGGTAAACCAGTTGACCTCACCCCGTCCGTTATCAACACGATTCGATCATCACTCAAAACTCTTGTTACGAACCTGACCATGGATGGGTGAATATGAGCCCCATCGGATATTATCTGCACAGTCACATCCTTAGATTCGAATATGGCTATCGCCGGTCCCGGAGCCCTATGGTGAATAGGCAGCATAGTGTTGAAAAAATGAGTAACATGCTTAACGCCCATTCTTATGGCTTTCCGGGTCTGCTCATAGTCTGCTGAAGAATGGCCGAAGGATGCTATCACCCTGTTTTCGAGAAGAAGTCTTATAACCTTCTCCGCACCCTCAAGCTCCGGAGCCACAGTCATCATCTTGAGCCAACCCTCACACTTATCCATTATCTCAGACAAGACTTTAACCGAAGGCTTACAGATAGAGGATTCTTGAATCATTCCTCTTCTCTCACTGGAGATAAACGGGCCCTCCAAATGAAACCCTAGAAGCCTAGCACCCTTCAAGCCCCTTGCGACTCCGTTCAATGCAGCCTCTAAATGCTTGTTTTCAAAACCCGGCTTATACACTGTGGTTGCAAGAAAACCGGTGACCCCGCACTTGGCGCATGCCTCAGATATAGTGTTAACGGCCTCCTCATCCTCGTCAAGAATGTCGGCTCCTCCCGCACCCTGTATGTGAACATCTATAAAACCTGGGAACAAAAAATCACCTTCTAGATCAATACTCCCGCCCTCCGCGTAACCGTAGATTGGTTTACCCGTCTTCCTTATCCTTCCACGGTCGATTAGAACGTCTCCAAACGTTTCCCCCCAAGGGTTAACTATCCTAGCGTTTTTAATCAGCATTCGAATCCGACTTGAACCATTGGGCTCTTAAACCTTCCTTCAGGAGGAAACCAACAGGCCTTTAAAAGTTGAAGAAGGAGTCAGACTCTTTAAAATCAAGCATCTCTATTCCAATCTCCTGCCCTTCTTTTTTAAAGCTCAGCCAGTAATTGTAACCTCCCTGAAGCTCCAATTCCCTATGCGTTTTCAGCCGGGTTTCTAAAACACCTTCCGTAAGGTGTAAGCCAGACATTTTCATTCTCACGCCTCTGACAGCCATGTATTTTCCGAAAAACTTTACGCTAGCACGTTTAGGAACGTACAGGCTTATTTTTATCGAGTCGAACTTTTTCTCCTGTATTAAGCTGATGCTTGAAGAGACACTCCACATATCAATATGGTCTTTACACACCAAATACAGCCGGTCATCCTTGATCCTGCCCAGCGTGAACTCAATCATTTTCTTGGCATCCATAAGTATGCTTCTCGCCCTACCGATGTAGCCGATTCTAGCTACTCCGTGTTCTACAAGCTCCTCCTCTTTTTCTTCAAAGACTCTCGGAGTACCGTAAGCGTGTAGAAAACATCTTTTTTCAAAAACATCCCCGTCCATCTTGATCTTGCAAAACGTGGGCTCAGGCTGCAAATGGTAATAAAGCTTAGCCAGCTCCTCAACCGTGTGGAAGCTAGTGTTGCTTTCCAAGGAAGCACCTATAAACAGTATCTTGCCGCCGAGCTCAGCTATCTTCAAGTATGGGGTGCCCTTTCCGCATGGGGTTTCAGCCTCCTCATGCCCTTCAATTATTTTCCTAGCATCTTTCCCTATGGCGGCAACAGAATGAGTCGGATGCCTGCTCCTGCACGCTTCCCCTCTTTTTCTCAAGGTTTCAGGAACCACCCCGGTCCAGCAAGGTTTATCTTTAGAATAACTTGGAGGGTGCTCTGGAGAGTCAAATATCTGGCCGGTTATTGTTGGGACAACCATCGTACCATCCTCCCCAACGCTTTCAAGGACGGCATCTATCAGTGTTTCTGCACCACCCTGAACGTATCCGATGCTGCTTAAAGAGCTGTGGACAAGAAGTATGTCTCCTTTTTCAACACCTATTTTTACCAAGTCTTTAACGATTTCCTCTCTGGTTGACTCGAATCTACGCATGCCGGCGAGGCATACGAGAGTTCAAATATTTAGGTTTTTAGAACCCGATTAATCGACCTTTAAACCATCCTTATGAAACAAGTTTCCTTGCTCTTTCAGCTAGTTCCGCGCGCTTCCACTCTATATCCTTTGGAAGGGTTAACGAGGCTGCGGTGAGCACTATGGCGCATATCGCCCAAGTTATGGTTATTATAACCACCATGCCCCATTCCAAACCCATGACAACCGCCAAATAGCCGGTAATTAGAGGTGCAAAGGCAGATCCTACGTTTTCAACGAAAACCTGCACCGACTGGAGGGTGCTTCTAACCTCAGGTAGGCATATGTCCTGAAGGGATGCCGTAACAGCTGGGCCGGCCATGGGGATGAAGAAACCAGTGAGTGCTCCGAATATGATGAAGAGCTCAACCCCGCCTCTCGTTAAAAGCGTTAGGTCGAAGAACACCAACCCGACGGCCACAGAGATCCCGGCGAAGATCGCCCTCCCCCCTAATTTCCTCCTGAAGGCCCAGTCGGAGATTAGACCAGCAACTATGTTTCCGGCGACCATCGCTAAAATCGCCACCAGCATGATGAGCAGTTGAGAATATGGATCAAAACCTCTCACGTCCGTCATGTAAGTGAAGAGCCAGTAAGTGATTATCTGCCAGGGGAAGACGCCAAAAAAGCCTTGGACGAATAGAAAGAGCATCGATTTTCTCCTTAGAACCTCGGACAACGATTCCTTCTTGAAAACGTCCTTCAGCTTATCCTTCACGGTCACCAGTTCAGGTTCGGTCGACCCCCTCGGCTTATCCTTTAAAGTGGTCGCAATCAAGATTGCCAAGAGTAGACCGGGCACCCCCGTTATCAGGAAGGCACTCCGCCATCCAAGCGCGCTGCCCATAATGGTTCCGATGAAGGTGCCGATGAGCGCCCCGATGGGAGCAGAGGTGCCCAGTAAGCCGAATGCCGTAGACCTCTTTTCTGGCGGAAAATGATCGCCTATGAAGGCAACTATGCCGCTGGTCGCCTCGTTATCTACCCCGGTTAAGGACCTAGTGAAGACCAGCTCCAAGTAGTTCTTGGAGAAGGTGGAGAGAACCGTGGTGCCTCCCCAGATGGCGCTAGCGAGTGCCGCTAAACGAGGCCTGACATACTTGTCGAAAAGGTAGCCCCAGATAGGCATGAAGATGACCGCAACTATTGAGGCACCGGTCTGTATGGCGCCAAGCTCGATATAATTGAGCCCGAACTCATCCCTTATCGTTGGGAGGAGGGGCGAAATTAGAAACTTATCGGAATTATGTAGCATCATGAAGAGGAAGAAGACGAATACAGCGTACCAAGCTCCTCTTGGCACTCTGTAGGTTTGGGTTCTGGTCATTCTGCATCCTCCTGCTTAAGAGCCTTCCAGCCAACTAGGGTGAAGCCCAGTTCATCTATTATTTGCCGGGCCTCGTTAGAAGTCACCAGCTGGTAATCCAGATACCTGTCAACATGGCTCGTCACGCCATGGCTAGGTATTATTGCCTTCATCTCCTCGTCGGGAAGGCCAAGGTGTACTGTTATCTGAGTCAGGGTTCCCGGCTTTATGTCCTTCAAAACGTCTCTAAACCACTTTATTCTTTCCTGTAGGTCGGAGCCGAATGTAATGCCGATGAAATTATCCAGCATAGGCGTCCCGGATTTCAGAACCGTGCTTACAAGATCCTCAGATATCGTTATACCCATATGCTTAGCAACCTCAAATACACTTTCAGTAGGCTTAATCAACATCGGAATAAGATCATTATCTAGGGCAACCTTCACGTAAGTCTCTAAGAGATCCGGCCTGAAGAAGACTGGCCCCATGTGAGTATCCAGATGGGAAGGCTGTAGGCCAAGGTGGAAAGCCTTCTCGACCTGCGCCCTCAGCTCAGCCTCAACCTCTTCCCTAGAGGCTTTCGCCACATCCTTTGCTTCTCGATGCAGGTATCCCTGCCCATCCAAGAGGGTTGGAACCCTGCTCCTTGAGCTCACGGGGCCCCATCTGTAGAGCCTCCACTCGCTCGTCAGTGTCGAATGTATCCCGTGGTCGTAATCCGGATTCTCCTTGAAGAACTCGACCGCCTCGAGTATCCATGGGCATGGCATCATAAGGCTGCAGCTTGAAACCACGCCATTTTGAAATCCTAGGAAGGTCGCCTTATTCTCTGTGTGACACATGCCGACATCATCTGCATGGATAATCAGCAGCTTGTCATTACTGTCGAAGCCGCCTGTCAACGGCATACTTCTTGGTTAGAAATGCTAAAATATAAATTTTTAAAATACAAGGTAGTTTCTCGCAACGCGTGGAGAAAACACTCATTGCATCCTCAATTACTACTCATTCTAAGAAGGTTGAATAATCCTTCCGGATTACCAATCTTGCTGTTTACGGAAAGATCAGCCGGTTATTTTTCCACCCGGGCTGTCTCCCAGTTTACCGACCGGTTTAACTTGAATATTGATGGGCATGCTCCTTCTTTCGCCTAGCAATGCCTGTCTAACGTCTAGCGCGCTTCCTGAAAGCGTTGCTCCTCTTTACGTCATATACGCGGTATCTCAACGTCGCTTGAGCATTGTGGCGTAGTGCGATTCTTCTTCACCTTCTTGCTTCTCTAATCATGTGACCGATCTCCGGAAGTATCAGCTTCCTAATAGCTAGTTCCACCGCGTTCTTCGACCCTGGCAGACATATCAGTATCTTTCCCTTTGCAACGCCTGCGAACGCTCTCGTAAGCATCGCCGCCGTACCTATTTCATTGTAGCTGAGGAACCTGAAAAGCTCCCCGAACCCCTCAACCCTCTTCTCAACCGTTTTAGAGACTGTCTCAACCGTAACGTCCCTCGTGCTCAACCCGGTTCCTCCAATAGTCAGTATGACGTCGATTTCTCCACTGTTAAGCAACTCTCCAATAATCCTCTCTATCTCGCCCTCATCGTTCCGGACTATCAGCCTCCTACACACTCCGTGACCCTCCTTTCTCAAAATACTCTCAGCAATCCCACCGGATTCGTCTGTTTCAAAAGTCCTAGTGTCACTCACAGTAACCACTGCGAACAGGAGGCTTCTAGGAGAAGCCTTTCTATGTTCTAAATAGTCCAATCCTTAACCTTCTCCTCAACAACTATGCTCTCTATCGCAGTGAACGGGTACTGGCCCTTCTCATCCTTCTCAATCTCCTTAACCATATCCCAGATGGTCAACAATGCTACAGCCACCCCGGTTAAAGCCTCCATCTCCACGCCCGTCTTAGACTCTGAAACAATACTGCAGACCGCTGAGACCCCATCGTCTCCTGTTTGAAACTCGACAGCTATATGGGTTAGCGGAATGGGGTGGCAGCCAGGTATCAGCTCAGGCGTCTTCTTAACCGCGAGAATTGCTGAAACCCTTGCAACTGTTAGGACATCGCCCTTCGCTACTTTGCCTGTTTTTATCGCATCCACGGTTTCACGCCTAAGCCTTATCCAACCTTTCGCCACAGCCCTTCTCCGGGAAAACTTCTTCCCACTTATGTCAACCATCTCCAGCCCCTTATCTTTCCCGTTCAAGGTTTAACCGTCTCCTTAACCCATCTTCCACCCCTAGCTGTAATCTCCTTCTTCCATATGGGTGCATGTGCCTTAACCTCGTCTATCATCCAGCTGCAGGCTTTGAAAGCCTCCGCCCGGCTTCTGGCTGAAGCAGCTACTAGAACTATGTTTTCAGCCGGCTTAAGTCTTCCAACCCTATGGATTATGACTGCATCGATTATTCCGAATCTTTCTAGAGCCTCCCTCCTTATTTTTTCAAGCTCCGCCTCCGCAGCCTCCTTGTATGCTTCGACAATCATTTCGCTAACAGCCTCCCCTTCTCTAAATCCCTTGACAACACCTAGGAAAAACACTATCGCGCCTACTTCCACTCTTCTAAGAATTGAAGCAGCTTCGTCTATCGAGAAATCATCCTCAGTAACACGGATCATTCTAACCGCCTCCGGCTGGAGGGAACACGACCACCACATCCCCCTCGTTTAAACAGGTGTCCAAGTCCACCGTTCTCCCGTTTACCGCGATAAGGAAGTTCTCCCCAGCCAAGCCGGCATGCTTCTCCCTGAGTTTTTTAACGATTTCTCTAACGGTTGCTCCGTCGTCAACCTCCAGCGTCTCCTTCTCGCCAATCTCCTCCCTAATCCAAGCATAATATTTTACTTCAATCTTCATCATTATTCCTCCGGCTAGCAAATATAATTTATTTAAGCCGGTTATAAAAGGTTTCTAGTTGAAAAGCGTTTAAGCTTGCCCTAGTAGTGTGATACTGTTATCCTCTTCCTGAGCTCTGGTTTTGAAAGCGGCTTATCCAGCTTTACGAGAATCTTTTTCTCAACACCTGGGGGAAGGTCGAAGAAATTATCGCTAAACTCTGCTTTCACCCCTCTAACCCTTACTTCACATGCTTTCGCAATATTGTTCGAAACCAGGCTGAGCTCATAGGTTGAACCATCCTTTCCGTCAAGCTTCATTCTAATTCTAGGCTTAGGAAGCGTAATATGCTTCACTTTTTCAAGGAATACCACGTCATACTTGGGCTCAGCGTCTTCAGGCTCGAAAACGCATGCTAGAAAACTGTTAAACCTGTCTTTCACGTTTAGCTCGCTTAGGCTTAGCTCCATACAGGGCTTTGAAGAATTCGCCTCTACAACAACCTCCTTCTCTCTTACCCATCTCTTGTTTCCCTTCAAATCGAAAGACATGATTCTAAGCCTGCCCTTCACCGGCTTAAGAAGATCGTTGCAAACCCAAGCCTCCACCCTATCCTGCTTGACAAGCAGGCTAACGTTAACGGGGTCGAATGCCCTCTTCACATAGTAGTATGAAGCCTTGAGGCCACCGTAGTAGTCGATCAGGCTCCAGCTGAGTACTGGCCAACAGTCGTTGAGCTGCCATATCAAAGCCCCCCCTGTCTTAAACTTCCTCCTCCTCCAATGCTCTATCCCTGTCTTTAGAGCCTCTCCCTGATTGATTTGAGTCAAGTAGACAAACCTGCTTAGGTTTACAGCCAGCTTGAAATGCAGCAGAATGAAAAACCAGAGTCTCTCCTGTCCAAAAGGCTGCTTATTGTGGAATTCAATGACTCTGCTCTGCGGATCCCTGTCCTCAGGAAGAGTAAACCTTCTAATAGTTTCCATCGAGGGTGCCGACTGAAAGCCGAATTCACTCATGAACCTGCCCTTATCATTAAGATACTCTGTGTAATCCCTTAGCATAGACCAAACCTCCCAGTTATGCCGGTCGCCCTCGCTTTGAGAATTAGGATCGTCCCCCCCGTATGGGCTACTCGGCCAGTAGAAGGTTTCAGGATTAAGTTTAGAGCAAACCGTAGGAAGTATCTTATGATAGATCGTCTCACCATAGAACCTATCCTTTATGCCATACCAATGTGCCTTGAACCCCCAGTGATTCTCGTTGTTACCACACCATATTGCTAGGCAAGCATGATTCCTGAGCCTCTTCACCACTTTCTCAGCCTCCTTTCTAACTGATTCGAAGAACCATTCCTCCTCAGGGTACTCTGCACATGCGAACATGAAGTCCTGCCAGACAAGTATCCCCTTCTCGTCGCAAAGCTCGTAGAAAGCATCATCCTCATAGACTCCGCCGCCCCAGACTCTCACCATGTTCATATGCGCTTCCTTCACCCTGCTTAGAAGATAATCGTAAACCTGTCTGCTGACCCTGGGCAGGAAGGAGTCTGCGGGAACCCAGTTGACCCCTTTGCAGAAAACAGGCACGTTATTAACTCTGAAGAAGAAGGTTTTTCCCTCTTCATCCTTCTCCTGCACTACCTCAATCTTCCTTATTCCAATCTTCCTTTTAACCATGTCTAAAATACCGTTCGAACCCTCAACAACCATTTCCAAGTCGTAAAGGTTTTGCTCTCCATAACCGTTTGGCCACCATAGCCTAGGGTTCTCAATATTAAACCCAATTTTGAAAACGTTTAATCCTGGTGAAACATCCTCGTATTCTTCTTTAACCTGGTCTTCGCCGAAACCGCTAACCCGAGTCCTCAGCTTCACGCGCCCCGTCTCGAAGGCCTCTATGGAGATGCTTATGCTTATCCTCGAGCTTTTAAGGTCGCTGGTAAGTTCGCTGGAAAAATAGAAGCTTTCAATCTTACACACATCGTAGGCTTTAAGCTCCACGCTTCTCCAAATGCCCGAAGTTCCAAGCCTCGGTCCCCAATCCCAGCCGAAGGAGTATTGTGCTTTCCTACCGTAGACACGCGGGGGGTAAAATGCTCCCCCCAGCTTAACGCTGCCCTTGTTATACGTTTCCTCAAGAACTCTTTTGGGCGAATCAAGTCTAACCATCAATATATTTTTTCCTTCTTTTAAAAGATCTTTAACATTGAACTCGTGCTCGTGAAACATGTTGGCTGTCCTGCCAACCTCCTTCCCATTAAGCCAGATTGTCGCAAAAGTATCTAGGCCGTGAAACCTGAGCTCCACGTGGTCATGTTTGAGAAACTCTTCACCTAGGTGAAACTCTTTCATATACCACCAATCCTTATCCTCCACCCAAGCTACCTCAAGCTCGTTCATTCTGAAGAACGGGTCAGGAATCTTTCTGTTCTTCAAAAGATCGAGATGGACAACACCTGGTACCGTTGCCTTCAACCATGGACCTGAGCTCGGCGGTGTCTTCTCCTCCTTTCCGCATTCTTTGAAAAACCATTCCCCGTTAAGACTTATGGTTTCCATGTGTGTCCCAAACATTGCCGCAAATATAAAACTTATGCCTTTTGTTTAAGATTTCAAATAAATAGGTTTGCAAGTCTTTTATCGGGCTTTTTTAACGTTGAGTCGGATCGGAGGACTGAGGAAACGCATATATACTGTTAACCATGAGGGTTGGGAAGCCAACGGGAAATTGCTCAGAGAAACCTCTTCAAAAAGGCAGGATGGCGGAAAGAAAATC
>FMJZ01010129.1_pt1 | contig 60441 bp, 59 predicted proteins | sample 1987881 | NCBI WGS metagenome assembly FMJZ01 (sample SAMEA4378227, study PRJEB15110) | soil metagenome | biome: soil; feature: Field; material: Soil | place: India | collected 2015-03-11 | depth 0 m
CGCCTGTACCGGTAATGGGTAATGGAATCCCTTTCATTGCCCAATAGATAAAATTTGGAATAACGTTGCGATATTGCCCTGGAACTTCGCCAGGTCCGTAGGAATTAAAAAACCTACAGTTCACTATTGGTAATTCATAATGATGATGATAAAAATTACAATACATTTCTCCAGTCATTTTATTGATTTGATATGGTGTTGTTAAATGCATAGAGATAAAATCCTCTTTTAAAGGTAATTGTGGATAAGAACCATAAATTGCACATCCACTGGAAGCATATACAAATCTTTGTAATTTTGCTAATCTTGAATATTCTAATAACTTTATCTGACCTATGATGTCGACCTCAGCAGAGATTTCTGGATAATCTACGGAATTTTGATTTGCAAAAAAAGCAGCAAGATGAAAAACAATCTCTGGATCTTCTTTAAAAACCCTTTTTAAATCAATATCGCTTCTTACATCACCTTTTACAAACATAATGTTAGGTAGAGGAGTGACATTCCAAGGATCAGGTACTTTTATAGATGATAAATTATCCAAAACAACGATTCTACCAGAATCTCCAACTAATTGAGATAAAGCAATGATTAAATTACTTCCTATTGCACCTGCACCGCCGGTTACAAGAATCTTTTTTCCTTTATAATAATTTAACAAATTGTTGTCTAAATCTAATTTTTTAAGATAATCATTAACTAGTTTAACTCTTTTTTCGTAATTAGCCATATTATTACTCCTTTAACTTTTTAATAATATTTCTACTATTCTTTTGGAAGCATTACCATCCCCATAAGGGTTTGTTGCCTGTGCCATTTTGTTATAATCATCTATATTATAAATTAATTTTTCTGTTTCTTCCACTATTTTATCTTCGTATGGACCAACTAATTTTGCTACCCCAGCTTCGATACCTTCTGGTCTTTCTGTTTCTGTTCTTAGAACTAATACAGGTTTTCCTAATGATGGTGCTTCTTCTTGTATACCACCAGAGTCTGTTAGAATTAGATACGATAAATTCATAAGGTGTACTAAAATATCATATTCGACAGGATCGATTAAAATTATTCTTTCTGTATTACTTAGGATTTTAAAAACAGGCTCTCGAACATTCGGATTATAATGAACAGGGAAAATAATGTATATATCTTGATTCCTTTCAACTATTTTTTTAATGCCTTTACAAATACTTATAAATTTTTCACCAAAATTTTCTCTTCTATGTGCAGTTATTAAAATTATTTTACTATTTTTTGGGATATTTTTTGTGAGTTCAATAACGTATGTTGGTATCGGTTTTTTTAGAATATAAAAAAGAGAATCTATGACCGTATTTCCGGTAAAAAAAATGCTCTCTTTGTTTATACCTTCGCTTAGCAAAATATTTTTCGCCCTTTCCGTAGGTGCAAAATGATATTTTGTTACCAAAGAAACAACTCTTCTGTTGAATTCTTCTGGAAAAGGGGATTTTATATTAAATGATCTAAGTCCTGCTTCTACATGTCCAATATGTATGTTATTATAAAAAGCTGCCATTGCTGTTGCCATAACTGTTGTTGTATCCCCTTGAATAAGAACGATATCGGGCCTTTCTTTTTTTAGAATATCATCCATTTGGGTTAATACACTTGATGTTATATCAACAAGAGTTTGGTTAGGCTTCATCAAGTTAAGATCGATATCTGGTTGAATTTGGAATAAGTTTAAAACTTGATCCAACATTTCTCTATGTTGAGCGGTAACACAGATTCTTAAATCTACGGTTTCATGCTTTTTTAATTCTATAATAAGGGGAGCCATTTTTATAGCTTCTGGTCTTGTACCAAATACTACTAAGATCTTTTTGTTTTTCATTATTTTATCCCTATAAAATATTCTATTTTATCAAGAATTACATCTCTATCGAAATTTTCTTTAACATATCGATAACCATTTTCCCCCATTTTTTTTAATTCTTCTTTTTTATTAAAAATCAGTTTGGTTATTTCAATAGCTTTTTGTAGATTATCAGAATTACAGGAATATCCACACTTTGCATTTTCGATAATTTTATGTCCATCACTTTCTTTATTAATAAATGCAAGGATAGGTTTACGAGATGCCATATAACCTAATATCTTTCCTGGAACAACAGGAGTTTTATTCAAACTTGTCAATGATACTAATCCTACATCACAATCAGCCACTAGTTTGGGATATTCTGATTTAGAAACAAATGGCTTAAAATAAACATTATTTAGCTGCTTCTCTTTTACCAATTTTTCTAAACGTTCTTTTTCCATTCCATCGCCGACAATTAAAAAGCAGATATCTTTTAGTTCTTTAATATTTTCTGCCACTTCAATCACAAAGTCTAAACCTTGCGAAGGTCCTATAACACCAGCAAAAAGAATAATGAATCTATTTTCTAAACCATATCTTTTTCTAAATTCACCAGTGGAACCTACATCTTCGAAAGATTTAGTTTCTACCCAATTATGTAAAACATATAACTTATCTTTAAAATTTGGATATCGATTTAAAATAAAATTATAATTCCCTTCAGAGTGCACAGTAAAAATATCTGCATTTTTGTAAGCTTTATATTCCATTTGTTCAAAAAATTTGATTAGCATTTTATTTTTTAATATCCCTAAATCTATGGCATTTTGAGGAAAGATATCTTGAACATTTAATAAATATCTCGATGAAAATTCTTTTTTGATTAATTCTCCTACTTTTGCTAAGGGTAAAGGTGGCGTGTAGACTATTACTGCATCTATCTTCTCTTTAGTGTATTTTTTGATTTTTTTATAAAAAATGTACGGCATGGATAATTGTGCAATTCCTCTAATAATAAAGTTTACTTTATGATGTGGTAATGTTTTTACTCGAATTATTTCGATATCATTTTCTTTGGTGTACTCGGGAAATTCTATGTTTTTGTATTCGTCGGAAAGATTATATTGCGGATAAGATGTACAAACGATTATTTTGTGTCCTCTTTCTTTTAAACCTTCTGCAAGCTCCTGCATCAAATGCGAAGCCGATCTGATTTCTGGTGGGTAAGAATCTGTAATTAATAGGATTTTCATAATACGATTGGTTCTCCTTTTGATATTGATTCTTCGATTTTAAAGATAGTTAAAGTAGAATCGTATATCTCTTTGTATGTAAGTAATGGCTTCGATTTGCCTTTTATTACATCGATAAAATGTTCTAATTCGTTTTTATATCCCATATCTTGATTGATTGTTTTATAGGATTTTCTTTTTCCGTTAAAGTAAATAGTAGTTTCTTTGTAATCATCAATGACAATTGTTTTCCCTTCTGAATAAATTTCTACACGTTCTCGCGAAAAAGCTTTATCTCCCGATGCCGTATAAAAAATATTGCCCACTGAACCATCTTGAAAAGAAATCGTAATATTTATATTGTCATTATTAATAATACTTTGATCATCGCCTTTTACTCTTTCTGCATAGATTTTTGTAGGATTACTACCTGTTAAAAAGATTAGCATATCTACAAAATGACAGATCTCGCCAACAATTCTGCTTCTTCCTTCTTCTTCCGAATGAACCCAATGACTTTTTGGAACAAAACCAGCATTAACACGATAGTGGATCATTATGGGATTGATCCTTTTTTGTAAATGTTGATATGCTTGTTGGGAATGGGGGGAAAACCTTCTGTTATAACCTACCATTAGATAAGGTGCCTGATTTTTAGAAAGTAGATTTTTGTAAAGTTCATCGATTTCATGTAATTCTTGTTCATTGATGCATAACGGTTTTTCTACAAATACATGTTTGTGATTAGTTAATGCTTCTATAACCATCTTTTTGTGTTGGCTATGGGGTGTTAAAATGACTACTGTGTTGATATTTTGTGATTCTAAAACTTCATAATAATTTGTAGTTATCCTATTGAATTTATATTTCTTCCCTGTATGGTATACATTTGCAGAAGAGGATGTAGATAACATGTCAAGTTGAACATCGTTTATTTTGCTTAAAGCCGGTAAAAGCAGAGCCTTTCCGAATAATCCAGCCCCAATAACACCGATATTGATTTGATCTTTTTTAGTTGTGTGTGAACTGTGGAAATATTTTGTTTTATCGTCTTTGTAGTTTTTAACGTCTGATTCGGGATATTGTAGTATTACCCCAATATAATTAGAAGAATTTCTTAGTAAATCTTCGTATACTTTTAAAGCATCATTGATTTTGAATTTATGTGTGATAAGCTTATTAACATTGACTCTTTTTTCGGAAATCAGTCTTAAAAATTCTTCTAAGTTTCTATTTTCTGTCCAACGTACATAACCGATGGGATAATCTATCCCTTTTAATTCGTAAAAGGGATCAAATATACCAGGTCCACCAGCTTTAGAAACAACTATTTCGACTTCTTTATGCCACATTTCGTTTCTATCTGGATGGATATCTGCTACACCTACTAATACAATCTTTCCTTTCATTCTTGTAATTTCTACTGCGGTGTTGATAGGTTCGTTGCTTTTTGTAGCAGCGGTAATAATCACAGCATCAGCACCAAAACCATTAGAAAATATCTCTACTGCTTTTTTAAACTCATCTAAATTATTAAAAGCGTAATCAATTCCAAGTTCCTGAGCAAGTTTTACTTTATTTGGATCAATATCAAACCCGACTACTTTACTACCATATGCTTTAAGTATTTGAACCGTTAATAATCCTAAAAGGCCTAAGCCAATTACTGCAACATTTTCGCCAAAGGTTAAGCTTGCACAGCGAACTCCATGCAAGGCAATTATCCCCAACATTCCAAAGGATGCTTCCTCGAAGCTCACATTGTCGGGAATCTTGCAGCAAAGATTTTCTGGAACGGAAATGTATTCTGCATGACTTGCATATCCAGCACCTATACATGCTACTCGATCCCCAGGCGAAAATTTATGAATGTTTGCACCAACTTCGACAACAATACCAGCTGAGCTATATCCCAGTGGAGTAGGATTATCAAGTCTTCCTAATGCTTCTTGAAAGGTTTTTAAAAATCCTTCTTTTTTGGCTTTATCTAAAAAACGCTTTACTAAGTCTGGTCTTGCTTTTGCTTTTCCGAGTAAACTTTTTTTTCCTAAATCGATGATAGATTTTTCTGTACCTATGCTTATTAGAGAAGAAATATTTTTTACCAAAATACTATTAGAAGAACAATTAGGTACAGGAACATCTGCTAATTCTATTTCTCCAGTTCGATAATTTTGAATAAGCTGTAACATCGCGACCTCATTATTGAATAATTTTTTGTTGTTTCATCCATTCGATGGACCTGATGATACCTTCTTTTTGAGAAAAAGGCAAGGGTGATGCAATTTCCATTAGATTAGATAAATCAAATACATATTCGGTTGTAATATTGTTTAACCTGAAATTTGTGAGGGGAGCATTTGTCCAACCAAAGAATTTTAAAATATCTCCGGTATAAGCAAAAAACTTTGCTATGGGATAGGGCATCCTGTGTATTTTGGGAGCGTTCATATATTCCCTAACAGTTTCTGCAAAATCATAAAGATCTGTTGGTTCTGGATCCCCAACATAGAAGGTTTTTTTATCGACAAGTTCTTTTTTTGCCAAAAGTATGCTATGAATTTCGTGCGCAATGTTTTCCACATATCCCATAGACCTTTTATAATGACCATGCCCTATATGCATATACCAGCCTTGATAAACAGCTTTAAAAAAATTGATGTATGGTTCCACCATCCAGGGTCCCCAAACAGAAATGGGACGAATGATTGTCCATTTGAAAGGCAATCCTTTCCAGTTTCTTACAATTAGCTCGCCTTCTACTTTACTTTTACCATAGGCAGTTGTGGGCATATAATCGGTATCATGTTTGGGAATATAACCCATTTTACAAACAAGCAAAGTAGAAGTAAAAATGACATGCTCCACAGATTCAGCTTTAATGGATGCATTGATAATATTTCTTACTCCATCTATGTTCGGTGCAAACTCTTTTAGATCTGTGATAGAGTGGGCACCAGTTTTTGCTGCAAGGTGAACCACATGGGTAGGTGAAAAATCTAAAATGATTTTTCTCAACTTCTCGTAATCCATAATATCGCATTGATGCCAGTATTGATAGTGTTCTTTTTTAAACGGTGGCTTTATATCTATATTAATTAATGCTTTTACACCTTTTGATAAAGCATAATCCACATAATTCGTTCCAATAAATCCGGAACCACCTGTAACAAGGATTTTCATTTATTGCCTCCGATTGAATTGATATAGATTTTCATTTATTAAACTTTGGTATATTCTAAAAATCTGTTGTGCGTTTTTTTCTATATCGAAATATTCCATTGTTATGTTTTGAGCTTCTTTACCCATTTTGAATGTTAAATCCCTATTTTGATATAAATGTTCTATTGATTCGGCAATTTTATATATCTCTGGCTTTTCAATGATGATACCAGAAACATTATTAATTATTATTTCGTTATAATCACCAGAAACGGCAGCAATAGATGGTTTACCATAAAAACCAGCTTCAAATACTGGCCTGCCGATGGCATCAAGTCTTGAAGGAAAACATAGTACATCAATCTCTTGATAAAATTTGGCTAATTCTTCTTCGTTTAAAAAACCTAAATACTTGATATTATCATCTAAATGGTGGTTATTGATAAACGTCTCAATATCACTTACAGCATCATCGTAAAAACCTGCAAATTTTAAAAGATATTTAATCAATTTATTCTTTATATCTCGTGTATTTTTTCCTGCTATGTAAAGTTTTAAATCTTTATATCCTTTTTCTATAACTAAATACTTTATCGCCTCTAAAAGTTCATATATGCCTTTTGCTTTATATAAAATACCTACAAAACCAACAACAAAATTTTCTCTTTTTTTGCTAAAATTTAGTGTGTTTATATTTTCTGGTTTTTTTAGTCCATTATAAATGACATCAACCTTGTCAGTATTGATATAATTTATACTTTCTTTTACTCTTTTATCAATACAAATAATTTTATCTACATATTTATTGCAAATATGAGCAAATACTTTTTTTCTTAAATTTTCTGTTATATTTTGAACGCTTCTTATATGAAGTACAATTTTAGCTTTACAATTTTTTTTTATAAAAAAGGCATAAATAAACAAAGGTGCATCATTTAGGTGAATAATATCCAATTTTTCGTTTTTAATGATAGAGTAAAGTTTAAATAATGTTAAAGGCAAGTGAACTATCTCCCTTAATAATATAAGCCATCTAATTCCTCTATAATGACCGTATCTTGTATTATCAAATATAGAAATCCATTTAGTAGAATAAGTATTAAAACCTTTTTTTATTAATAAGTTCTGAAATTTTCCCTTAGAAACAAAAAAAACAGGATTAAATTCCTTATGTTTTGTTTTTATTTCTTCAGCCATTAATAATAAACTTTTTGACATTCCTCCTAACTGTTTGGGTTGGCTAATATACAGAACCTTCATTTGATCATACCTCTATTAAAAAGATTCAATTTCTCCAAAAAACTCAACATCATATAAGTAAATATAATTCCTATAAAATTAGATATGTGTATCATACTTATAATATCTCCGCCTTTAAGCCAACTCCATGTACCAAAAACAAAAAATGAAGAGGATATAGCAGCAATCTTGGGTTTATTGTTTAAAATAGAATTTTTTATAATTTGATAATTGATAGCAGTTATTAATGCACCTAATATGGAGAATAGGTACATCAATGGAAAGCCCATTGCAATTAATCCTTCTGATGCAATGGTTCCCGTTAGATTATGCTGTCCTGATGTTGCAAGGTCTAAATCCTTCCCTACAACATAGGTTAAAAATGATGAGTACGAATATTTAATCTTAGTGTAAGGATTACTTAAGTCATCTATAAAAGTATTTAAAAATTTATTCCCAAAAAAATTAAACAGATTATAAGTATAATTAAAATCATTATTCTTAATATATCCTAAATTATATAAATCCCATACTTTCCAAAATGTATCTCCTTCTATAACTGTGATTCTATATAAAACTAGTTGAAATGGACTTATATTATAAATCTGTGAAATTTCTTTATCATAATAATACGCTGATAAAACTATTATTATAAAAAATATTAAAGATATAGAAACAAATTTTTTAAAAGTAATTTTCCATAAGTAAATGACTAATGCTGGGAAAAGAACAACAATTGCAGAAGTTTTAAAGCCCCAGATAAATCCAACAAAAGAAGTTAATATAGCAATAAGAAAAATTTTAAATTTTATTTTTAAAATGTTTTTTCCACTTTTTTTATACAAAAAAACTAAATAGGCTAATATAGATGGAACAAAGAATTTAGTAATCATATAAGCTAAAAAACCTAGACCAAATATTCCGATTGTTTCTGATCTAAATTGACCTTTGTGCACAATACCTAAGACAGTTTTATAGCCACCAAAAAAAAATAGCATTAAAAAAAAGAATAACATCATTACTAATAGAAAATTTTTATAACGCCATCTAAATATAAATTTCGATTTTTCAATCAAGGAATCCGAATAGGAAAAAGAAAAGTATTTTATTCTTTTGAATAAATTAAATAAAATCCAAAATATTAAAGCGTGTAATAAGAAAACAAAAGATGCACCATTATAATATCCGAGCTCTCCAGCACTATAAGAGTATGCGCCATTCTCTACCATTATTATGCCAATCAAGGGGGCTAATAGAGTGAATAAAACTAATAGATTAAACATTAATTCCTCATTTTAGAATGCATTTGTTTTAGAAAATTCCACAGCCACCTTTCGGATCCATACATATCATGCGGTTTTTCTGGTCTTTTTAAATAATTTTCTAATTCTTCTTTAGACCATTTCATTTTTTTTAAAAAATATTCTACGTCTTCTTGCAATTCTTTCTCTGAAGGATATGCATATTTATTCTCTAATTGCTTAAGAGCTTCTTCTTTTGAGATTTGACCAGAAATTATTAGTGTTGATAGATGTAATTTACGTTTATCTACGCCAAATTTTTCTATAAGTATATAGCCTTGATAAAATCTTGTGAATATTGATTCATAGTGTTTATAAGGATATGGCTTATAACCATAATTATTTTCAAGAATATTTAAAGCTTCGAATTTGTTATAATTTTGTAAATAGTCCAAAAACGATATCCATTTAATTTTTTTTATAAATTCATAATAGATATATTCTAATACACCAATGGAAGGAAATGTTTTTATTTTAACGTGATTTCTTTTAGCTAGAGCATATATATTTTTTTTATCAAATTTAAACCAATTCCAATTTTCTGGCATTTTCATACCTTCTGTTGTAATATTAGTTCCAGCTAATATATATTTTATCCCATATTTATTGGCTTGTTGGTAATTAACAGCAAGCATGGCATTATCATATAACAATTCAATGTCTATTACATCAGCATCAAAAAAAGCTTGCATCAAATCTCTATACTCATCCCAATCTATAACATGAGTGTATAGATCAACACCTAAACCTTGAACCAAATTTTTTATATTATTTGCAGCCAATTCGCTATCCCATCCATTATCCATGTGTACAGCCAAAGGTTTTAATCCTAATTCTTTTACTTTAACTAAGGTATAGGAGCTATCCACACCACCACTGATTCCTACTATACAGTCATATGGTTTACCTTTACCATCTTTCTTTATTTTTTCAACGAGGTCGTTTAAGCTAAAATTTAATTTCTTTTTTGGTTGTTTCAAAAGCTCTTCGAATTCTCTACAAAAATTGCATATACCATTTTCATCAAAAATGATTCCTTTAGCGGATGTATCCATTAAGCATCGCTTGCATTGTCTATATTCCATCCTTCTCCTCCAATATATTTAACAAGTCTTTGTATTTAGGATAAGATATTAAAACGGCTCTATGTGGTCCGTGGAAAACAAACATTGACCCAGCAGCACATGCATGTGCACCATGTTCAATTGCTTTTTTGAAATCTTCTATACTATTTGCACCTCCACATGCTATTAAGGGTATTTGAAGATTTTTGGATAATTCGCTTATTAGTTCAAGATTATATCCGGACATTGTACCATCTTTATCTATGTCATTTAGCATTATCTCTCCAACTCCTAATTTTTGCATATATGTTGCAATTTCGAGGGGATTATATTTTGTTTTATACGTCCCGGATTTAATAAATACCCTTCGCCCCAAAAGAGTCTTTTTTACATCTAAAGAAAATACTATACTTTGACTTCCAAAAGTGTTGGATAACTCTTTAATCAAATTTGGGTTTAATACAGCAGAAGTATTTAAAATTATTTTTTCAACTCCTATAGAAAATAATTTTCTTGCATCTTCAATAGACTTTATCCCACCACCATAAGCAACAGGCATAAATGCTTCAGAAACAACCTCTTTTAAATATTCAAAGTCAATAGGCTTGTTTTTAATGGATGATTCTATGTCAAGAATAATAAGTTCATCAACCTCTTTGTCATTAAAGATTTTGACTGTATTTATAGGATCTCCCACATATTTATGTTTCTTAAAATTAATTCCTTTATAAAGACCTCTGTTTCTCATTAAAAGAACAGGAATAATCCTTGTCTTTAACATATTAATATCTCTCTATGAAATTTCTAAAAACCTTCATTCCGAATTTATGCGATTTTTCTGGATGAAATTGTACACCAACAATATTATTTCTCTCAAAACTAGATACAAACTCATTAATATAATAAGTTGTTGTTAAAGTATCTTCTGCATCAGAGCATTTTACATAATAACTATGAACAAAATAAAATCTTATTTCGCCATCCATCCCTTCAAATAATTTTGAATATTTTTTAATATTAACTGTATTCCATCCCATATGCGGCACTTTATATTTATCACTTACAAATTTTATAGTTTCTCCATTAATCCATCCTAATCCTTCTAGCTTTCCTTCTTCACTTTTCTTTGTCATAAGTTGCATACCAAGGCATATACCTATTATTGGTACTTTCTCTTGAAGAACTTTATAATTTAATATTTCTAACAATCCCAATTTTTTTAAATTCATAATTCCATTATCAAAAGATCCAACACCAGGTAAAATTATCTTGTTAGCTTTTTTAATTTCGTCTAATGAGGAAGTAATACGGGATTCGTAACCTAATTTTTTTATCATGTTATAAATTGAACCAACGTTTCCCATATTATAATCGATTATAACTATCATTGATGTTTACTCCAAGAGACTTTATAAAATTTTTATAATTTGATAACGAATTCGGTTGCCAAATATAATTGATGGAATCAATGCTATAAGTAATAATATCATCTTTTATAATGTCAAGTATAATATCAAAGTTATATTCAGATTCTAAAAAAACATTATTAGATGAATCTAAAAAGTTATAATTAGGATGTTTAATCAAAACAACTTTTGCCCCAAAAGCTAAAGCCTCATATAATACAGTAGATTTTTCAAATGATAAAACAATATCATATTTCATTAAGCTTGTATAAAGATTATCTAAATCAATTTCAACGCCCATACTTATAATATCTTTATATCTTTTATTCAAAGCTATTCTTTCTGAAGGATGAGGTCTGAATATAATTTTAAACCTATTTTTGTCTAAGAGATTATAAAGGTTTTTTATTAAATTATTATATTCTTCTGGAAAACTACCTCCACTTATTATTAAGATATTTCTTTTATCTCTGATTTCTTGATTTTTCAATTGTCTTGCCATGTTTACTTTTTCCTCTAAGTATGGAAACCCTATTTCTACTTTTTCTGAAGGTGTTCTTATATTATCACTCCAAAATTTTCCAAATGTTAAAAAATAATCAGGAAGATATTCTTTTATATACTCAAAAAGTTTATAATTAAAATTATAAGCAATATGATCTTTACCAACATAACCATGTTGAGGTTCTATAACAATAGAACCATAGGATTTTGCATAATAAACCAAATCGGTATAACCGCCATAATGAGCATCTTCGATGATTAGAATTTTTGGGTTAAATTTTCTTAAAAAATGTTGATAAAATAGTTTGTTTATATAAAGCCTTTTTCCTATGTCAAAAAGTTGTTTTTTAATTTTATTTTTTAAATTTTCATCTAAATAAAAAGAAAAGTCATTTAAATGTAAAGATAAATAGTAAATAAACGATTTTATATTTTCTTTATCTTTTTCGTCTATTTTTGAAAACTTTGAATATATTTTCCTGCTTATAAGAAATAAATCTAAAGAATAAGACTTTACTTTCCGGGGTTCTGGAAAATAAAACTTATTTGAAAGCTCAAAAATTAAAGTATCATTGGGAAATGTAAAATATAAACTATCATATAATCTATTTGTGTAAAATACTTCTTCAAAAACATTATTTATTGCAGCACCTAAAATTACTATTTGATAATTTTTTTTAAAAAAAGGATACTTTTTTACAACATTTTTTATATAAGTTATTTTTTCCTTTAAAGATAGATCTTTCGCAGCTCGTTTTACATGTGGTTCTGTTAAGTTGTTTTTATTTTTAATGATTTCCCAAAAAACATAATTTCTAATAAATAACCACATAGGAATATTATTCAATCTAAACCTAAAATTTAGTATTTCTGGATCTTCTTCTATTTTTAATAATTGCTCGAACGTGTTATTCTCTTCCATTTTAAGAAATCCTTCCATGGCATGGGATATAACTTTGCAGATAATATCCATGTAAACAAAAACATTAATATATTCACAATCATAAAGCTTTGTGCAGCCCCAACTTCCCCATTAAGTTTTACTAGATAGAAAGTTATAGGTACGTTCAAGATACCAACTATAAATGTTATGATTGCTAAAATATGCGATTTATAAGCATAGAAAATATAGTTTGTAACCATATAATACATACCGTTGAAAGCATTTCCCAGCAATATCCATAAAATAACTTTTTCTGCTTTAAGGAACTTCTCTCCGACAAATATTGGAAGCAAGATTTTTAATATAAAAAACGTTAAAAATGCCATAAATATTATACCGAAAAAATAAATGTATGTAAACTTAATAATCTTTCTTTTTGTATTTTCATCATTTTGATTTAGCTTTTCGAATAACCACGGAGCGTAGGCCTTATTAAAAGAATCTGCAATTATTGCTAATACCATCCCTAATTGCAATCCGACCATATAAATTCCTACTTTTCCTAATCCAAGCAAGTTATTTATTATAAATCTATCTGTTAAAGTCATTAGCATGCCACCGATCGTGTGAGGAATCAATGGAACGCCAAATTTTAAAGCATGACTTATAAAGTAGAAATTTATTTTTTTAACTGAATAGTATTTATACAAAATAAAAAAAGCGATGATTCCAAAAAATAAGACTGATAAAATTTGTGCCAATAGTCTACCTTTCCAACCCAAAAGTAAGATTATTACAAATAAAATTGTTAGTAGAGCATTAACTAAAGACTGACCAATTTGTATCTTTGCGTATTTAAAAGCAAGTAATTGAGCTTGATATATTACCAACAAACTATTTATAACAAATTGAAAAAAGCTAACGAGGACAACAGTCCATACCCAAGAAGCTGGAACTCCTGTTAGACTGGAAATGTAATTCTCAAAAAAAAAATATATTAAAAATGTTAAAAAAGAACTTATAAAAAGAATAATTAAGCTATTCCACACATACTCTTTATGGTTCTTGATTTTTTCATCGAAATATGCCCTATTAATCGCACCATGAACACTTAACCCCGTAAAAACAGATGTTATAGATAAAAGTAATGCATACATGCTTACAATTCCATATTCTTCGGGGGATAAATATCTTGTCAGTAAAGGAAGCAATAAAAATGGAATAGCAGCATTAATTATGGACGAAAGTGTGTATATTCCAGATGCTTTAAAAAGAGAAGAGTTTAAGATTTTATAAACTAAACCCATCATCTATTACAACATTTTGTCCGTTTATATACTTAGACATATCACTAAGAAGAAATATCAAAGTTCCATTAATATCCTCTTTGTTTAACATTCCTTTATTCAAACAATAAGAGTTATACTTTCTTACAAATTCCTCAGGTTGGTTGTTGTATATTCCGCCTGGGCTAATACAATTAGCTCTGATGTTATAACCTTTGTAATATTTAGCTATGTATTTTGTTAATGAAATTATACCGCTTTTAATACATGCATACTCGACTGGCATGGTAATGTTTGTACCTTGATAAATTTCAAACCTTGGTGGTATTACACCATAAATGGATGCTATGTTAATTATATTGCCATAACCTTGGATTTTAAAATGTTCCGCAAATTGTTGGCTTACAAGAAAATACCCACCTAAATGCATATTCAAATTTTCACAGAAATCACTAAATTCAACTTCCTCAAATTTACGTCCATAATTTTTATTTCTAGGGTAAGAAGTATTTACTACTGCATCTATTTTGCCATGTTTATTTTTGACATTCTCTATGATATTCAACACATCTTTTTTCTTGGTTATATCAGCCATTATATAATCAAAGGCTGAAGATGAATTATCTACTCTATCTACGCAAATGGGAATTCCACCATTATTGTAAATAGCTTTTACAAAAGAGCTTCCTAATAGACCTTCAGATCCTATTACTACTATTACCTTATTTTCTAAAATCTTTGTACCATTTTGCATATAATTCACCTTTTCTATCATTTTGAACTGGAAATGAACTTCTAATTTTATCTACAATAGAAAGCTCTATTTCGAATATATCAAATTCTCTTGATTTAAAATCGGGTTTTAAAAGTTCTCCATTAGGAGAGTAGATAATGGAGGATTTTTCATAAGATAAATTGTTTCCATCTATACCTGTTCTATTTACTCCTATTAAAAATACTTGATTTTCTATAGCTCTTGCTTTTAGGAGAGTGAACCAATGATCTTTTCTTGCGGCCGGCCAATTTGCAATATTAATTATAATATAACATTGCTTTGATAGTGTTTGATATAACTCTGGAAATCGTAAATCATAACATATAGTTAAACCTATATTCGTATTTTTATAATTAAAATATGCAACCTGTTCTCCAGCTTTATAAAATATATTTTCCTTAGCGATGCTGAATAAGTGAATTTTGGAATATTCACACAAAACTTCGCCATCAGCAGATACTGCATATGCTTTATTCTTATACATATCTTTTTCTAATACAGCTGCACCAAAAATTATATTTATCTTTATTTTCTTAGCCAATTCTTTAAACCAAAGTAATGTTTCGTTGTTCTTATCGGCTATTTTATCGCAATTCATTGAAAAGCCAGTTAAAGTCATTTCTGGAAAGATTACCCAATCTAATTTATAGTTAGAAAGTTTTTCTACTATCTTATTAATTCTCTTTTTGTTTAGATCTTTATTTTCCCAATGTTGATTTAGGGAAACTAATGCAAATTTCATTAGTTATATCTCCTAAAGACAGGTTTAATAACTTTACTTTTTAGATACTTATCTATTCCTCCTTCTAAAGCCAATTTGTAAATCTTTATAGCGTGTTCTAATGCATCAAATGTTTTTTGCAATTCTTTCTCGACATGTGAAAAGCTTAATGCAACCCACGGCATTAAAACACCCTTATTAATAAGCTCTTGATTAAATAAGGTTCTAAATTCTAATGAAACTTTTTTATCATTATCCATAGTATAATATACTGGACTACATGGAACACCTGTCATGTAGATATAATCTAATACTCCATAATAAGAAGAAATCTTATTAAAACCTTCTATTAGTTTTTTTCCATATTCCCAAATATGTTCTATAACATTCTTCTCTTCCATAAATTTGTAAGTTGCCATAAATGCAGCCAAACTTGACATTTCTGCTCCATGAGTTGTAGAAAGCAAAAATACTCTTTCTTGTCCTTCTGGTAGGATTGAGCCTAGCTTCATAAACTCTCTTTTTCCAGCGAGTGCTGCAACAGAAAAACCATTTGCCATAGCCTTCCCAAAGGTACATAAATCAGGCTCTACATTGTAATAATACTGTGCCCCTTTTAAATGCCATCTAAATCCTGTGATCATCTCATCCAATATAAATAAAGCACCGTTTTTATGACACAGTTCTTTAGCTTTATGTAAAAAATTGTCTTTTGGTTCCATATCACCGGTTGCTGGTTCTAAAATTATACATGCAATTTGATTTGGGTATTCATCAAATAATTTTTCTAAGCTTTCTATATCATTGTAGTTGAATAATTTTGTCATATTAGATATTTCTTCTGGTACACCCTTGTTCATTACTGTTGATCCTATGAACCAGTCATCAAAGCTAAAAAACGGATGTTGTGCGCATCTGGCTATAAGCTTTCTTCCTGTGTATGCTCTTGCTAATTTAACTGCTGCTGTAGTAACATTTGAACCATTTTTTGCAAATTTAACCATTTCTGCAGAATCAATTATTGATACTAAAAGTTCTGCTGCTTCTAATTCAATTAAAGATGGTCTTGTAAGATTATTGCCTAATTCTATTGCATTTATAGCGGCTTGATTTACATATTCATTTGCATAGCCAAGTATAACAGACCTTAAAGCCATTCCGTAATCTAAATACTCTTTATCATCTGGATCGTAGACATAAGCATCTTTTCCTCTTTTAAGAATTTGTGGTGCATTGTCAGGGAACTGATCGGATCCTCTAGAATATGTATGAGCACCACCAGGGATAACGTTTAGTAATCTATCTCTCCAGTTCATTTAAACTCACCTCAGCTGATTTTTCTATAGAATTCAGTATTTTTAGTATATTTACATCTTCATCAATTGAATAGGGATATTTTTTAGGGTCTTCTAATCCTTCTAAAAATGCTTTTATTTCATCAACATACATTTGCTCAACTATATTTTTATTATATCCCTCATGAGCTTCTGAATATGGTTGATTAAAATATAACCATCTTTGTTTTTTTGCATCATATAATTTAATCATAGATTCTTCCCAATTCCATCTTATTTGCCCATACTCCATATTTAGTATTAAAGATCTTGTAGCAAATCTTGAAACTACATCTATAATCATATTGCCATAACAATTATTAAAGTTAAAGCAAATTGCATATACATCATCAATACCAAAATTCATAACTTCGCCTTTAAAGCTTTTTACTTCTGTTGGATATCCTAATACTTCTGTTATCCAGACTAATTCAAATGGTACAATTTCTCTTGCTGCACCAGTTTCATTATTAGAAACATAATAATCTTTAATATCTTCCCAAGGATGCCAATCTGGTAAATATTGACCGCTATGATAAGTAAAATTTGTAACTTTTCCAAACTCTTCTGACTTGACTATATTTTTTATATCATTGATAGCAGGATGAAATTTTAATGTACAGGATGGTGCTATAAAAACTGAGTATTTCTCAGAAAGTTCTTTTATTTTCAAGCTATGTTCTAATATAACAGATGCTTCTACGAAACAAGGTATATTAAGTGGAGCAAATAACTCTACATATTGTAAATGTCTGTCTGGAGGAGTTGAGATAATAACTGCATCAATACCAAGAGTTCGGATGTTATCTAAATTATCTAAACTTTGTATTCCATATAAATTCTCAGATTCTTTTTTTCTATCCTCCCTGATATCATAACCATAAATTTTATTATATCCAAGTTTTTTTAAACATCTTATTCTTCTTTTTCCCATTGAACCAAGACCAACAACTATAAATTTCATTTAATAACCTCCATCTTGTACTTTAAAATACTTTCTATACATAAAAAGTCATATAAGTCATCAATTTCATAATTTTGCCATCTATCTATTATATATGGGACAATTTTATCGGTATAAAATGTAAGCCTTTCCTTAAAAACATCTGTTTTACAAATATATACCACTCCATAAGGGAAGTATGCCTTTGGCAAGTCTTGTCTTCTATAATATTTCTTGTTGGTTTGAGAGTAAGGAAAAACAAATCCATCATCATCTATAATTTTTACATATTCTGGATGTTCTAAATGTATCTCTCCTAAACTTACTAAACTATAAGCATAGCTATTATTAGAAATTATTTCTATAGCATTATCTATATCATCGTCTTCGCGTAACGGAGATGTAGGTTCAAGAAGAACTATAAAATCGTATTTATAACCCTCTTTTTCTAACGTTTCAATAACATGGATTATAACATCAGAAGTTGGTGTATTATCTTTTGCTAAATCTTTTGGGCGTTGTAAGACCTCTGCACCAAATGACTTTGACACTACCATTATTTCTTCGTCTTCTGTAGAAACTATTATTCTATCTAAATATTTACTTTTCTTTGCTTGTTCTATGGTCCACCCAATCAAAGGTTTACCTAACAACGGTAATATATTTTTTCTTGGTAGTCCTTTACTACCTCCTCTTGCAGGAATGATTGCCAAAAACGTTTTCCCATTATACATGATTACACTCCTTCAAGTATTTTTAATGTTTTTTTATATTCATCCCATTGCCCAGTATCAAGATAATCACTTTCATTAATAGGATATGCTAGTACTTTATGGTCATTTTCTATAAGCATATGAATCAAATTTGGCATATCCAAATATTTTTTTTCAGGAATATAAGCAAGAATATTCTTATTGATTAAGTAAACTCCGGTATTAATCTGAAAAGTCATCTCTGGTTTTTCATTTATTTTCTTTACAAAATTATTTTCTCCTGTTTCTACAACTCCGTAAGGAACTTTGTAATGTTTGATAGATGTAATAGTTGTAAAATCCGCTTTTGTTCCCATATGAGTTTTTAAAACATCTAAATAGTTAATTTTAAGTAAGATATCACAATTTGATACAAAAAAATTTTCACTATCAATATCTTTGAGAAGAGATAATGCTCCAGCGGTTCCATAAAAATTATCTTCCCATAAAAATTCAACTAAATAGTCTTTATCAATAGAATTAAAATAGGATTCTATAAGCTTACCTTTGTAATTGAGTATCAGAATAAATTTATAATACCCAAATTTTTTAAAGCTATCTATAATATGCTCAACTATTGTTTTATCTTTAACTGGCAACAATGGTTTTGGTAATACCTTTGTAAAAGGATCTAATCTTGTTCCTTTGCCACCAGCCATTATTACCACAGGTAGGTCGATTTTTTCCTTGGGTTCATAGTATTCAAATTTATCTTCAAATAAATCTGTCCAGACAATATAATCGACTACTCTCTTTTGATTATCTATAACAGGTAAAATTTCTATTTTATTTTCTAACATTATTTGTTTTGCTTTTTCTTTTGGATCATTAGAATAGATAAACTTTGGATTTTTATTGTATGCATTTTCAACGGTTCCTTCTATTGTTCCTGCGCTTAAGATATATCTTCTAATATCTCCATCAGTAATTGTTCCTAAAAGATGATTATTTTCATCTACAACTATTAAAACTTTTTCTCCGATTTCGTTAAATTTTTTCAGTGTTTCTTTTATTGTTGAAGTTGGAGAAATGAAAAGGTTTTTCATTTAAATTATCTCCTTAAGCAACATAAAGCTTTCTGCATATTTAGCATTGCACATTGAACCTCTGTAAGTAGCAAGTGCTTTTATATTATCTACATTTCTAGGGAAAGGATGGATACCTAACTCTTTTTCATAAATTTTAATTATTTCTATTTTTTTGTCCATATAATCCGTTATATCTACAAATACATTAGGGATGAACCAAGAAGATTGTAGTGGAACTGCAAAATCTGTCTCTGAAATTGTCTCCATCATCAACACCCGCTTTATGAATGGGTACCTAAACGATTTTGATGCAGACCAGCAAGCTTTAAACACTATTTGATGATCCGTATGAACATCTTCTTTAAATGGTATATATAGTATAGATGGCTTTATTGATTTAATTACATTTGATATTTTTTCTACTAATTCTTTTTGTGAATATTTATCTAATGCCATTGTAGGTAAATTTAAATCTATAGCATCATCAAATTCATAGGCTTTTGCTACCTTATTTAAAATAGTGTTTCTATAAAAGATATCATCTTTTGTAAAGCCTTGTTCTTCGTGAATTCCGGTTATATTAAGCCAAAATATTTTATCACCTAAACTTTTATGTTTTAATAGAGTTCCACCTGCTCCTAGGGTTTCATCATCAGGATGTACTGAAATAACTAATACTTTATTTAACATAGTTTTCTCTTGATATACCATATATTGTCAGTAATATCTATTTCTTCTAAAATTTTGGGTATTTTATAAGCATTGGTATGATCTCCAAAAGGGTTATATATATTCCTAACATGATCTCTGTACTGTTTATCAAATACAGCTTTTTCTAAGCCTTTTATTATTTGCGTATGATAATAATCTACAAACTCAACATTACCAGCATTCAACCTACCAGTTTGTCTTCTACCTATATTTACAACTGGTAATTTGTAAAAAGGTGCTTCTAGAATTCCCATACTTGAATTTCCTACCAAAACCTTTGCATTTCTAAGAATGTTTACAAATACTTCAAAAGAAAGCGTTTTAAAGAATTTTATATATTCACCATCTTCTTCCTCTTCGATAGCTTTTAAAATACCATAGGATCCTGGGTCAGTATTAGGATATATTCCAATGAACTTAACATTATATTTTTTGGCAAATTCTTTTATTGCTTGAAGTGAAATTTTCATTTGCTTATAGGAATCTAATGCCTCAGATGAAAGAGGATGCTTAATTATAACACCATATTTTGAATAACTAATATCATATTCGATATATTTAGATATTTGATGCAAATCAATTTCTTTAACTTCATATATTTCAGTATATATTGGGTTTCCAACATGAAATATTCGAAATTCTTCTTCTCCAATTTTAATCAAATTTTGTCTATAAATTTCGGTACTTACTAAATGTATATGGGATAACTTACTTACAGCAAATCTAACTGGATCATCAGCATTCCCAAAAACAGGATCTCCTCCTCCAAAATGAACAACAAGTTTATTCATATAATTACCAACTATCGCAGTAGCTATAGCTTCTTCTCTATCCCCCACAACAAGTAGGAAATCAGGATTTTCTCTTTCAACAACCTGAGATAGTGAATAAGTTAGAATACCAACGTTTTTTGGCCGTTGCGTTAATCTATCAGTCATAAACAATGAATCTATCTTATCAACAACTTCAAATCCATCTTGATAAATATCTTTTAGAGTATAGCCGTGCCATTCAGATAAATGTACAGAGCAAGCAACCACCTTAACCTCAAAACTATGTTTTTTTAATGCTTTAAGAATACTCCTCAGAATGTAATATTCCGACCTTATACCTGTTATAGATAAAACCTTTCTCATGTTTATTTCTCCAAAACAATAAAATATCTAGCGTTCTTATACTTAAAATTTATCCCTTCTTCTGTTATTTTTCTAATTTCCTTAATTTTAAAATTTGTATCATTTATTAACTCAAGTACTTTCGTATAATTATAATAAGATTGAATCGTTCCTTTTTCATGTTGTTCTTCAACTACAATATCTTGAGAGAATTCTGGGTAATATTTATCACAATCTCCGCTAATTAAAGAAATAAAAGCATAATAACTTGTAACACGATCCATTTCTTTTATTAGTTTCTTTGCTATATTAAAAAACATAGAATCTAAAACATTTTCAGCTATGACTATATCAAAAAAATTATTTGGGAATGGTATATTTGTACCATCATAAGTGGAAAGTCTATTAGTTAATTCATAAAAACCTAATTTAACAGCTAGCTTTTTTGCAGTTTCTATAGCTTTTTTAGATATATCTATTCCATATGCTAAAATTCCAAATTCCTCTAATAGTATAGTATTTCTTCCAATACCACACGCAAGGTCTAAACCCTTAATAGGTGGTTGCTTTGTTAATATAGGGATAAACTCATCTATATTTTTTCTTTTGACTACATACCTATTAATAAATTTTACCACTTCTTCTTTAGGATAAAATATAAAATTTTCACCTCTTTTGTAACTTTCTTCCCATTCGCTTAATTTAAGATCCATTTTTAAGCCTCCTTGTAATCATAATATTTTTGTCAAACTCTGAAGAAGATTGTTAATATTATCAAATTCATATATTTTATCATATAATTCATTAACTTTTTCATTTCTAAAAAAACCTGTTTTGACCCTTATAGCTGTTATACCTGCATTTTTTGCTAACAGGATGTCAGTTTTAGGGTCATCTCCTATAATTACCACCTCATCTAATCCTAAGCCATATTTTTTAACTAAATTCAATGCAGATTCAGGATTTGGTTTTTGGAATTCTTTTTTCGAAAGGATTTCAATATGATCTAAATAATTGCTAATTTTTAACAAACGTAATTTATTCAATTGTACCTCCTTTATACCATTTGATAACAAAATTAATTTTATATTTTTACACTTTAAAAAATCCAACAATTCAATTGCTCCTTCATATAAACGTAAATCTGAATCTAAATTCTTATAAAAATAAAATAATATTTCATGTTCTATAAAGGTAGGAGAACGGTCATAATATATTTTAAAGATTTCAGTTATTATATCCTTACTTCTTCTATTTAAAGAATTTTCTAAATACCTATTATTAAATAATTTATTTTCATTTCTATTTATTTTTACTTTTGAGTCAAATTCTCTTATTAAATTGTATAAATATAATGATTCAGGATATAAAGTATTATCTAAATCTATAAATGCAAGCTTAAAAGTCTCTTTAAACTTCATAAAATCTGTCTTCATAAAACCTGTACAGTATCATATTTTTATAATCTGATTCTAAATTAGGTTTGAGAGATTCATAATTTCCTTTAAGTAAATTTTTAATATTTTCTCTAAAAGATTTAGTAGCATAATAAGAAAGTATTGAAGCCCCCCCAAGTCTTGGATTAATATCAATTAGATAAAATTCTTCTTTGTTTATGTCATGTATGAATTGTATACAAATTCCACCTCTAAAAAGAAACATCTTGTCAAGATAATCTATGTAACTTTTTAACTTGAAGAATATATTTGGATTTTTTTCTGTTTGTGTTAATACAGATATACCAGAATCCACTTCAATTCTTTTTCTTACTACCATATTTAACTTTCTTCCATTCATATCATAAAGCAAATCTACACTGTATTCATTTCCATCAATATACTCCTGAATAATAAAATCTTCTCTTTTACCCTTACCCTTACCCAATAATTCTAAATATTTATAAACATTTTCTTTTGTGCCAATAAATATATTTTGTGAACCTCTTCCTTTTCTCGGTTTTAATATAAGTTTATTTGTCAGACATTTATCAATCTCTTCAAATGAATTTAGAATCTTAGGAACAGGTACTAAATCCCTTACTTTAAAATTTACTAAGCCTTTATCTGTACATGTTATTAAAGAATTATAATCTGGATGAAATATATTAATTCCATTCTCTTTTAACAATTTCTCATATTTTGCAAGCAATATAATTTCATTTTCGGGACCAGATATTATCCATTTATATTTAATTTTCTTTCGCAAATTTATAAGAATATCTAATATCTCTTTTTCGTTTTGTTTACTTGCTGGTTTAATCTGTTTAAAATCGTCTATTTCATTTATTAATCTACCGTAAGATTTTATGTCTATCCCTAACACTTTAAAACCCATATTTTTTAGAGCTTTTATCCATCCTAATGAGCTTAGTGAGCATACTGCACTTCTTAAAATCCATTCCATTTTTACTAGTCTCCTATAATTACATATGATATATTAGGATTAAAATCAAATTTTCTTATTTTTAATGAATTTAAACTGCCTGCTTTCTCTATTAAAGAGAGAGTTTCCCTTACCCAATATTCATTGTTAATTTCATCAAAAGCTAAAATACCACCTTTGGGAATTCTAGGTAAAAAATGTTTCAAGGCAACTTTAGTAGGCTCATATAAATCAAAATCAATAAAAAGTAAACTAACTATAATATAAGGGTTATTCTTTAAAAATTCAGGAATTGTTTTTGTGGCATCGCCTTTTATTAATTTAACTTTCGGAAATTGATTAAGAAAACGATTATTATCGTAAACATTTATAGCATTACGCAACTCATCATAAACATTTATACCATGATGTCTAAATAGATTCATGTCAATATGTTCACCATCTTTATTACTAACATTAGGAAATCCTTCAAATGTATCAAATCCTATTATTTTCCTTTTTAAACCTCCTATTATTTCTAAATTTGCACTGAGCTTAGCGAAAGTGAAAAGACTAAATCCTAGATTAACACCACAATCTATTATACAACCTTCAATATTTTTAATGATTTTAAAAAGTTCATATAATGCCAAGAATCTACTTATATCTTGTCTCCTAACAAATACAGGAAAGTTTTTCAATTTATCTTCCAACGTTAGTTTAGATTGTTCAAATAAAGTAAATTCGTCCATTTTTAAACCTCTCTTTTCATCTTTTTCCCATTAATTAATCCTCAAAGCTCTATTAATTCATCTTCTTTATAGTCTTTTAATGCAACTTTGCCTAAAACTTCATACCATCTCATAGGAGATATTCCATTTCCTGGTCTTTTAACAGTGATATTATCTTCAGTAAAAATCTCACCTTTTTTAATTTCTCTTTTTGCAACAATACTTTTTCTTGCGATATCTTTATTCTTTAGTTCTGATTTGGATGGTTTTTTTATTCCATCGCCCAATGATTTTTCAATATTTCTTATTGCATCTATCATTGCTTTAAGTTCGTGAGGTTCTAAGCTTGCTTTATGATCTGGTCCTTCCATATTTTTATCAAGAGTAAAATGTTTTTCTATAACGCTTGCACCTAATGCGACTGCCGCTATAGGTACCTCAATTCCAAGTGTATGGTCTGAATATCCAACTTTCACCTTAAATGCTTCTTTTATAGTAAGCATAGCTAAAAGATTAACATCCTCATATGGAGTAGGATATTCTGTGTTGCAGTGTAGTATAGTTATATCTTCTTTTTTTGTTCCACAAGAAGTTAAAATATCCAAAGCATCTTCTATTTCTCCTAAATCAGCCATACCAGTGGATAAAATAACCTTTTTTCCAAGCTTTCCTATCTTTTCTAAATAAGGTAGGTTTGTAATCTCACCACTTGGGATTTTAAAGATTTCAAGCCCCAGATCATCTAAAAAGTCTATACTTTCAAAATCAAAAGGAGTTGATAAAAACATAATATTTAATTTATCACAATATTCTTTTAAAACTATAAAATCGTCAAAAGATAACTCTAACTTTTTTACCATCTCCAGTTGAGAGTCAATTTCCCCAGTGGTTTGTTTTTGATATTCTGCTTTTGGAGCATATTTAGAAATAACTTTTTCAGCCTTGAATGTTTGAAATTTAATGGCATCAGCTCCACACTCTTTCGCTACTTCAATCATTTTTTTAGCAATTTCAATACTTCCATTATGGTTAACACCTGCTTCGGCTATTATAAAGGTTTTATTTTTCATTACTTTACAACCGTCCCTGCTTTAATAAATGAGTTTTCTGGAATTTTTATATACTGCTTTGTAGTAACATTGCTTCCAATAAAAGAAGATTTGCCAACAATTACACCTCCATTGATAATTGCACCGGTTGATATATGGCAAAAATCCTCAATTATTGCATCATGTTCGACTAAAGCTTTTGTGTTTATTATGCAATTCTTACCTATTTTTGCTTCAGCATTGATTACAGCATAATGCATAACTATTGTTCCTTCATCTATAAAACTATGCTTAGATACATATGCTAATGGTGATATAATTACTGGTATTTTAAAATTTAACTGTTTAAGCTTATTATATATTTTTATCCTTAATTCTACCGAATTAATAAAACCTACGGCAATAAAAGCAAGTTCTACATAATTTCTATATTTTTCTAAATCCTCGTCTGTCCCTATAATTTTGTAGCCCAAAACTTTTTGTCCTACCTTTTCTTTTATGTCGATAATACCATAAATTTTATATTCCCGTGTTGATTCAATTACATCTATAACCGACTTACAATGTCCACCGCCACCAATAATTAAAATATCTTGCATTACAAAATCACTCCACTTGGAATATTAACCAATCTTTCTTCAATTTTATATGCATTCTCTATTTTATAACTAAAACAATTTTTATACATAGGTAGTTTATTCATTAATACCCAGGCTGGTCTACACAATACACCATTTTCATGAGAAAATTCTAAAAATTCATCTCTTTCTTTTCTATCTCTTAAAAAGATAGCATTTAACCAATAATTTGATGTTGCGTATTCGGGCTCAGTAAAGAATTCCACACCCAACCAATCAAAAAACTCTTTATACTTCATGGCTAAATCTCTTTTTGTTTTAATAAATTTTTCTAAATTTTCAAGTTGTGCTAAAAGTAAAGATGCATTTAAATTAGGCATCCTATAATTATAACCAATTTCATCATGATAATACTCCCACTTATGTGGTACCTTTGCCGTAGTCGTTAAGTGCTTAGCTTTTTTTGCCAATTCTTCATCAGATGTCAAAATAACTCCACCACCACCTGAGGTTACAATTTTATTTCCGTTAAAACTAATTATCCCAAGTTTTCCAAACGTACCTGTATGTTTGCCCTTGTAAAAGCTTCCAAGAGACTCAGCTGCATCTTCCACGACTGGAATATTGTACTTATCTGCTATCTCTATAATTTTATCAATTTTACAAGGATGACCAAAGGTATGCATTGGAACAACAGCTGTTATTTTTCTGTTTGTTAATTTATTATAAACTCCATCATCCTTAACGAGACAATTTTCAGCTAAAAAACTTTCTAAACTTTTAGGACTCATTCCAAGTGTATCATTATCAACATCTACAAATGTTGGATAGGCTCCGCAGTATGAGATTGCATTACATGTTGCAACAAACGTCAGCGGCTGAGTAATTACTTCCGTGTTTGGTTTCACTCCAGAAAGCAGAAGTGCTATATGTAATGCTGATGTACCATTTACTGTTGCTATTGCGTACTTTGAGCCAGTAAAATCCGCCATAAATTTTTCTACTTTGTTTACATATTCCCCAATACTTGACACATATGAAGATTTGATCGTATCTAATACATATTTTTCTTCATTTCCAACAAAAATTGGCTCATGTAATGGAACTATATCTTTTTTGTAAAGCCCTTTAATAAAATCTATAATTTTTCTATATTTATCTTTATACATTGTAAACCCACGGTTTATATATTCTTAAATTTTCTTCATTTTTGAACCAATCTATAGTTAATTCAAGACCTCTATCTATATCAGTTTCAGGAATCCATCCAGTTAATTCCTTTAATTTCTCGTTTGAACCAAGGAGTCTTTCAACTTCACTATTCTGCGGACGAATTCTTACATCTTCACTTACAATTTTAGCATTTGGATTGATTTTGTTAATTAATTTTTTTGCAAGGTCTTGAATGGATATTTCAGATTGAGTAGCAATATTTACCTCTTTACCTATTGCACTATCGCACTTAGCAAGTCTAACAAAGCCTTCTACAGTATCTTTTACATATACTAAATCTCTGGTTGGATGTAATGAACCAAGCTTAATTTCCTCATAACCAGAAAGCAATTGAGTAATAATTGTTGGAATGACAGCTCTTGCAGATTGTCTTGGTCCGAATGTATTAAAAGGTCTAACTATAACTACTGGTAAATCAAAACTTCTGTAAAAACTCTCAGCTAAATAATCAGCAGCAATTTTTGTAGCAGAGTAAGGCGATTGTCCCTGTTTTGGATGGTCTTCTGTAATCGGAACAAATTTGGCAGTTCCGTATACTTCAGAAGTTGATGTAATTAAAACTTTTTCTATTGAATAATCTGTACAAGCTTGTAATATATTTAAAGTTCCCTTTATGTTTGTTTCAACATAACTTTCTGGTGAGATATAGCTGTAAGGAATGCTAATTAAGGCCGCTAAGTGAAAAACTACATCTACACTTTTAACAGCTTTTCTTACAGAGTCTGAATTTCTAATATCGCCAGTAAAAATTTCTATTTTATCAAGAACTTTTTTATCAAAGCTATCAAGCCATCCCCACTTATTTAGAGAATTATATTTGACAAAAGCTACTACTTCACATCCCTCTTCTAAAAGTCTTTCCACAAGATGACTTCCAATAAACCCACCAGCTCCTGTAACTAAAACTCTCTTGTTTTTCAATTCCATTTAAAATTAAAACCTCCATTAGTTAATAATCTCTTGCTTGTATTTTTACCATAAATAATAAGTTTTTTCTCAAAATAATTCCAAGAAATTAAGGAAACTATTATAGTAAGAATAGATACTAAAACAATAAAAAGTAGAGGTTGATTTATTTTTAGGTCTTTCAAGAAATGAACAGCATAATCGTGTATTATAGGATGTAAGAGATAGACTCCGTAAGTAGCTATACCTAACTGATAAAAAGAAACTCTTATAAATTTAGGAATAAAATTAAAATATTCAAACTTGTAAAAAGCAATAACAAGTAATATAGAAGCTAAAATAAATACTAATCTATTATAGCCTGTGACTATATTTATTCTATCTCCATGAACTGGATATTTTACAAATACTAAAAGAGAAAGTAAAAAGAATAAAAAAACGATGAATGGATTAAATTTTTTATCTTTTAAATTAAAAAATATTGCAATGCCTGACATATAAAGAAATAGATTATTCATCGGATTTATATACCCCCCCATTGACTTGCTAAACTTTTTGATGGATCTAAATAAAAAAAAGCGAAATAAACAGTAATAAAAAATGATAGTAAAACTAACATATTTCCTAAAATTAAGGATTTTCTATAAAAATAAATAAAAAAAGGTGTTAAAAAATAATAAACCATTTCATTCCCTATTGACCATGCTCCAGTGTTTATATATTCTGTTGGTGCTATAAAACCGAATAAAGTTGTAAAGTTTAACAATAAAATTTTAAGAGAAGGAATTTCTCTTCCTTTCAAAATATAAGGCAGAATTACAGCAATTATGCAAAGCCACAACAACGGCCATATTCTAAATATTCTTCTTATATAAAAAGCTATCGATGATTTTAAATCGTTTATAAAATGAGAGTAAGCAATAGCTATACTTAATCCAGATAGAATAAAAAAGATCGAAACAGCATAAATTCCTAACCGTCCAAGTAGTGTAGATGCGTCTGGATCATAAAAATTCCAATATGTTAAATGATAAATCATAATAGATAGAGCCATTATACCTCTAAGGTAATCTAACGATTCTATTCTTATTTCAGAATTGGATTGTATTTTATTAGACATTGTTATCAACCTCTTTAAAAAACAAGTCATTCATGTTTTCGTCATAATGCTGACCAGTATGAACTATAATCTCATTTATCCCATTTTCTCTTAGGATCTTTGATAATGGTGCAAGTTTTATAAACTGTGGTCTTGCTCCTACTACTGTTAAAATTTTCATTTATCAAAACCTCTCACATCTCACTTAGTTTCCAAATCACTTTATAAATAACCTTCTCATCGTACAATGGTTCAATAGGTAAACTCAAAACATTCTTAGCTGCATACTCGCTGTTTTGTAAACTTCCATAAACCTTCATACCATTGTTTATAAACACCTTCATTTTATGAAGTGGATAAGGATAATAAACCATGGTTGATATACCTTGTTGTTTAAGTCTTTCTTGAACCTCCTCTCGGTTTTTACCAGTTAATAAAATTGTGTATTGATGGAATACATGGTACGCTTTTTCTTTTTCAATCGGAGTTTTTAACCACTTTATTTCTTTTAAACTTTCTGTATATAATTTTGCTATCTTTCTTCTCTTCTCATTAAAATCATCTATGATATCAAATTTAGCTAAAATTATTGCAGCTTGAAGAGTATCAAGTCTTGCATTGTATCCTATATGGTCAACGTTATATTTATCTTTACCACCATGTTTTATAAGCATTCTAATTATTTCGGCAAGATCATCATCATTAGTAGAAACCATACCACCATCGCCAAATCCACCAAGATTCTTTGAAGGGAAAAAGCTAAAGCATGCTGTTGTTCCAATAGATCCAAGCTTTTTATTATCCCACATTCCACCAAATGCTTGTGCTACATCTTCAATTACAAAAAGATTATACTCTTTTGCTATTTGCATGATTTCATCCATATTAGCCGGATGACCATAAAGATGTACGGGTATAATTCCTACAACGTTTTTACTTGTTTTTAAAAATTCTTTTATTTTCTCTGTATCTATAGTGTAAGTATCTAAATCAATATCAATAAATACTGGTGTTGCGCCAGCTCTTAAAATTGCGTCTCCAGTTGCTGTAAATGTAAAAGGTGTTGTTATGATTTCATCAGCTTTGTCAAAATACTCTTTCTCTTTTAATTTGATGGCTAATGCCCTTAGTGATAAAACCAAAGCATCTGTTCCAGAAGAACATCCTATGCAATGCTTTACTCCAAGATATTTTGTAGTTTTTTCTTCCAGCTGTTTTACTTCATGACCAAGAATAAAATTAGATTCTTTTATAACTTTATCGATGTTTTTTTCTATTTTATGGTAGATATACAAAGTTTCCTGAGTTAGGTCAAGCATATTGATTTTTTGGTTTTCTGTGCTGTTTGAAATAAAAGAAATAAAATCTTTTGGATGAATTCCTTTATCTTTAAGAGCTTCTAAAAATTTTTCATCTCTTGTTAAGACATATAAATCAAAAGTTTCTCCCGTCAATCTTATAAGCTCATCTTCTATATCAAAGTCTGAATACCATTTGTCTATATCAATGTAAGATGGTGTTTTTAAAACACTAACATTATGAGTTTCTACAAATTTTTTTAAGATATCATTAACATTGATATTTGAATTTTTTAAACGCTCCGAGAGAGTAATTTTTATATTGCTGAGTTGTGATGAAGATATATATATTGATATTTTGTAGTTTAATACATATTTTTCAATTTCAAAAATATAAGGATTATCCTTTGTTCTTAATAAAAGTAAATCTAAGATTACATCACTATCCCATATTATTTTATAATTCATATTTTATCTTACCTCTCATATTTTCTCATCTATTGGATAAAAGTCTTTTTTGTCATAAAAATATATACTTCCGCAGTATTCACAAGATAGTTTATTATCTTCTAAAACTTTCACTTTTACGACACCTTTATTAACTAAAACTGTTCCGCACTTACAAACATAACCCATCAACCTTCCTGGATTTCCATAAACTAACCCATAATCTGGAACATCTTTTGTTATAACAGCTCCAGCACCTATTAAAGCGTATTTTCCAATAGTGGTTCCACATACAATGGTTGCATTTGCTCCAATAGTTGCACCTTTTTTTACTGAGGTTTTCTTAAATTCTTGCTTTCGTTCTATGAAAGCTCTCGGATTAACTACATTAGTAAAAACACAGGATGGTCCACAAAACACATCATCTTCCAACTCAACGCCTTTATAGATAGAAACATTATTTTGAACTTTACATCTATTCCCAATAGAAACATCCGGACCTATCATTACATTTTGACCTATTATGCAATTTTTGCCAATCTTACTCCCTTTTAGTATATGTGAAAAATGCCATATCTTTGTTCCACTACCTATTTCTACACCTTCATCAACATAAGAAGATGGATGGATAAATACTTCCATCAGTTAACTCCTAACTTTTTTGCAAAATGGATGATAATCACCTTTTAACCCTATTGGTGTTGCATTTCTAATGTCGGAAACAATCACTATTGAATTTTTAGCATCATCAAGTCCAAAACCACCATCATTTAAGATATCTTCGTACGATTTAGTATGTAATTCAGTAAAACCTTCGCTAAACTCAAACTCTTCACCATTTACAGTTATGCTTCTAAACGTTCTTTTCCCAAGTGCTTTAACATCGTCTGGAATATAATCGTAATTTACAGACAAAAACCATCTTACCCTTGCATTTTTTAATTTTAAATATCCTGCATTAACATCTGGCTGTTTAATGTGAACTATACTTTCTTCAACTGGACCAAATATCCAAGATAACATATCAAAGAAATGTATTCCAATATTCGTAGCTAGCCCACCACTTTTTTCCTCATTTCCTTTCCATGATACAAAATACCATTTTCCTCTACTTGTTAGATATACTAAATCAATATCGTAAATTTTCTTTGGGTTTTGTTGTATTTCTTTTTCTATTTTGTACTTCAATGCTAAGATTGATTCATGAAGTCTTAATTGCAAAATTGTATAAACTTTTTTCCCGGTTTCTTGTTCAACTTTTTTAAGATGCTCTATTTCTTCTGGATTTAGAACTAATGGTTTTTCGCAAATCGCGTCAGCTCCATTTAATAATGCAAACTTTATATGTGGTTCGTGAAGATAGTTTGGTGTTGCAATGCTAATATAATCAATCTTTGTATTATTTTTATTAAATTCATTTATAAAATTATAAAATAATTCAAACTCTGTAAAAAAATATGCATTTGGAAAATAGCTATCTATTATTCCAATACCATCATAAGGATCGTATGCGGCTACTAATTCATTATTGGTTTCTTTAATGGCTTTCATATGTCTAGGAGCAATATAACCACTTGCTCCCATTAAAGCAAAATTTTTTTTGGTCAACTTTTACCTCCGAAACAGCAAACTTGGTTTAAGCTTTAATTACTTTTGGATGTTTTATTTTTATTAAATTTCTGGTATCAATAATAAGCTGTGCGTTTTCTAGAATAAAATTCGGGTCATATACTGAATGATCTGTAACAATTACAACTACATCGTAAGAAGAAATATTTTCCCTTGTTAAATCTGTCGAATGCATTTTAAGATGATATTTTCTTAGTGGAGGGATTTCTGGTATATAAGGATCGTTGTAATCTACAATAGCGCCTTTGTCTTGAAAAATTGTAATGATTTTTAATGCAGGTGATTCTCTCATATCATCAACATCTTTTTTATAAGCTACTCCTAAGATTAAAATTTTCGCGTTTTTAAAGGACTTACCAACAGAGTTAAGTGCTTCCATAGTTCTTAAATAAACATAATAGGGCATGTTATCGTTTATTTCTCCCGCTAATTCTATAAATCTCGTATGGAATTCGTATTCTTTGGCTTTCCATGTTAAATAGAACGGGTCTACTGGAATACAATGACCCCCTAAACCAGGTCCTGGATAAAATGCTTGAAATCCAAATGGTTTTGTCTTTGCAGCTTCTATTACTTCCCATATATCAATACCCATTCTATCAAAAAGAAGTTTTAGTTCATTCACTAAGGCAATGTTTACTGCGCGATAGATATTTTCTAATAATTTTGCAGCCTCGGCAACTTTTGTAGATGAAACTGGAACTACTCTTTTTGTAATATTGCTATAAAGAGAAGAAGTTAAATCTAAGCAATTTTTGGTAAAACCACCAACGATTTTAGGTATAATAGAGATGTTAAAATCTTGATTACCAGGATCTTCTCTCTCTGGAGAAAAAGCAAGGTAAAAATCTTCTCCAGCTTTAAGACCAGATTTTTCTAAGATAGCTTTCAAATCTTCATCAGTAGTACCTGGGTATGTAGTTGATTCAAGGACAACAAGTTGTCCTTTTCTTAAATATTTTGCTATTGTTTCTCCTGTATTGAACACATAGGTCATATCTGGCTCGTGGTATTTGTTTAACGGTGTTGGAACGCAGATGATTATCGCATCAACTTCTGATAGTTTTGAGAAATCAGATGTTGGATAAAAATTTTGAGAAATTCTTCTTATATTTGAACTGTCTATGTGTTTTATATAACTTTCTCCAGCTTTGAGCTTTTCAATTTTATTTTCGTCTATATCAAACCCATAAACTTTAAAGTCAACTTCGCAAAATCGTATTACTAAGGGAAGACCTACATATCCCATTCCAATAATGCCAATTTTCGCGGTTTTTTCAAGAAACTTTTGTTTTAAAATGTGATGATTCATACATTTTCTCTTTTTCTATTTTGTATTGCATCTTTGAGCAGTGCGATAAAAATCCCTAAAAATAAACCACCAATAAAACCGATAGCAGTATAAATTAATGGTTTTGGTCTTCTGGGATCTGGTAGTAATTGAATTTCGCTTGTAGGAAGGATCCAATTTGGGTTTTTTAACCATTTTTCGATTTGTTCTTTTTCGGTTAATAAATCGACGACTTTTGTTGGATCATAAATAATCTGATTTTTTGAATTTATCTCTAAAATTGCTTTGTTAATCAAATTTTGTCTAAGGTTTAATTTTTGTGATACTTCTTCGCGTTTTTTGGATAATATATCGTTGTTAATTATATTTATTGCAGTTTCTAACTCTTTTTTTGCGTTTTCGGGAGATTTAGATTCAATTTCTATTTTTCCCATAACAGGAGAATTCTTAATAGGTAAAATTTTAATGTTTTTCAATTCTGGGTAAGATTTAATGACTTCTTGAATCTCAGAAATATTAATAACATTATTTATATTATTTATATTATTTATATTATTTATATTGATAATTGGAACTTCGAAGAATACTTCTGCTTTATATACTTTGGGAATCATTAAAGATGTGATGATTGCTAATATTGTGGAAATTGCTGTTATCCCAATAATAAGCTTTTTTTGTTTATTAAGTTTATCGAGCAAATCGAATAAGTCAATTTCGTCTTCGTAAATTTCGTTTTCTTTCATAAAAATTCAAAAAATTATTTTAGTAAATCATGTCAATAAAAAATATTTATAAGAGTTTGGTGATTCCAGCATTGAATTTTTATAAATTAAATAAAAAATCATCAAAAATATATTTTTTTTAAGATAGATTTTGCACAAAATAGAGATATAAGTTTATATGAAACAAGATAGCTACACCACAGAAAAACTTTATCCTGTTTGTTTGAATTTAGAACTACGCCACAACGTTTTTTTAAGAGAAATTACTCATATGCATTTTGATGGTAATTATGATCTCGCAATTTATTCTCTTTTGAATAAATATCTAAGTCATCTTTACGAAATAAGAATCAGCTCCTACAAAAAAACAGAGACGGCAACCTACCAGCCAAAAACGAAACAGTATAGAAGATGGACGATCAAAATGAATCCAGTACTTTGGAGTAAATTATTCGAAATGCGACATTTTATTGGTTATTCTATTAGTGGATTAATAAGAATTCTAATAGAGTGGGAGATGCAATCCTACGGATACGACATAATTCCCTGGATTGCTCTACCTGTTATACAACAACAAAATGGTACGGGCAATATTCAAATACATTCACCTGAACCAATGTTAAATAATTATTTTTATAAAAAACAAGGATTTTATATGGCAAGAGAAATTATTGCTAGTTTTGATGATCAATTTTATTGAAGTTATGAAAAATTTATAAAAATATTATACTATATCTTGTTATTTCTTGTTTTTCTCTACTTTCTCTTTTTTCTTGTTAGTAGAGCATTTTTATTTTCGTATTATAAAATTTCTTTACAATGTAATTATAAAAATCAAACTTATTTTATGCAAGAGGTTTTTATTTTGGGGTCGGGAAATGCTTTTAACATCGATAAAAGAGGGCATACTTCTTTTTTGCTCGATAAAAAATTTCTTATTGATTGTGGTGCTACTACGTTATATAAGATTCAAGAATTCAACATCGATTTGACTTCTTTAAAATATGTTTTGATTACGCATTTTCATGGTGACCATTTTGCGGGATTGCCTTTTGTTCTGATTTATTTAAAATACATTCTCCATCGAAGTGAACCTATAAAAATATTTGGGCCGATAGGCCTTAAAGAAAATTACCAACAATTGATGAATTTAACTTATCCCGATATGGAATTTCCTTTTCTGGTACAATTACAAGAATTACAAAAACAAGAAGTAATCTTTTTAGAAAACTATCAAATCAAAGCATATCCTATTACGCATAAAACCGAAAGCATTGGTTATCGAATTGAGGATGCTCAACATTCCTTTGCTTTTACAGGCGATACTATCCTAAACGAAGAGGTGTTTACTCTTATGGAAGGAGTCGATGTTGGAATTGTAGAACTAAGCTTATGGGATAATCCCGATAATAAAGTGATGCATGTATCCTTAGAAGAATTGATTCATCTTCGCGAAAGAATTCATGCAAAACGGTTGTATTTTAACCATATTACAGATTCTTTAACAAAAGAAGTTTTAAAGCTTTCTAAAAATTATCCAGGTTTTGGAATACCTTTATCCGACGGCACAAAGATTTATTTTTAAAAACTAAATTAATTTATAATCATTTTTTATAAAATTTTTATAATAAATTTCATATTCTTCTGGCCTTACCAAATGAATCTCAAAAGGAGAAAAAGGATCAATTTGTTTTTTGATGAGTGTTCTGATAATTCGATTTTCTTCCCAATTCGAAGATAAGTTTTCCGAAATAATCATTACATCGATATCACTATTAGGAGTATGTTCATTCCTTACAATAGAACCAAAAACCATCACCTGAATATTTTTTCCTAGTAGTTCCACTGCAATTTCTTTGATTTTTTTTGAATATTCTAAGTAATTTAGAAAATACTTCTGTTTTTCTTGTTGGATCTTTTTATAGACCAAAATCCAATGGTTCATTCATCCTTTCCTCTAAAAATTTTATAAAATTTTTATAATTATCAATCAATTTTTCTACTAAGTTTTTGCTAAATTCTTTCGGAAAATATCTACTTGTAAAATAAGCATCCGAAAGATCATCAAAAAATAATTCATTTTCTTTCAAATAATCATGAATTTCTTTCGATTCGTAAGCCTCACTCAACATTTTGATAAGTTGAACCAAGTAATGGGTTTTAGGCCATTCTCCCATTTTTTTTGCAAGAAAATATTTTACTAAAAGCTGACACGATTGTTCCATGTTAAAAGCAGCTAAATCATAATCTCCCTTCTCGAAAAGATAGATTGCATTATGATAGAATTTTTTGCTTTTTTCTTTTAAAAATAGCATTCAAATTCTAGGTTTTCTTAATCTTTTAAAAGAGTAAATTCTTTTTTCCTGATTTTATTCTTTATAATTGATTCAATTCAAACTTATGGTTCTTTTATATTTTAGACAATTTCTATTTGACATTTTTATGTTCTTTAAAAAATAGCAGTATGAAAATTGATAACAAGGTTGTCTTAATTACGGGAGCATCTTCTGGCATAGGAGAAGCTCTGGTAAAAGAATTTGCTCAACATCATTGTCATTTGATTTTGGTTAGCCGAAATCAAGAAAAATTAAAACAGATCATGCAAGAGATTTCTTATCCCTCAAATCAATTTTTGATTGTGCCTTTCGATTTAACAAAGTATAAAGAGTTGCCCACTTTGGTTCAGAAGATTGTTCAAAAATATCCAAAGATTGATGTAATCATCAACAACGCAGGGGTAACACAACGCTCTCTTGCCAAAGAGACTACCATAGAAACAACAGAAAAGTTATTTGCCTTGGATTTTTTTTCGCCCATTTATTTAACTCAACTTCTTTTACCTTATTTGAACGAACCAGCAAATATTACCGTCATTTCTAGTGTTGCGGGAAAGTTGGGTTCACCTTATCGCTCTACTTATGCTGCGGCAAAACATGCTTTACATGGGTATTTTGATTCTTTAAGAGCAGAGTTGCACAAAGAAAACAAAAAAATTCAAGTATTGATTGTATGTCCTGGTTTTGTTAAAACCAATATTTCCCTCAATGCCCTCAAAGGAGATGGTTCTACTCACAACCAATTGGACGAAGGAATCCAAAAAGGTTTAGATCCTCAATACGTAGCAAAAAAAATCCTTGATGCTATCCAACACGAAAAAGAGGAAATATTAGTTGCAGGTTTTAAAGAATCTTTTGCTGTATTTTTAAAACGATTTTTCCCAAGAGTTTTATCTAAAATATTAGTAAAAGCAAAGGTAACTTGATCATTGTTTTAAATCCAAAAGTAATCCGCGAATTTCTTTTAAATTTCTGAGTATTTCGAAGGCGGTATTCTTTTTTGATTGGATGGCTAACATCATTTTATGAAGTTTATCATCGATTACTTTAACATAGGACAAAATTACTTCTTTTCCCGAGCTTGTTCTTCGTTTTATTGATTCTATCTTCATATTTCGTTTTACCAAAATTTCTGCAATATTTTTCACTATTTGTTTGTATTTTTCTAAATGTTCTTCTGTTGGATTTTCGATGAGTTGTTTTTCTACATCAGGTAATTCTTTCCATAACCGATTTAGCTCTGGTTCTTTTTTTTCTGGTATCAATTCTTCGATAAGTTCATCGAAGGTTTTAATTTCTTTTTTATTTTTATTAGAAGAGATTTTTTCTTTCGTCTTTTTAACAGCAGAATTGTTTAAAAGAGGAGCTAATTTCGCTTCGCTATGGGTAGTATTGAAATTCGATGGATTGATGACTTTCATACTAAAATCACTATCGGAATTTTTTGGATTTATTGTCGACTTTTTTAAGATTTTTTATATATTGAAAGCGAGATATTTTTTAATTGACATTAGAACTAGAATTTCGGTTTAAGTTTAAATATTTGATTTTAAAAAAGGAATCCTATGCCAGATATAAATAATCCTCTAATCGTTCAGTCCGATAGAACCATGCTACTTGAGGTTCACAACCCACGTTTTGATGATTGTAGAGCCTTTTGTAGTAGGTTTGCGGAATTAGAGAAAAGTCCAGAACACTTCCACACTTATAGAATTACTGCTTTGTCCCTTTGGAATGCAGCATCCAGTGGGATGACCGCAGAAGAAATCATCGCTGGACTAGAAGAATTTACCAAATACCCCTTACCAAAAAATGTCATTAACGAAATCAAAGAACAGATTTCTCGATATGGAAAAGTCAAATTGGTCAAAGAAGAAGATGGGGAACTTTATATCATTTCGGAAGAACCGAATTTTTTAAAAGAAATTGCTCATCATCGTTCTATTCAGAATTATATAAAAGAATTTCAGAACAATCGGATTGCTGTTCTTAAAGAATATCGAGGACATATTAAACATGCTTTGATCAAAATTGGTTATCCCGTAGAAGATTTAGCTGGGTATGACGAAGGGGCTGCTTATAACTTTAATTTTAGAGCAGTGACGCGTTCTGGAAGACCATTTAGTATGAGGGATTACCAACGCAAAGCTGTAGAAGTCTTCCATGCTGGTGGTAGTAAATATGGTGGTTCTGGTGTGATTGTTCTACCTTGTGGTGCAGGGAAAACCATTGTGGGTATTGGTGTAATGCAACTTGTGGGTGCTTATACACTGATTCTTGTAACCAATACGCTGTCGATTCGTCAGTGGAAAAACGAAATCTTAGATAAAACCGATATTCCCGAAGAAGACATTGGAGAATATAGTGGCGAAAAAAAAGAAATCAAACCCATTACAATTGCCACCTACAACATTGTAACCCATAGAAAGAAAAAGGGAGGTGATTTTACTCACTACCATCTTTTTAGCGCTGCTAACTGGGGACTAATTATCTACGACGAGGTTCACCTTCTTCCTGCACCAGTATTTCGCTTAACTTCGGAACTACAAGCCAAAAGAAGATTAGGGTTAACAGCAACACTTGTTCGCGAAGATGGTTTAGAAGAAGATGTATTTTCTTTGATTGGTCCCAAAAAATACGATGTACCTTGGAAAGAATTAGAAAAACAGTCTTGGATAGCAAATGCAAAGTGTATAGAGATTCGCGTAGATATGGACGAAGAGTTAAGAGCACAGTATTCTGTTTCTGACGATAGAGAAAAATATCGATTGGCATCCGAAAACCCTGCTAAATTAGACGTGATCAAAGTAATCATGGAAGAACACGGAAAAAACAACATTTTGATCATTGGCCAATATCTCGATCAGTTAGAAAAAATTTCTAAAAAGTTCAAACTACCCATCATTACAGGACAAACTCCCTTATCAGAAAGAGAACGTCTGTATAAAGCTTTTCGAGAAGGCAAAGAACCCTGTTTGATTGTTTCGCGTGTTGCAAACTTTTCGATTGATTTACCCGATGCACGTGTTGCAATACAAGTAAGCGGTACATTTGGTTCAAGACAAGAAGAAGCACAACGATTGGGTAGAGTATTAAGACCCAAAGGAAACGATAATATGGCATATTTTTATACCATTGTAAGTCGAGATACAACAGAAGAAACCTTTGCACAAAACCGACAACTCTTTTTAACAGAACAAGGTTATGAATATCAAATCTATACATTCGATGAATACTTAAAAATGCGCGGAAAAGCAAGAGAAATCATAACACAAAGATAATTATGAAAAAAACAATTTTTATTACTGGTTCCACCGATGGTATTGGGAAAGAATTAGCAATACGATTAGCAAACGAAGGGCATAATGTAATCCTCCATGGAAGAAATCCAGAAAGATTAAATCATGTTATATCAGAAATCGAAACGAAGACTGGTAAAAAATGCAAAGGGTATGTTGCCGATTTAAGTAATTTTGAGCAAGTTTCTACGATGTGTCAGAATATACAAAACGAATTATCTGATCTTGATGTTTTAATTCACAATGCTGGAACCTACGAAAAGACTCTTCAATTCAACCAAGATCAGATCGAAAAAACTTTCGCTGTAAATTATGTATCGAACGTACTAATAAACGAAAAATTAATGGATTTTTTTACTAAAAAAGAACGACAAAATAACTTACGAATTATCTTGGTAAGTTCTATTGCACACCAAAGTGGTAAGTATAATTTAGACAATTGGTTTAAGCCAACATCTTATAATGCATATCTAGCTTATGCCAATTCAAAAATGGCACAAATCATGTATTGTTATTACGTAGCGCCCTTTTTAGAAAAACATCGTATTGTGATTCATACAATGCATCCTGGGGTAATAGACACAAAAATCCTTCGCGATAATTTTGGTATGAAAGGTGCACCAATTTCCGAAGGCATAAAAACGATGTATTACTTGGCAATGTCGGACGAAGTAGAAAATACAACTGGAAAATATTTTGTAGATCAAAAGATTCATCGATCTTCGCCAGATACTTACAACGAAGAATATCAAAAGCAATTATATTTAAAAACAAAAGAGGTAATTAAAAATTATTTATAAATACTATTATAAACTAAATATAAAAAATGTTTAAATTCTTTCTCGGTTCCAACAGAAAGACCGATTTCGCAGGTTAGGTTGCTACTACAATATTCCTCGAATGTTTCTTTTTCTAGTCTTTTTTTTATGTTTTTTGTAGAAGATGTGAACACCTCTGGTACAAAAATACCTTTATCTCCTGCAAATCCACAGCATTCCGAATAAGGAGAAACTTCAACGCTATCAGATATTGTCATAAGAATTTCTTTTAATTTTTCTGTTAATTGAGTTTTTTGTAGAGAACATAAATTTTGGATATAAATATTTTTATAAATTTTTTTGAATTTATCGGGTTGACTTTTATACAAAAGATAAATCCATTCGATGGAATCTAATATTCTAAAAGATAAAAATTCTTGGTTGGTTTTAAATGCATATGTACAAGAAGTATTGTCGATAATAATGGGAATATTTGGGTTAAGCTGATTGAATAAGGATTGAGTTTTATGCTTCATCTGAGACTTTGCTAAGAAGAATCCTTTACTTTCGTAGGGCTGAGAACAACAATAGCCCGAAGAATTAATTACTTGAATGTTTAAGTTAAAAGCTTCTCCAATTTTGGGAATCAAATAAAACAGTTCTAAATAATGAGGAATTTTAAAAAATCGCGAAATACAAGTAGGAAAATAATAATAATCAATTTTTTTTAAATCTTTTTTATTATATTTTTTAATAAAATTCTTATAAGAAGTTCCTTTGATATGCTTGTAATAATATAAAGGATTTTTGAATAATTTATGCAAAATTGTTTGGATTGGATTCATAAAAGGAAATAACTTAAACAAAACATAGAGTATATTAAATTGAGTACTAATAAACTTTTCTATCAAAGAAAAATATCGAACGGTCCAGTTGGCAATTTTATTTGCTATACTTGAATGTTTTTGAAATTTTATAAATTTTACAAAATTTCCTGTGTTTATGTTTACTGGACACATCGATTCGCAAAGTCCACATCCAACACATGTGTCGAAGAAATAATCATCAACAAACGGCGAATAGGCAAAAGCTGGATTTCTTTTTATTTCTCTTTGCAAAACAATGCGTTTTCTTGGGGTGGATGTAATATATCTACTTGGACAAACAGATTCGCAAAAACCGCATTCAATGCATTTTTCTGCAATCATCAATTCTTTGTAATTGTTTTTTTCCGAAGAGAAGGCAGGAATTTCTTTTAGATTTTTGATATGAGCATTGGGATCTTCGTTTATTATAACACCTGGGTTTAGAATGTTGTTGGGATCAAACAGGGTTTTGATTTTCTTCATGATTTCGTAAGCATCACGACCCCATTCAAGTTCTACGAAGGGTGCCATGTTTCTACCTGTACCATGTTCTGCTTTTAAAGAACCGTGGTATTTTTCTGCAACAAGTTCTACAACATCCTTCATAAACTTGTCGTATTGTTCGATGAATTTGGGATGGTTAAAACTTTGGGTTATAACAAAGTGTAAGTTTCCATCTTTTGCATGTCCAAAAATGATGGCATTATCGTAGTGGTGCTTTTTAAAAAGCTTTTGTAGTTCAATCGTAGCATAGGGAAGTTTATCTAAGGGAAAAGCAATGTCTTCGATAATCACTGTTGTGCCTTTTTCGCGAACAGCACCAACAGAAGGAAATAGTCCTTTCCGAACTTTCCATAGAATATTTCTTTTGTAAGGATCATCGGTAAATTCTGGTTGATAGAGTAGTCGAAAATTTTTTAGATGATGGTTCAATTCCCTCTTAAACTGATGGAGTTCTTCTTTTGAAGAAAATTCAAACTCAACCAATAAGCAAGTGGCATCCTCTGGCAAGTTTTTTAAATCGCTAGGAATTTCTGGTTTATCTTCTATAGAACGAATTGCAGCACGATCCATTAGTTCCACAGCGACTGCATTGATTTTGACCAAGTATGGAATCGATTCGCAAGCAGTGAATATATCGGGAAAACTTAAAATACCTGTATATTTAAAAGGAAGGTCTGGAATGGTTTTTAATTCTGCTTCTGCGATGTAGCCTAATGTTCCTTCTGATCCAATCATCAAATGCGCGATAATATCGCTTACTTTTTCGAAATCAATAAAAGCATTAAGAGAATACCCAATGGTATTTTTGATCGCATATTTTTTTTTGATTTTATCGAGAAGTGAAGGATTGTTCAAGATTTGATTTTTTATTTCTAAAACCTTTTCGTAGATTTCGGGTACATCATTTTTTAGTTTTTCTTCACAATTGGGATCAAAGGTATCTAGGACATAGCCATTGTACAAAACCACTTTTATGTTTTGCAAAGTATGATAAGAATTGAACTGTACACCACAGCACATTCCACTTGCATTGTTGGCAAGGATTCCTCCCATCATACACGAATTAATCGATGCGGGATCTGGACCAATTTTACTGGAATAGTGTCTTAAAAAAAGGTTTAAATGTTGACCAATAATGGCTGGTTCAAATTTTATGCTTTTACCGTTGTTAAGAATTTCGTAGGAATTCCAACCATCAGAAAAACCAATGTCTACAACAATTCCATTACCAACTGCCTGACCAGATAGACTTGTTCCCGCTGTACGAAATGTTATAGGAATTTTATATTGATTTGCTATAAATAAAATAAATTGAATTTCTTTAATATTGATAGGACGAACTACTACCTTTGGTTTAAGATAATAAAAACTAGCATCATACGAATAAGAAATTAAATCAACTTCTTTGTAGAGGATTCTATCTTCGGGGATTTGTTGCTTTAATTGTTGAACTAAATCCAATTCAGTAATTTCGGACTTCACAATTAATTTATTTTTAATATCAAAGGATTATCAAGAAATTTTTCGTTTTAAAATAAACTTTTTTTCGTGTACCAACGGATTTTGTATTTTAAAAAAACATTTAGCCCAGTGGCAACATCAACGATTTGTTGGTTTTTTATAATAATTATTGTAGGATAACCTTGGATGTTAAAATAATTTGTCAATGCATAATTTTTATCGATTACGATGGGATAGCTAACAGGATGATTTTTTAAATAATTCTCTACAAGGGATTGATCTTCGCTTGTAATTCCAAAGATTTCTAACCCATCGGATTTTAAATCTTGGTAAGTACTTTCTAATAATGGCATTTCTACTTTACAAGGAAGACACCAAGTAGCCCAAAAATTTATTACAATCGTTTTATCTTTAATTTCCGAAAGATGATATTCTTGGTTTTTTAAATCCACTAGTATAAGATCCTCTCTTAATCGCGAATTTTCCAATTTACTGTTATTTAAATACAATGGAATTCGCTGATATAACAAATATACAATCAGAATCCCTAGAATAATAATTGTAGAAAGATTTTCTTTTATGTAATCCATTTTTATCTAATTCGTTTTTTGCATAAAATAGTTACGTTGTTTTAAAAAATATTTGAAAGTTTATCCAAAAAAAAATTCTTGTTAGTATGTACGAAAATTGTATCTTTTGTAAAATTGTTCGAAAAGAAATTCCTTCAAACATTGTTTTCGAAGATGACGATTTACTTGCTTTTTACGATATCAATCCGCAGGCACCTGTCCATATACTCATAATTCCCAAAAAACATATTCTTTCTTTGGCAGAAGTGCGAGAAGAAGATCAAGAAATTTTGGGCAAATTGCTTTTAGGTGCATCGAAGGTAGCGAAGAAATTAGCGATATCAGAAGATGGTTATCGCGTGGTTATCAATACAAATCGGGATGCACAACAGACGGTTTTTCATATCCATGTACATGTAATTGGTGGAAGACCCATGAGTTGGCCACCCGGTTAATCTAGCTTGCTGTATCGAGTAATCTGACGAATCTTGTGTTGATAACGCGATGAACTAAATTGTTGTATCGAACAAGCTGGCGGGCATTTTGTTGGCCATGCATCGAATCATTCACCGAGTTGGAATTCTTTTAATAGGTTTTCTAGTTCTTGGATTTTTCTTTCTAACTCGGTTGCTTTGGTGTTGATCATTCTAGCATTTTCTGTGGATGTAAGAATAGTTTTGTTGATGGATGCAATCGATTCGGTAATTTCTTTGATTGCCATTTTTTGTTCCATGATGTTGGATTGAATTTCGTTGGATTTTTGAACAACACTTCGTGTTTGAGATAATACGCCTGTATTAACAAATTCTTGTTTAATAATTACTTCCGAGATTTTTTGAGATAATTGGTTGATGTTTTGGAATTCTTGAATCATATCGGTTAGGATATTTTTTACTTTGCTAGAAACTTGAATTCCATAATGGATTTGTTCGTTAGAATTTTTGATAAGGGAATTGATATCTTTGATGGAATTCATGGTTTTATCTGCAAGTTTCGATACTTCGTCCGCTACAACGGCGAAACCTTTACCATATTCGCCGGCACGAGCAGCTTCGATAGAAGCATTAAGGGAGAGTAAGTTGATTTGGTCTGCAATTTCTTTAACGATGTTGATAATACTTGTAATTTTTATAGACGTTTGTTGGATTTGGTTCATTGCATCGGTCATGGTTAGGATTTCTTTTTCGCTCATGCTTTTAAGTTTTTCGGATTCGTTGATGATGGATTTAATTTCTTTAAGGTTTTGTTGAGCTTCTTTGATTACAGTTGTTAATTCGTCGATGCTTTTAGATAGGTTGTTGATCAAATAAGTTTGTTCGTTGGTAAATTCGGAGATTTTATCCATTGTAGCAGAAATTTCTTCGATGGAGGCAGAGATTTGTTCTGTTGTAGCGGCTTGGTTTTCGGAATCATGAACGAGATGTTCTGTTAGGGATTTAAAGTTTTGGGAGAATTGCTTGGAGATATTGGTAAGTTGAATGGTTTCTTTTAGTGTATGGCGAAGGTTATGTTTAAGTTTGATAAGAGAAAGAGAGACATTGCCAAACTCATCGTTGGTAATAAACATTTTAATTTTTTTAAAATTTCCTTTGGATACTAAGTCGAGAGATTGATTTACGAGTTCTAAACTTTGAGTTTTTTTGTTAACGATGTAGGTGATAAAAAATATAAAAACAATCCCAATCAACAAATAAATCGTCGAAAGTGTAGCAACCGTATAAGAAACCTTATCTTGGTATAGAGACTTTGCATAGAGGTTTGCAACATAGAAACCAGAAGATAAAACTTTTTCGAAATACAGTTCATAGATGGATTTATTGAAAAATAGTGTATGGATAATTCCTTTATCTTTGGACAATAATTCTGTGTTTTTGGTAAGGGTATTTAAATTTTTAAATCTTAGCGAAGGTTCAGAAGATGCAACGATCTGTAAATTAGGATCGATGAATAAAAAAATATTTTTGTTAGAAACATCCGGAAAAGAAAAAAACCTTTGTTCAAAATTGTATAGATTCAGGAAAATAATATAATAAAAATCTTTTTCTAATGGATGTACCAAAACTAGAATACGGTGAGGATCTCCTTTTGTTAATCGAATCGATTTATAGATAAAATGATTATTAGAAGAAATGTTAAACATATCTTTAATCGATTCCAATTCGTCTGGAATCATTCTATTCTCATTATAGAGAATCATGTTTTCCTTCGCGTTATAGATAGCAATATCCATAAAAAGAGGATCTGACAAAAATTCTATTTGAATTAAATCCTTCCATTCTTGACTTTTTTTAGGTATGTTATCTACGGTTTTGGTTTTTTGGATTGCTTTAACTTGATTCTCTAAACCAACGATAAATTCTTTAATATTTTGGTTCAATTTAGAGATTCTATTTTGAACCAATTCATGATGTAATTCTTTGCTTCTACTTTTTCCGAATTGAGAGGTAATAAAACCCGAAAGAGAAGAAATAAAAAAGAAAGCAAGAAACAGTAAATAAGTCAACACGTAACGAAACTTAATGTAATAAAAATTTTCTCTTTCTTCTAAAACTGCATTATTACGAAAAATATTGCTATTCATTATTTTTAACGTCAAGTCTTCTAACAGTAAATAATATATAATACCACAACTAGAAGAAAACATAAAAAAGATAGAAATCGATACAACAATTTGGAATAAATCGAAATTGATAAAAAAATGTAATAAAGAAACAAATATAATGATTGCAGAGGTTGTTCGAATATATACATCTAAGCTTCGATGTAATGGCAACAAAAAGAATCTTTTTAATAATAAAAACTTTTCGTTTTCTGAAAGGTGTATAAATGTATTGTTGGAAATACTTTCGATTAATTTCTTAATAGGTTTTAAATAAAAAAACAAAGAAATCGATACGTAAATTATTACTAATAACGCAGATAAGAAAGCAATGAAAAAAAACGTAGGGGCTTGTTCTTGGGGAACTTCCAGTACGAAATAACCTAAGATTGCAAAAAATGGTGTGATGATCCCAAACCCTACAAATTCACTTCTTAAAATAAATTGTGTTAAAAATCTTTTATAGTTTAATTGTTCTTCCATAAAAAAACAGACTCATTAAAGATGATCGAACTCTATCGTCAATTTAATTATCGGTTTTTTGATTAAGTTTGTTTTGGTATTAAATCAAAAAAAAATATTCAAAAAATCGCTTGAATCAATTTATCTTTTTTTTAAAATGTCAAATTATGCAAAAAGAAAGAGCACCTTTAAAAGAAATTTTTGGTTGGGCAATGTTTGATTTTGCCAATTCTTCTTATACAACGGTAATTGTAACCGTAGTATTTAGTGTGATTTTCCCTAGAATCATTGTTGCAGATGCACCAGAGTATCGAATGGGAAATTTTTTATGGAGTTTAGCGTTATCGATTAGCTATCTTGTAATTGTTTTAACAGCACCTATCATTGGGGCTATCATGGATTATTCTGCTTCCAAGAAGCGTTTTTTGTTTTACAGCTATATTTTAACCGTAATTTCTACGATTGCTTTGTATTTTGCCGAACCAGGAAGTATAGCATTGGCAATGGTATTGGTTATTATCAGTAATATTGGTTTTGCCTATGGAGAATCTTTTGTTTCTTCGTTTTTACCAGATTTAGGACCGCAAGAAGATTTAGGAAAAATTTCTGGGTTTGCATGGGGATTAGGATATTTTGGAGGATTAGCTTCTACTGCTATTGTACTTGCGGTAATTGGGGATATTACCATCGAAAATTTTGAACGACTTAAACTTGTCGGACCTATTACGGGGTTGTTTTTTCTTGTTGCTGGAATTCCTACATTTTTGTTTTTAAAAGAAAGAGGATTTGCAAAATCTTTGCCAGATGGAACGTCTTATATTCAGGTTGGTTGGAGTAGGGTAATGCAAACCTTCAAAGAAATTCAGGATTTTAAAGATTTAACGATATTTTTTGTATCGTTGTTTTTTTCGCAAGCTGGTTTATCGATTGTAATTAGCTTTGCTTTTATCTATGGGGATCAGATCGTTCAATGGAGTAAGGGTACAATGGCGCTTATGTTCGTAATAACTCAGTTTACAGCTGCGGCAGGTGCTTTTATCTTTGGGTTTTTACAGGATAAAATAGGCTCACTTAAAACTTATATTTATACATTGATTCTTTGGATTCTTTCTATTTTTGCTATCTATTTTACAGAAGAATTAGCTGGTGTTACAAATAAAATTTTATCTTCGCGTTTTTCCGTAGAACAAATCTTTTTAATTGTTGGCTGCTTGGCTGGTTTGGGATTAGGTGCAACTCAATCTGCTGGTAGAGCAATTGTAGGAATCTTTTCTCCAGAATCCAAATCGGGAGAATTTTTTGGTTTCTGGGGGCTTGCTAGTAAATTATCGTCGATTTTTGGTTTGTTAGGATTAGGTATTCTGCAATCTTATTTAGGGTTAAAGAATGCGGTTCTTTTTACCGCAATTTTGTTTGTAATTTCTATCATTATTGCATATTTTGTTAACGAAGAACGAGGAAAACAATCAGCAATTAAACACGAAGGAGAATAACCTAAAAGCTTTCTGTTGTGTACCTATACCATTCAATTTTATTAAAAGGATAGTCAGTGGGAAGATGTGCCTTACGATAAAGTTCTTGAATAAAAACTTCTTTCGATGGTACTTTTTCCCACACATCAGGTAAAAAGGTTGCTTTTCCATCGGGAGATTTTAGATAAATTCCATCTTTATATTCGCGAATAATGCTAAATAATTCTTTTAGGTTTTTGGCATTGATTTTTTCGAATGGACTTAAAACCGAAATTTTGATTTCGATTAAGGGGAATTCTTCTTTTTTTAATGGGGAAAACCGTGGATCGCGAAATGCAGCATTAAATGCATTCTCTGCAACATCTACCGCTAATGGATTTTGCGCAAAAATCGAACCAATACAACCTCTTAACTGATCTTGTATAGTTAATGTTACAAAGCTTGCTTTTTGTTCTTGTAACGGTTTGGGTAAATCTTCTATATAAGGAATCCAAGGCTTGTTATACAATAAACCATGTTCGATGGATTTTTTGGCAATATCTTTTAAAATTTCTTTGGATTTAAAATCTAACATAGAATTATAAAAAACACCAGGCACCATAACCAACTACACGCGATTTATCGCCAGAGGTATCGCCAGAATTTCGTAAATCTAAGCGAATGGGTTTCCAATTTTTTTCTTTAGCAAATAGAAGTAGTCCTTGAATAGGTAATCTACCGCATGCTTGTTCAAATTGAATTTGATAAGGGTTTAATTCTTCGATGGCAATGGCAGTTTTTTCGTCCAATGCTTTAGCTGTTTTGTAATCATAATAATGACTTAAATCAGAACTTACAATGATCAAAGTTTGATTGTTATACAACGTTTTTAATACTTCGAGAATTTGTTCTGGCGAAATTTTCCCTACTGCGAGAGGTAGAATTTTATAAGTATGATTTTTAAAAATATATTGTATAAAGGGTAGCTGTACTTCTAAACTATGCTCTTTTTTATGGGCATCAATACTTTCGTAGATATAGGGTAAAGACAAGAGCTTATTTAATAGTTCTTTGTCGACAGGAATTTTCCCTAACGGTGTTTCGAAATACTCTGCGGGATGATATGCTATTCCAGGAACATATTCAAAATGACTTGGACCAAATAGAATAATGTGTTGATATTCTTGATAGAATGGCATAATACTTTTATATCCATAAGCAGCAATTGGTCCAGAATATACATAACCAGCATGAGGACAAATCAATGCTTTGGGTTTTTCTTTTATATTTACAACAGCTTGGTTTAAGTATTTTTCTATGTTTTTTGTTAATGTTTCTTTGGATGCTGGATAAAAATAACCAGCAACTGCACTGGGTCGAACCAATGTTTGATTCATATAATAAATTATAAATCAAAATGAATTTTTGTCAATAAGTTTATTTGTGCAAAATCATTTCTATTAATAGAATTTAAGTTTTGTTCTTAAAACAAGGATAAAATTCTAAAAAATATAGTTGTAAAAAATGACGATAAAATTAAAATGAAGTTCAAATCCTATTTTATTTTATGAAGAAATTTAACAAAAAAATTATTATATTTTTTTTATTTTTGTTCAATTTTAACTTAATCTTTGCTAATAGCGATCATCCCGAAGATTATGCATTTTATGGTTTAATTCCAGGTTTAGGCCAATTTCTTTTAGGAAACGAAACAACCGGTGCTATACAATTAGGGCTATTTTTAGGGTTTTTAGGTTCGGGTGCTTCGATGCTCAATCGACCAGACTATATTTCTATCGAAGAAAGAAAGATTCAATTTTCCATAGAAGATGCAATTCTTGCAGATTATTTAGAAAAAAACAATTATTTATACAAAGAAATTCCTCTTATTAGTGAATCTCAATACGACAGAATTCATCGCTTAATTCAATACAAAAAATTGATCGAAATAAACCCTTTGATAGAATATGGTTCTTACCAAAGAGAAACCTATGCAACAACAGGAGAATTGTTACTTTCCCAGTCAGCACAACATGTTTTATTCTATTCTGTTTATTCCTCCTATCGCGATGCAGGTGCAATCAAACCACCAACACAAAACCAAGAAACTTATTTTGATTTAGCTTTTGCTCCTTTTCAACCAAAATATCTTTTTAATCCTTATTTTTTGATTCCTATTGGTACATTGTTAGTTTTTACTGGATACGAAACGATGCATCCACCAAAGAATCCCGACTGGACTTTAGTATACCCTGGAATGAAGCGTTCAGGATACATGGGATTTTATGTAACGACCATTAGTTTTAATGCAGGTGTAAGCGAAGAGGCTTTTTTTAGAGGATTTCTAAACCATTTTTTAATAAAAAACTATGGATTAGAGTGGGGAATTATCGGTTCTTCGGTTCTATTTGGATTGGCTCATTTGGGTAATGGTATAGGAAATGTTCTTTCCGCTACACTAGCTGGGGTATATCTTGGATATCTTCACTACAAAGAAAATTGGGATGTTCGACAAGGGATAGCGATTCATTTTTGGTGGGATGTAATTATTTTAGCTTCTGGTATTCGATATTTTAAAGAAGACAAAAATGTTCTAAAAAATCAAAAAGAAATTCATTATATGCCCATTTATTTTCAGTTTAAGTTTTAGAGATATGAAAAAGCTAATCATTTTTCTTTTTTTGTTGATAAGTTTTTGTTTGGTAGAAGAAAACGTAAATAGAAGCGAAGCATATCATGATTTTTTGATTGCTTATCTTTATAAAGCTTCGCAATGTAATAGTCAGCCCGAATATTTTTTGATTTTTCCCAAAGTAGTTTCGAAGCGATGGTTAGATGCTTGTCTTTTTTCGATAATTCGTTCGGAATGTCCATTTAATGATTATCCTTCCATATGTTTAAAAGTCTACGAAAAGGAGGAGTAGTGTGAATTATTTTTGGTTGTTTTCTACTGGTACAGAGCTAACCAGAGGATATTCCAAAGATACCAATAGTTCCGAAATTGCACAAAACCTCTTAGAAAATGGTTTTGATGTAATGGGTATATCTTTAATTCCCGATAACAAAGATTTATTGATCAAAAGTTTTAAAGAAAGATTAAACGATCCCATTTTAGGTATAGTAATTACCGGTGGTTTAGGACCAACAGAAGATGATTACACAATCGATGTTCTAAGCGAAATTACTGGATACGAAGTCATCGAAGATAGTAATTCTTTAAAAAAATTAGTAGAATTAGCACAAAAGTTCAAAAGAATTGATGTGAGCGTTGCAAGAAGACAAGTTCGCGTTTTAAAAGGATCGCAAGTGATTCCTAACCCAGTAGGATTAGCACCAGGAATGATTCTAGAATATAACAACAAAGTTATCATATGTATGCCTGGTGTTCCAATGGAGATGAGATCCATGCTACCCTTAGTCATGGAATATTTAAACCAAAAATTTTCCAAAGATTATTACGAAAAGTTTAAGTTTTTTATCTATAATGAACCAGAATCCGAATTTCAGAAAAACCTTGCAAAAATTAAGAACGAATTATCGGTTTCGTTTCCTTGGGGCGTTTCTGCAAATCCAGGTTATTTAAAGGTTTTTGTAGAAAACAGAGATGTTCATCTTAAAGAAAAGTTAAAAGAATTTATAAATAAAATAAAAGAATTTTATTCGGATAAATTTTTGGAAAATTCTGTCGAACAAACAATTCACGAAATCTTGATCAAAAATAAGAAAACGCTTGTTTGTTGTGAATCATGTACAGGTGGATATTTAGGAAAAATTATTACCGATATGCCGGGATCATCAGAATACTTTTTAGGTAGTATGGTAGTATATTCTAACGAAGCCAAACGAATCATTCTAGGTGTAAAAGAAGAAATCTTAGAACGCTATGGTGCTGTAAGTAAAGAATGTGCAGAAGAAATGGTGGAGGGTTTAATAAAAAAGATTCCTGCTGATTATGGCATATCCATTACAGGTATAGCTGGCCCCTCTGGTGGAAGTGAAGAAAAACCTGTTGGAACAGTTTATATTGGAATCAAAACTCCTAATATAACTAAGGTTCATAAAATCTTTTATCCATCGACACGAGAAAGAATTCGAGAATATACTGTCTTTACATCTTTATTTTTTTTGTATAAAGAATTAAAAAATGGTTTTACAAAAAATCTTTAATAAAAATAATAATATTTACTTATGGAAAATAAACAACAACCGCGATGGATAGAGTTATTCAAAGGTTTAAGTGAGGGATTGATACCATTCGAAGAAGAAGGATACATCGTTTTAGCAAAATTTGATAAAAAGTCCACTTATACACTGATAGAATTGATTTCTTTTAAAAATGTAAAAAATATTCAACCTACTACAACGGGCGTTACATTTTATTCCGATGGATTTAAAACTTATGTAATTTACGAACCAAACAATTATCAATATCGTTTTCAGGAACCTTATTTAAGAGATGGATCTGCCCAAGCACCTTTGAGGTTTAACGAAACGGTGATCATTGATTTACCCAAAAGAGATCGCCTGTTGATTTCCAAAGAGCCTTATACAAGTCATGGAAGCTTTAACATCGAAAGGCCTGATGAAGGCAACTTTGTTTATTATATTTATGGCCATGATCCAAAAGTTGGTGAAGAAAATATTTTAAATTTTATTGGAGAAATACTCAATAAAGATTTGAGTGTTCCAAGAAGTTATCTTCCACAAGTATTTACAATATTAAAAGATAACTTAGCAAAATTTAGGCGTTTTAGTACTGATTAATAATTTTTTTCTATAATACTAGAATCTGTAAGAAAATATATACCCCCATATTTTTTAAAAAAAGGATAGAGGTTGTCGATAATTTCTTGGGCTTTTTCTTCTTCGCATAAAGTAAAAATATAAACATTTTTAAAGCTATCAGTTATTTCGTTCCAGGTCATATCCCCTTTGGAACCTTTCCCCATTACGTTATCGATAATTGTATAACCAGAGATATTTTGTTTATCTAAGATTTCGAGAAATTTCGATAAGTGTGGTTTTCGAATAATGAATTCTACTTTTTTTACTTTTATCATGTTTACCCCCAAAGAATTTTTACAAAAGAATAATACAAAGGAATACCAACAATAATATTAAAAGGGAATGTAACAGCTAACGAAAGTGTTATATAAATACTGGGATTTGCTTCTGGCAAAGATATTCTTAGTGTAGCAGGTACTGCAATGTAAGATGCACTTGCACAAAGGATAGAAAACATAAAAGCATCTCCAGGCTTAAACCCCATCAGTTTTGCAAAAAGAATCGAAACAAATGCATTGATTAAAGGAACAGCAATTCCAAATATTATCAGAAAAATTCCAACTTTTTTTAAATCACTCAGTTTTTTCGCTGCAACAATTCCCATATCTAAAAGAAAAAATGCAAGAAATGGTTTAAATAAATTCCCAAACAGTGGTTCCATCGCCTGCCAGCCTTTTTCTCCTGTAATATAACCAATAACATAGGATCCAAGAAGCAAAAAAACCGATGCATTTAAAAATGACTCTACAAAAATTTCTTTCCAGTTAAAATTTGATTCCTCTTGATTTTTATTAAACATAGAAAAAAATATCAAACCGATTATGATAGCAGGAGATTCCATCAAAGCCATTGCTGCAATCATATAACCACCATAATGTTCGCCTAAGGAATTTAAAAAGGCACCAGCTGTAATAAACGTAACTGCACTAATCGAACCATATGTTGCGGCTATTGCAACAGAATTGTATAAATCTAATTTTTTTCGAAGAATAAAAAAAGTATAAATTGGCACTATAATGGAAAATAATATTGCACTACCAATAATAAGTAATACATAAGAATTAATTTCTCCCATAGATAATTTATGCCCACCTTGTAAACCAATAGAAATTAAAAGAAACAAAGAGATAAATTTTGGCAATGGATTAGGTATTTCTAATTCCGATTTAACAAATACAGATAGAATTCCCAGAAAGAAAAATAGTATAATAGGGTTTAATAAATTTTGCAAAATTAAATTTAAGTTGATTGAATCCATAGAAATATGGACCCATATTTTAATTTTATATCTTTTTGACAATTTTTTTATTAATATAAATGTTTTATCGACGAAATAAATCATCATAAACAAAATATATTTTTTATAAATTTATATTAAAAAAATTTATAAATATTATAGATAAATATAATTAAATGATATTAAAATTCTTTATTGACAATAACGTAAAATCAAAAAAAATTTCTTTATGAATTTGTATTTTATTCAACATGTTCCTTTCGAAACCCCAGCGGCAATTTTAGATTGGTGCAAACTTCGAAACATCCAAACAAATGGTTTTTATGCATATAAAGAGAATTTAGAGATTATGGATTTAAATCGTTGTAATATATTGCTAATTATGGGTGGTCCGATGGGGGTTTATGATCTTACCTTAGAAGAAAAAAAACTTGTAGAACAAGCAATAAAACTCAACAAAAAGGTTGTTGGGATTTGTTTAGGAGCTCAGCTAATTGCAGATGTATTAGGTGCAAAAGTGTACAAAAATAAACAAAAAGAAATTGGTTGGTTTCCGGTAAATTCTACCAAAGAAGCAAGAGAACAGTTTGAGTTTCTTCCCGAAAGTTTTTATGCATTTCATTGGCATGGCGATACGTTTGAATTGCCCAAAAATTCCATCCATCTTTTTTATAACGAAGCAACTTATCATCAAGGTTTTTTGTATTATAACGCGTTAGCATTGCAATTTCATTTGGAATCTACCGAAGAATCCATTCAAGACCTTTATAAGAATTCCTACGACGATATAAGAAATGCAACAGATAAAAAATTTATTAAAGAATACAATCAGCAAGAAAATAATCAATTGATTCAACAATCGAATGAATTATTATTTAAAATATTAGATGATTTTATTCTTAAAAAGTAATTGTTTTTTGGCATTTGTATGATAAATTTTGAATTATGATTGTAAACGGAAAAGAGATATCCATAAAAGAATTAACGGAACCCAAAATCGAAGAATTATTAAAAAAGTTTAACATAAAAAATAAAATGGTTGCAATCGAAATCAACGGAAAGATATTACCCAAATCCGACTGGGATAGACATCAACTAAAAGAAGAAGATAAAATCGAATTGATTCGTTTTGTAGGTGGAGGTTGATTCTTGGATTTTTATTTATATCCCATTATTGATTGGCAATATGTAAAACAAAATAAAATCGAATTGAGTTCTTTATATAATGTACTTTTAGAAAGAGGTTTTTATCAGTTAAGAATTAAAGATTTATCGTTAAGAGAAGTAGAAGAGGTTATAAATCATTTCAATCAATTATACAAAAATATTAAGATAATCCTTAATGATTATTGGCAGATTTTTTACAAGGCTCAGGGAATCCATCTAGGAATAGAAGATATTTCGAAAATTGATGATTTAAAAGCTATTTTTAATTCTTATAGTTTTTCAAATAGCATAGAAGAGTGGTTAAAAAATCAGGGTCAGTATATTTTGGGAATATCTACACATAATTTTGAACAATTTCAGAATGTATATAATATTTATAAAGATTATTTAGGATATTTGGCTATCGGTCCTTGTTTTTCTACAACAACAAAAAAATTGAATTATGACATTCTAAACGAAACAGAAATCCTTCGAATCATGGAATTTATTGTTCAAGAAAAGATTCAACAATCCATTGTTTTTATCGGTGGAATCAATCAAGATAATTTAAAAAAATTATATTCACTAATAGAAACAAACGTTTCCATAAAAAATCAAATTTATTATGCAAGCATTTCTTCTTTTTTAAGGTTAGAAATACCATCTAAATTTAACTTTACTCATAACTCAAAAAAGAAAAATTAGATTTAGAGGAACTTATGAAAGATCATTCTTATGTTTGGGAAGAAAGAGATACATTATTAGTTTATAAATCCATCGATATAGAGAATTTAGAAAAAGTAAAAATCTTAGATGTTCCTGTGGATAACGTCACAAGAGACGAAGCAATGTCGAAGGTATTAGACTATCTGGAAAGAAAAGATAAAGTTCGCTTTGTACTTTTTGTAGATCCCATCAAATTGATGAGAATTCGACCAAACAAAAAATATTCAAAGTTTTTGGAATCCGATATGATTCTTGCAGAAGGTAAAGGTTTACAATGGGCAGCGAAAAAATTAGGCTTTAATTTAAAAGAAAGGATTTCGATAATTTCTTTTTTGATGGATTTATTTCGCTTAGCTCATAAATGCGAATATACCATATATTTATTAGGTTCAAAACCAGAAAATATAGAAAAAGTCTACACCAATCTTTCTAGAAATTTACCTGGAATTAGAATCATTGGTCGACAATCGGGGTACTTTACAAAAGAGTGGGAACAAAAGATGAAGGAATCCATGAGGAAATCTTCGCCAGATATTGTATTGGTTGGAATGGGGTTTCCCAAACAAGAAAATTGGATTCGCGATAATTTAGATGTTTTTACTTTTAGAGATCCAAAAAATCCAAGAAAAATAAAACATTCCCTTGTGATTGGTGTCGATAATGCATTTGATATATTATCCGGAAGAAGCAATGTTCCTTCTTTTTTTCTGGTTCGTGGATTACAATGGTTATGGAAATTAATCACAAAACCATATAGGTTAGATTCGTGGTTTTATCTATTTAAGTTTTATTTGCTTGTCTATTGGAAATCTTTAACATCAAAAAAAAGTTCCGGTAATAAAGAATCTTCTAATTCGATTTGATCTTTTTCTCTTTTAAAAGAAAGATCTAAGTTGATCTTGGATTTAACGGGTATGATTTTATTCTGATTTCCAAATTCTAGTGCTTTATAATAATAACTCATGCTTTTTTGTTTTAATTCATCTAGTTTATATTTGGGTATTTTATTCATATTTTTATAGTATAGTGCTTCGTAAGTTGCACCAATATTATTATAAGTATAATATAAAATATGATTATAAATATCTTTTAATTTTTTTTGTTCTTCTAGTATTTTTTCGCTTTGTTTAAAATAATCTAATGCTTGGTTGTATTGTTCTTTCTTAAAACTAACATTCCCTAATGCAATGTAATAGATAGGCGATTTATATAAATCTTCCGATTCTCTTATCGATAACCAATTTTTTATTGCATTGTCATAATTTCCATGGATATAATCGATAAAACCTTGTCTATATAAAGAGATATTGGTTTTGTCTTGATCTTCTAGAAGTTCAATTGCTTTTAAGTTGTATTCTTCTGTGCTATCGAATTCTTTTAGAAGATTTTGGTAAGATTCATTTGGTTCTGATAATGATGTTATAGGTGGAATAAATTCTTTTTTGTGTTTTTCGAATATAACACTTACGATATTGTAATAAATCAAACCTTTGTTAAAAGAAATGAGTGTTTCGTCTTCTGGTCTTATTCCATAAAAATCTTTCTCTTTAAGGTAAACTTTTAAAGCTTCTAGAAAATAATCTTTTGCTTTGTCGTAATCTTTAAGTTTGTATAAATAATATTCGCCGATGTGTAATATGGCAGGAAAATGTTTTGGATCAAAATAATAAGCATTCTGAAATTGCTTTACCCCATTCTGAAATTGTTTGATTTTAAAATAATATCTACCGCGTTGATAAAACCCTTCTCCGTATTTTTTGCCTTCTATTTCTATTCCATCACGTTCTTCTTTTTTATGATAGATCAAATCTAATAAATATTCAGTTGTTGTATTTATATCTAATTGATTGATAGTATTTACAGGATCTACATTGTATTTTATTCTGAGTGTTTCTGGGTTAATGTCTACATAGAAACCAGCTAACTTTGCTAATGTATAAATGGGCAATTTTTTTTCTAAGTTTATCTGTTGTAGATAGCGATGTTTTGCGATTACATAACGTGGATCTTTGTTTTCTTTCCAAACTTCGATATAAGTATTTAGAATACCATCATGGCCTAATATATTATCTGGATTTTGATCAATAATCTTTTGAAATTCGTTTGTTGCTTTAGAAAACTTCTTTTGATTGTAATAGATCTGACCAATGCCATAAATTGCTTCTGGATCGTTGGGCTTATTCATCAATGTTAAAATAATTTTATAATAATCTATAGCTAATTCGTCGTTTTTGTATTTTTTCCCTTCTTCGGATTCTAAAAAATAAGGAAAGTTTAAAGAATGAAATTTTGCTAAATTGATTATATTTTCTTTATCGAATGTTCCATCTCTTAACCGAGTAACTGTATAACCTCCTGGCATAAGTAAGGTTCTTTTTATGTTATCGTTAGAACTAAATTCTGTATAATATCCTTGTTTAATTTCGTTGTAATTTCTCCAAGAGGTGATTTTATTTATTAAAGGAACTCGTTGCTGTGGAGAATTCCATAAATAATCTGGCTGAATTTTACCAAAAAGTTTTTCGAATGCTTGGTCGAATTTTCCCAATTTAATATAAGCATTCCCATAAAGATTGAGGTATTTAACGTTGAATTCTCCTTCTTTACTTAATGCTCTTTCGAAATAATTTTCTGCTTCTGTAATTGCTTTTTCTCTTTCGGATATTGGTAAACTATTAGCTTGATCCAAAATTTTTAGACCTTGTTCGTATAAGTTTTTTGTTGAATAATAATGATAAAATCGAATTCCTAATAAAAATAATATACTGCCAACGATTAAACTAATGCTGCTAAATAAAAGAATCGTTGTTCTTTGTCGTTTTCTTTTTAGTGCTTCTGGAGATACATCCTCGGTGTAGATGATAGGTATACCTTCTTTTGTTTTTTCGATGGAAACTTTGGGTCTATAACCTAATTTCTCTTCGATAAAATCGAGGATGTTGGCTTCTTCTGCTTCGTCGATAAGCATGTTTAGGAGGATTCTTTGTTCTGGTCTAGAAATCTTTTCGTTAACGATTGCATCAATAATGGCTTTTCTTACAGGTTCAGAATAGGATAATAGAGATTGTCTTAATTGTGCTAATTCCTTATCGCTTAATTCTGCACCAATACCTTCGCTTAAAAGTGCTTGTTCTTTCATTTGTTTTAGTTCAGATTCATCAATACTAATATCTCCTAAATCGAAAGTATCTTTTTGTTCAGAAGTAGTATCTGGTGATTCTAAACTTAATTCAGGCGTTTGTAAATCTTGTTGAGTATCGAAGTCGATATCATGTGTTTGTAAATCTTGTTGAGCTTCGAAGTCGATATCAGGTGTTTGTAAATCTTGTTGAGCCTCAAAGTCGACATCAGGCGTTTGTAAATCTTGTTGAGCTTCGAAGTCGATATCAGGCGTTTGTAAGTCTTGTTGAGCCTCGAAGTCGATATCAGGCGTTTGCAAATCTTGTTGAGCCTCGAAGTCGACATCAGGCGTTTGTAAGTCTTGTTGAGCCTCGAAGTCGATATCAGGTGTTTGTAAATCTTGTTGAGTATCGAAGTCGATATCAGGTGTTTGTAAATTTTGTTGAGCTTCGAAGTCGACATCAGGTGTTTGTAAATCTTGTTGAGCTTCAATATCGATA
>FMJZ01013571.1_pt1 | contig 60042 bp, 52 predicted proteins | sample 1987881 | NCBI WGS metagenome assembly FMJZ01 (sample SAMEA4378227, study PRJEB15110) | soil metagenome | biome: soil; feature: Field; material: Soil | place: India | collected 2015-03-11 | depth 0 m
AAATCAACGAACTAAACAAAAAACATCAAGAACAAATCGACGCTCTAAATAAAGAAATTCAAAAAATAACGAATGAATATCAAAAAAGAATCAATGATTTAACAGAAAAATATCATAAAGAAATCGAAATAAAAAATAATTATATAGCAGACCAACAAAGTTATTTCGAAAAAATCATTCGCGAAAAACAAGAAAAAATCGATGAATTGCTACAGAAAGAAAATCTATTGACAAACAATCTTTACGAAAGCAACCAAAAAATTCAACAATTAGAGGTAATAATTCAAGATAAAAATTCAGAAATTCAAAAAATAAAAAATGAATATGATTTAAGAATTCTTAAACTAGAAGAAGAAAACCTGATTATTGTCGAAGACCTAAACAAAAATATTTCTCAGTTAAAAGAAGAAATAGAAAAATTAGAAAATCACCTAAAAGAAAAAATAAATCAAATTAAAAATAAAGACGAAGAAATTGTTCAATTAAACAAAAATATTGCCCAACTAAATGAACTTACAGAAAACCAAAAAAGAGAAATAGATACCCTGATAAAAAATATCCACGAAAAAAACGAAACAATCATAAAAATAGAAAAAGAATATAAAGAAAGAATACAGATTTTGAGCGAAAATTACCAAAAAGAAATTCAAAATCTTAAAATAGAAAATCAAAGATTGCTCAGCCTGATAAAAGAAAAAGAATCATTGATAGAAGAGCTTCAAAAACAAATTCATCAAAAAAATAATCTTATACAAAATTTAGAAAAAGAATTAAACTCTTTATCTTTTAACTTAGAACAAACAAAAAAAGAAAAGGAACTAATCGAATTACAACTAAAAGAAGAAAAAGAGGTAATCAAAGAAAAAAACGAATTGATTCGAAAACATCATATTCAAATACAAAACTTAGAAAAAGAAAATAAACAAAAAGAAAATTTAATTTTGAACCTAGAAACCGAAATCAATCATCATAAAAATACTTTAAAAGAAAAAGAAAAAAATATTCAAGAATTCGAAAACCAATTGAATCAACTACAACAAGAAAATCAAAATCACCTCAATACAATAGAAAACCTAAAAAATGAGTTAAACGTAAAGATAGAAGATTTAAACAAACTCAAAAAAGAATTAGAAAATAGCTTAATGCGAGAAAAATTATCAAAACAAATGGGAAATATTATCATCAACTCTATTTTATCTTTATCAGAAATGGCTGATTTTTCTTCGCGTTTAGAATATATAGAAAATTTTGTGTTCCCCGAAAAACCAAAACGCTTTACGATTTTTAAAATAAACAATCAAAATTTAATTCTATACATGACGAACCTAAATATTCGAAACTTTTATTTAGATCTATCGGAAACTATCTTTGGACAAGTAATTGCAGATCGTCAAATAGAAACATCTCTAAAAAAGAAAAATCAACCACCTTATGATTTAACAATAAATCACAAACAGATTCATTATTATTTAGAAGAAGAATTAAATCCGATAAAACAATATTACCAACAATCGTTGAACGACGAAGAATATTATATTGCTTTACCTATCGTTGCCAACAACGAAACCATTGGTATTTGCACCTTTGTTTTTTTCGCAAGTATAAAAGATAAAATTGAGCCACAGACCTTACAACTCTTAGAAAATTTGATTCCTGTATTATCCACATCTTTCGAAAACGATGAATTTAAGAAAAAAAATCAGCAAATTTTTGATTCTTTTAGATCTATAAAAGATTTAGAAAATATTTTTCTTTATAAACAAAATAAATCCAACGATTATATTTTCTCTTACAACCTAAAAAAAGAAAATCAAGAAAAAATCCTAAAAAAAGAAGATTTATTATATTTTATTTATTCTAAGGTTTTCGAAATACCCAAATTATCCCAAAAGCAATTAACAAAGGAATTAATCGACGAATTTTTAACAACCATAGAAGAGGTATTATTTCGCTCTGAATATATTTTTAAAAAACCATCGTTTAATCATTGGGATTTTATTGTAGAAAAATTTCAAGATTATCCTAGTTATTTCTTCTGGGTTTTAATCGAATTTTTCTTGAATGCAATTTTACATAGCGAAGGAAAAATCTTTGGTATTGAGCTATACAATGATGAAAAATTCCATATATTAAAACTTTACGACGATGGTGAAGGTATTTTAAGAAAAACGGGATCATACTTTCCAGAAAAAGGAACAGGTATTAAATTATTCCAAAATATAGCAAATCTAATCAATGCAAAACTGATTATTACCAAAGGGTTAGATAGCTTTGGAACATCCATAGAGTTCCATTGGGATAAGTTTTTTATTCATTTCGAAAATCTATATTAATTAGTTGATTATCTTTATAAAAACTTATAAAATTGATAATGGGCTGATTGTTGACGAATCTATAAGATATAAGCTTTTCTAATAAGTCGTTTTGATAGTACTCTTCGCGAAGGAGTCTTTCTTCGGAATCATAAAATTTTGCTGTGCCGTTTTTTTTGCCTTGGTTGTAAAAAATTTCGAACTGTTTTTTGCCATTCTTGTAGAATCGAATACGCTTTTGATGGAAACTTCCAGCATAATAGGTTCCCATCTCTTCTACTTGACCATTATCGTAATATCTTATATATGGACCGTTTTCATTACCAAATTCACCGTTTAGAACAAATTTATTCTTATCGATGGGAAATTTCAGATAATGGAGCGTTAAATATATCTTACCATTGGGAAAGTAATAAACCCATTCTCCTACTCTATAACCTTGATCATAATTTCCTTTTTGAGAGATACTCCCATTTCGAAAATATTGTATATAAACTCCATGGTAAAGTTGATTTTCTTTCTTTGCTTCTCTAAAAAGTTTTCCATCTTCGAACCATATTATTTCTTTTTGGTTGTCTTCGTATCTCCATTGTCGAAAACGATGATTATACGAAGCTTCTTTAAATACAGAAGCTGGTCTTGGCGGTACATATAAACGTTCGCAGTTAATAAAATAAATTAATAAAACTAATAATGAAAAATATTTTATAAAATAATTCATATATAATTTTTATAAAATTTATTTACTATTGATTTACAATTTCTATCTTACGTTCTAAGATTAATTTTCTTTCTCTATCCAATACCTTTACCATATAGGTACCGGGATCGATTTGGCCAGCAAAATATATATAATTAACAGTTTTGGGAATTCTTCTACCTAAAACTGCTTCTTCGGATAGAGAATTTCCTTCCATTCTTAAAACTTGTATTGTGTAGTAATCGGATTTCTTTTCTAAATAAGTAAACCTGATATGAAGTAACTGACCTGGATATAACGTTATAACATTATTATCTAAAAAGTCTTTATAGTTTTCTTCAGTAATTTCTGTATTAGAAATAGATAAAAAGTATCTAGGCGAAAATAAGTAAACTGCTAATTTCCATATCCCTGCAATTAATAATAATACCAACAAAAAAATAAGAATATTTTTTAGAATAGGCGTATAATCTTTTCTTTGATTATCTTCTACGTAGTCTTCTAACCTTAAATCTGCAGAAACATTATATATAGAATCACGCTTTTTTGTCATATTTTCCTTATTTTTTATCGAATATTGTGTGTCGTGAATTTTTTGATCACTTTCTAAAAAATTTTCTTGTCGCTGATTGGTTTGAATTTCTTTAACAACATCTGAAAATTCCACTTCCTTGTCGGTAGATATATTTTTTTTTACTTCTTCTTGGATTTTTTGGGTTAGCTTATCTTTTTTGGATGCCATTAAGGATTATTTCTGTAATGGTTTGATATTGTAAAGCGACTTTTGATTTTGGTGCATAAAGAGACAAAGGTTCCTTCATTAAGTGAGATTCTTCTACAACAACACTACGCGATATATAACCATCAAAAACAGGTAAATATTTCTTCATTTCTTCTATCATTGCTTTAGAGATGGTTGTTCTATCGTCATACATAGTCATCAATGCTCCGAGAATTTTTATTTTTGTCCGAAATTTTTTGTTTAATGTTTCGATGGTTTCGAGTATGGTGCGAATTCCATCTAAGGAAAATTTTGCTGCTTGTAAGGGAATAACTACAAAATCTGAACAAAGTAATGCATTAAGAGTAAGCATTCCAAGGTTTGGTGGATTATCAATAATGATAAAATCAAATTCTGAACGAACATCCTCTAAACTATCCTGTAAACGAAAAAAACCATCTACATTTCCAGTTAGTAATGGCTCAACTTCGGACAATGCTAAGGAAGAAGGTATTAGATATAAATTTTCCCATTTTGTTTTTTTGATGATTCTTTTGGGATCTTCTTTATCTTTTAATATTGCATAAACCGTTTCTTCTGTTTTTAAAGAATTCGGCGAAGCATCCAAAAAAACAGAACTGGCATTTGCCTGTGAATCTAAATCTATCAAAAGAACGCGATTATCCTTTTGGTTTATATTATATGCTAATTGTATTGCTGTGGTTGTTTTTCCTACACCACCCTTTTGGTTTGCAACAGAAATTGTAGTCATATGGTTTAACCAAAATTTAAAGATCCTATATTGACAATTTCTTTTTTGTTGCTAAATGAATGATACAAAAAAAATGGTTTTTATATGAACTACGAAGCAGTAATCGGTTTAGAAATCCATTGTCAACTTAAAACAAAAACTAAAATCTTTTCTTCTGATCCTTATGAATTCGGAGCACCAGCAAATACCTTAGCAGGTCCAGTAACATTAGGATTACCTGGATGCCTTCCAGTATTGAACGAAAAGGTATTAGAAATGGCAATCATGGCTGGACTTGCATTGAATTGTAAAATTGCACGCATTACGAAATTCGACAGAAAACATTATTTCTATCCAGATTTACCCAAAGGATATCAAATTTCACAGTATGATAGACCTTATGCTACCGATGGTTTTATCGAAATCAAAAAACCAAATCAAGAAACTGTTAAAGTAAGGATTCATCGAATCCATATGGAAGAAGATGCAGGAAAACTATTGCACAGCTCTTACGGTGGAGAAACTGTCTCATTTGTAGATTTAAATCGTGCAGGGGTTCCATTACTCGAAATCGTTACAGAACCAGATTTAAGAAGTAGCGAAGATGCTTGGTATTTTTTACAAACTTTAAGAGGAATTATTCGAGCATTAGGAATTTCTGATGCAAACATGGAAGAAGGAAGTTTACGTTGTGATGCAAATGTTTCTGTAAGAAAACCTGGTGGTCCATTAGGTACACGCGTAGAAATTAAAAACCTAAACTCTTTTAAAGCTGTACGAAATGCAATTGATTACGAGATAGAAAGACAAATTTCTGTGTTAGAATCTGGTGGTAAAATCATTCAATCCACTGTACTATGGAATGCAGACAAGAAAGAAACCAGATTAATGCGAACCAAAGAAGATGCAGAAGATTACCGATATTTTCCCGATCCTGACCTTCCTGTTTTCGAAATTAGCCCAAAACTAGTAGAAGAAATAAAAAATAGAATGCCAGAGCTTCCTAATCAAAAACGCGATCGATATATAAAAGAATATGGTCTACCAGAATATGATGCAACAGTACTTTCGCGAGAAATAGAAATTGCTTCTTATTTCGAAGAAACAGTTCAATATTCTGGGGACCCTAAAAAATCTTCTAACTGGGTAAAAGACGAAGTATTAGGTATCATTAACAAAAAAGATATACCCATCACACAATTTGAATGTACTCCAAAAAGACTTGGAACAATCATCAAGCTATTGAACGAAGGAAAAATCACTCAACGTATAGCAAAACAAGTCTTTGAACATGTTTACGAAGAAAACTTAGATCCAGAAGTAATCATCGAAAAATATGGTTATAAACCTTTGGATACATCCAACCTTAAACAAATTGTAGATAAAGTTTTCGAACAATATCCAGAGCAAGTCCAACAAATTCTAAACGGTAAAGATAAAGTAAAAGGTTTTCTCGTTGGACAAATCATGAAAGAAACAAAAGGACAAGCACCACCTCAAGAGGTAAATCAACTAATCGAAGAAAAATTGAATGCTCTAAAAAAATAAAGCGTTTAATTATCTACATGAGCAAATTTTTATTGGGAATTCCAGTCTATAACGAGGAAGAAAATATTGTACCTTTTTTTGAACAATTATTTGCTAAATTACCAGAAAAAATTCATCATATAATTGTAATAAACGATGGTTCCACGGATAACTCTAAGAACCTTTTAGAAAGCTTAAAAAAATATCCCAAAATAGAAGTTGTGCATCGTTATCCAAACCAAGGTTATGGAGCTAGTATGATTTTTTTGTTAGAGTATGCAAGAAAAAATCATTTTGATTTTTTAATTACCATGGATTGTGATAGACAACACCGAGTAGAGGACATTCAACGATTTATAGAAGAAGATTCAAACATCGATGTGCTTTCCGGTTCGCGTTATTTACCAGATTCTCCTTTATGTGGTATTTCGCCTCCTCAAGAAAGAGTTAAAATCAACCAAAAAATTACCAATAAACTCAACAAAATTTATCGATGGCAATTAACTGATGCTTTTTGCGGGTTTAAACGATACAAAACAAAAAAAATCAACCCTTCTTTACTCGAAGAAAAAGGCTATGCATTCCCTTTAGAATTTTGGGCATATTGTTATTACAATCAACTTTCGATAAAAGAAATACCTGTTGCCAGAGTTTACATTACCGATGATCGCAGTTTTGGAGAAAATTTAGACAAACACAGAATTCGTTATAGATATTATTTAAGTGTTTTTAAGAAATCGAATCAAAAGTTTGCAAAAAAAATCGCAACAAAAACATCATAAAAAAAAATATTCCTATGAGTTTAGAAGAATTTCCCTTTAAAGAAAATTATATTTATCTAAATTTTTGTGGTGTTGCTCCTTTCTACAACCCAGCAAGAATCAAAAAAGAAGAATTCGAAAGAAAACATTCTCAGATGGGAGCCATGGTATTTTTGGAATATCCTAATATCCTAGATAAATTCCACGAAGCTGTGGCAAAACTACTCAAAACCAAAAAAGAAAATATTTCTTTCGTAAAAAATACAGCAGAAGGTTTATCCATCATTGCCAATGGCTATCCATTCGAATCATCCAAAGACGAAATTATCAGTTTTGTACATGAATATCCATCAAACCATTATCCATGGAAACTCCAAGAATTAAAAAAACGTGCCACGTTAAAACTAATTGCCAACAATAAAAACGTTCTGTTAAATTATCAAGAAATTTCAGACCAATATGTTTTTGGTTTTAACTTAGAAGATATAGAAAAACTGACAACACCATACACAAAAATCATCTCCATAAGTCATGTACAATTTACTTCTGGTTTTGCAGCAAACCTTAAAGAATTAGGAGAATTCTGTAAGCAAAAAAACATTGATTTAATTATTGATGCAGCTCAAAGTTTAGGAGCAATTCCTCTCTATCCCGAAGAATACAACATTTCTGCCATAGCATCTTCTGGTTGGAAATGGCTTCTTGGTCCTATTGGTAGTGGTGTCCTCTATACCTCCGAAGCATTTCGAAATAAAATTGATTTTTCTATGGTAGGTGCAGATTTAATGATTCAAGGAATGGATTATTTGGATCATCGTTGGCAACCTTACAAAGATGGAAGAAAATTCGAGTACAGCACAATGCCCTTAGGAGATGCCATTGCCCTAACAGAATGTATCGAAGGTCTAATTTTAAAACATCAGGTAGAAAATATCTTTAACCATATTCAAGAATTACACAAAACTTTTAAAGCAATTTGTAAGCCTTCCAACAAAATAAAATATGTAGAATTTCCCGAAGAAAATAGATCTGGCATTCTATCGCTCATTACTGATAATCCACAAAAAATATCTGCGTTACTACGCGAAAAAAACATTATTTGTACAGTTAGAGGAAATTATTTAAGAATAGCACCACATATAATGATTACCCAAGAAGAAATTGCCCAAGTAGCAGAGATAATCAATAAAATATAATAATTATTTTATAATAATCTTGATAATTTTTTGGTTTTCGTAATCTGGTAATGTCCCATAAATCTTCCAGTAATACATCAAAGACTCTTTATCTTTTATTTTTCTACTAGCTATCTCTGTTTTTAAAATATTATTTCTTCTTTTTAGTTCTTTATTCTGTAATTCTAGTAAATATATTTCTCGCTGTAAAACAATAGATTCCACTTTTTTTCTAAATATAAAAATAAATAATAAAAAGATAATTATAAAAATTAAATAAATATTTATTAAATTTTTTAAACTTTGCATTGCACTACTCTTATTTTTGCAGAATGAGAAGCTGGATTAATATTTAACTCATCTTCTTGTGGAGTCAAGGGCTTTTTGGTCAATAGAACAAATCCTTGATTTTTTAAATCCTTAAATGCATTTTTTATTAACCTATCTTCGAGAGAATGAAAGCTAATAAAAACAGCAATTCCGTTAGGATTTAGTATATCCTTTAAATCTTTTAAAAGAAGTTTTAACTCTTCTAATTCTTGATTTATATAAATACGAAATGCTTGAAAGGTTTTCTGTACAACCTTCTCGTTTATGTACTTTTTGAGTTTTTTAAAATAAACCTGTATTACAATTTCTTTTAATTCGATTGCATTTTTTATGGGTCTACGTCTAATAATTTCTTTTGCAATGTAGCGTGAAAATCGCTCTTCGCCATATTGATAAATTATATCTGCTAATTCTTTTTCTGAATAACTATTTAGTATATCCAAGATATTATAGCTTGTTTCGTCTAACCTCATATCTAAATTCGATTGGTTCATAGAAAATCCCCAATCTTCTTTTAGATGATACATAGAAATACCTAAATCACAAATTAGAAAATCTGCTTTTAAGTTTAATTTTTGTAGAACATTTTTTATGTTCGAAAAACGTTTGTTTACGATATAAAAATCTCTTCCAGAAAACAAACTAACATCAATATCGTCGAAAATGTTTTGATTTAGCACAACAGGACGAATGTTTTCTCGATTATAAAATTCCATCGTTTTATGAATCATACGAATATCGCGATCGAAAGCTATAAAAGTTCCATCGCTTATAGAACGACACAATAAATATGAATGTCCACCACCACCTAAGGTAGCATCCACAACAATAGGTTTTTCGCGAACTAGAAAGAAAAAGTCCAACACCTCTCTATACATAACTGGGAAGTGAAAAAACTTGCTTTTTATTTCTTCGATGTTAACATTGCGTATATTCATATTTTAATATATTTTTATAATTTTCTTTAAATATTTCGTATTTTACCCTTTTTAAAGGAGAATTTTTTAAATTCTCCCATTCCTCTTTTTCGGGTAGTTGATGGATTATATTTTTTATCTCTTCTCGTAGCAAAAAACTAAATTCCTTTGTTGTTTTTTTGCTTACGTTTTTTCTTCGGTTAAAGGGACAAACTTCTTGACAAATATCACAACCAAAAACCCAACCGTTGCTTTTTTCTAAATATTCTTCTGGAATGGGGATTTTGCTTTCTATCGTTAAATAGGATATACATCTTTCTACTATTAGTTTGTATGGTTCTAGTGCTTTTGTAGGACAATGTTCAATACACAACCTACAACCCTTACAATGATCGGTGATTTGTTTCGATTCCCAATCCGAAGGAATTTCGTAATCTGTAAAAATACAACTAAGAAAAAAATACGAACCGATTTCTGGGTTTATAATGTTTGTATTTTTTCCCTGCCAACCTAACCCAGCATATTTTGCTAACAATTTTTCTGGAACTGGTGCAGAATCTATGGTAGATCGAATATAAATATCTTTATAATATATTTTTATAAATTTTTCTAATTGTTTTAACTTTTTTTTAAGCACATTATGGTAGTCTTTACCAATTGCATAGCGAGAAATTTTGATCTTTTGGTTTTTGATTATGTCTTCGTATTGAATATCTCGGTAATAAAACCCTAACACAATAACAGATTTAGAATTTGTAAGTATCTTTTGTGGATTAAGTCGAATTTCTGGATAGTTCGAAAACCAATGCATATTGGCATATTTTTTTTCTTCGATAAATCTTTTTAGATAATCGTAATCTTCTTTTTGTAATAGAGGTCTTGTAATTCCAAAAAGTTCAAACCCTAATTCTTGGGAATATCCTTGTATTTTTAAGAGAATATCTTTATCAAAGATCTTTTGTGGATGACTCATTCAGATTTTGTTGGATAATTTCTTGAAGTTCTTTGTCTAAAACCTTGCCGTTGCAATATTTTAACAACTGCAAACCTTTTTTTCGAAGTTGTTTTTCTTCTTGGTAAAATTTTAAATCGTTGTAAACGTTTGCTTCTTGTATTAACAAAATACCTAATATTGCAATTCGTTCGTACTGCAATTCATTATTGATGGAAAGTAAAGACAGCAATGAATTTAAATCCATTTTTAACAAAATTTCTTTAGGATAACCTAAAAACAACGAATAGGCCTTTTCTATTTCCATCAAAATTACCTGAGGATCCTTTTCGCTTTTTAGTTTTAGTAATTTAGCAAAAAAAACAACAAATTGCTGAAGAATTCTGATCAAATAATCTTTATGATAAAGCATCAATTAAAATAAATAGTTGTTGCCATAAAAGGCAACAACATTAATCACAAGCAATCTCTGCTTCTCCAGAAAGCTTAACGTCTCCACTTTCGGATGCAGCTTCTAAGGTCAATAAAATGGTTTTACTTTCGTCTATTTTCTTTTTTACTTTTCCTGTGCATATCAAAACTTCGCCAGGACGTGTCATACCTTTAAACTTTACACCAAATTTTTTTATTTGATGCAGATGAAAGTTTTTTGTTAATAGCTTGCCAACCTGAGCCATTACATACATTCCGTGAGCAATGGTGCCATCTAATCCTACTTTTTTAGCAAATTCTGGATCTGTATGTATTGGGTTAAAATCCCCCGAAGCACCAGCATACCGAACCAAATCCATGTGTTGAATGGGACCTACTTTTATTGGTTCTAATTGTTGATCGATTTGAAAATTTTCGTATTTTACGCGATTCATACTATAACTCCTTATTGTTTAGGTCTTAAAATTATTCCCATTTCTGCTATGATGCAAGGTTCCCCTTTATCATCTTTAAAAGTGGTTCTGAATGTTACAACCTCCATTTTTCCCGTCTTTACATCTACCACTTCTCCTTCTGCTTTGATGGTCATCCCTGCATATACGGGTTTAAGGTAGGTATACTCTTCCTTCATGTGTAATAATCGATCTGTGTCTATACCCATTTTTCTCATATCTTCGAAGATTTCTGGATACCCCCAAAACTGAAAGGATGTTTGAAACGTAGGAGGAATGGGGATTCCTTCGTATCCAGCTTTTTTTGCTTCTTCTTCGCTAAAAAAAATTGGATTTGTTTCTCCAATTGCCATGCAGAATTCCCGTATTTTTCCCTTTTCCACTTGAATCGTATAGCTTTTTAGCTTTTGACCAATAATGTCTTTTGTTAATTGCATATTCAAAGAATTTTAAAATTGATTTATTAGTCAAGAAAAACAATTTTATTGATGAAAATTTAAGGATGGATCAACACCTGATATTCTTGTGAATACAACTCAAAATTATCTGTAAGATAAATATAAGTTGCATATGCATCGGATATGGCACAGGATGGCCCCAAAACAGTTACTACCCTATTTTTTTTGGTGATTGTATTATTATATGGATTGAATATGTGTAATTGATAATAATTTCCTGATGTTGCTAAACAAATATTGTGTAAATGTAATTCTTGGGAAAACTGTTTATTTAAAAGATCTGAACTAGAAGATTCCAGTAGAACCCTCCATCCTTTGGAACTTTTTTTTGGAGGATTACCAACACATATTTCCCCCCCAATTTCTATTAAAAATGATGGATAGGAATTTTCTATTAGAAGTTTTTTGATTAAATCCACAGCATATCCTTTCGCGATTGCATTTAAATCAAACTCTACAAATGGATAAGATTTTTTTATAATATATTGATTACGAAACGTCTCTACCGAAAATAAATTACAGATTTTAGGATAATTTTCTTCGTTGGGTAAAGGGATTTGTCCTAAAAGTTTTCTTTTGTACGGGAAAAAATATGCTTTTGTTTTTAAACAAATTTCCTGCGAAAGTAAAAAAACTTTTATTTCTTCTTGATCGAACAATACCAATTGATTTTTGTTTAGTTGTACAATCTTGGAATCATCTCTATACAAAGAAAATGCTCGATCAATTTTATTAAAAATGTTGAATATTTCTTTTTCGATCGTCGATAAATCTTTTTTTTGTGTTGTTTCTATTACAATTGTATAACTTGTACCAAAAACAATTCCACTTTTCTGCCAATAATTTAATTTCGAATTGCACGCGATAAAATCAATTAAAACTAAACATAACAAGAGAAAACGATTGATTATGGACATTTAAAATGATTATTTAAACCTTTTTTCCAGATAGATACTTAGCGCTTCTATTGAAATATACCAATCCAAAGTAAAAGTATATAGCCACTTCGAAATTCCTTCTAAAAGATTAGAACGATTGTCCGTAAGTAATTTTTTTATATTGAGTAAGCTTTTAAGATCAAACTTAACAACAGGATAAAAATTAATCATAAGTTTTTGGTTTTCTTTAAGCTGTAATTCTTTTTTGATTTGTTCGAGTAAACCTACAAAATTGGTTAAATCATCGATTAAGCCAGCTTCCTTAAAACGAAATGCAGAATAAACACGACCTTCCGCAAAATGCTTAACTTGTTCAGTTAATTTACCACGGCCTCTTGCTACCCTATCCAGAAAAATTTTGTATGCATCCATCGTAGTTTTTTGTAACAGCTCTCTGGATTCTTTACTTAAAGGGGTGGATTCGGAAAAGATATCGGTTGTTTTATCAAACATCAGCTTACTTTTATTAATCTTGAATTTTTTGTAAAGTTGATGAAAAACAGGACGTAATCTTAACACACCAATAGAGCCCGTAATAGTAGAATGATATGCATAAACCTTATTTCCAGCACAAGAAATATAATATCCTCCTGATGCTGCAACATTTCCTTGTAGAATAAACACAGGTTTTTTTCTGGATAATTTTCTGATTTGTTGATACAATAATTCACTTGCATCACTCATTCCCCCAGGACTGTTTATGTACAAGAGAACAGCCTTTTCGGCAGAATCCATCACTTCTTGCAATATTTTGATGTATCCTTTCGCGTTAACAGTGCCAGATTTCGCTTGATCTTCTTCTTTCCCTTTTATTATTATTCCATCCATCACAACTAATGCTATGGGGACTGGTTGATTCACAAAAGGAAAGAGTTTATATTCTTTTTTTAAGATCATTTTTACGTATTCTTCAAAGGTGATCCGTTTAAGTTTGCTTTTTGGTTTTTCTTTGATTTCGCTTGTTTTAAGAATGGTATCGCCCTGACCTTGAACATTATGTTCAATCTGAGAAGAAATAAATGGTGATTGTTCTTCTGTGATAAATTCAACAAGTTGTACTTGATCCATCAGTTGATGGATAAAACCTAATTCGAATAGCTCTTGTGCAGTAACGATGGATTGATTCAAGAATAGATTCCATAGTTTTTGTATATCGCTTTTTTTTAAACCAGAAGTCTTTAAAAATTGTTGGTAGATTTCATTTCTTTTGTCTTGAATTAATTCCAGAATATTCTCTTTGGCTGGCGCAGAAATCTTATTTTTTTCGTACATTTCTCCTGCACTTTTATACTTTCCTGCTGTAAATACATCGAATTTTACACCAAGAGACTTAAAGAAATCCCCCAAATAGAATTGCTCAAAATGAGGAAGTACAGTAGTAAACTGCGTCCAATCTCCAGTGTATCGATAATCGCAAGAAGAAGCTACCATCAGGGTTTTAATTCCCCCTTCTTCTACATAAGAATAAACTAATTTACCGCTTTTTCGAATTCTTTCTATAACAGAAATAATATCTTCGATTTGATTCCAGTCTAAGCCTTCTAACGAAGGAATTTCTAATATTACCTTTTTTATTTTACTCTCTTCTGCAATTTTATTCATCAAGATCAAAAATAAAAAATAATTGATTTCTTCTTTTTCGGAAATGAATTTTATTATGCCTATCTTTTCGAAATAAGCAAATTCTTCTGGAATTTTAATATGTACAACTTTATCACCAGAAAATAGATAATTTAATTTATAATATAAATAAAATAAAAATCTAAAAGGAAAAAGCAGAATAAAAACCAAAATTCTAATCATATATAACCAAAAAAAATCAAAAAACCATTCAATAAAGTATAATTTTAAAAAAAAGAAATGATTTGACCATGAATCATAACATAAATTTTTCATTTTTTAAGATAGAAATTAGGAGTTAAGCTATGAAGCATATATTATCCATTACTGTTCGAAATAGACCCGGTGTTATGAGTCATGTTTCTGGTCTTTTTACAAGAAGAGGTTATAATATTGATAGCATTGCAGTAGGAGAAACAGAAAATCCCGAAGTTTCTGTGATAACAATTGTCATCATTGGAAACGAAGATACAGCAAATCAATTTCGAGGCCAATTGTTAAAATTAGCTGATGTGATCGATGTTCGTATTCTTCCTTATTCTCAATCTATTATAAGAGAATTGATCTTGATTCGAGTTAAAGCAGAACCCGAAAAACGAACAGAAATATTCGGAATCATAGAAGTTTTTAACGGAAAAATCCACGAATTACATAACAATACCATTTTAATAGAGGTTCAAGGTAACCCACGTCAAATCACAAGCTTGATGAATGTGTTAAAAGATTATGGCATTTTAGAAATTGCAAGAACTGGTCAAATCGCTTTGCCTATGTATACAGAATAAAATGAACAAAATTACCATCAGTTTTATCTAAAATACCAAAGGAGACTAAAAATGAAAAGAATTAAAACGATTACAACCATACTGATGATTTCTGTTGCTAATTTTCTTTATGCAGAAACAATTGGTTTAAAGTTAGGATATGTAGCCTTCGATACAAACAGCTGGAATCCAGATATATATAAACGTGTTTACCGCGATGAAATCGTTATTGGTAACAACAATCAAATATCTTTAGGGACATTTACACAACCTTTTAATAGCGATACAAATTTTTATTATCCTTTTGGTGTTTTCTATTCTTGGGATAAAAATTTCTTCTTAGAAGCTAATTTTTATCAATTTAAGAAAACTACCTTACGGGGGCAAGGTGTCGGTTTTATCAATCCCAACATAAATTCGATTATTTTTCACGAAGTGGATCATGTTCGAGAAATGGCAAACTTAAAACTAGGAATTAACCTAATGAGCCAAGGACTAAACGATGGCATGTTCGATTTAATTCTCCTCGTTGGTGGTTCCTTAACCCACCATGGTTATAGCAAAAATGCGGTAGGATATTCTAATAGTGGATTAGCATTTTTTACCAATCAGAATGGTTCTTTTGATGCAAGAATTTTTAATCCTCTTATCGGTTTGGAATTTGCTATCCCTTTATATAGTTATTATAGACAAACATTCTTTCTCTATGGAAAATACGAATCTTATCCTGAACGTTCTAACAAAATCAACTACATTCTAAATAACTTTACTTTTACTGGAAGCAATATCAACGTTAACTTAGAAAACATCGAAAGCGATTATAGTTTATCGAAACAATACTACGAAGCTGGTTTTGGTTTTTATCTAGCTACGGATTTTTTAATCAAACTTGCCTATACAAAAGAAGTTAATCTAGTTAAATACAAAAATTACAATGGATATACATTAAGTTTTAACAATAACATCACAAGTTTAAGCGATATTTACAATGTAGCAGAATTATTGTCAGATAAGTTTTATGTTTATAACGGAACAAACAAAGAACAAATCGAAGGTATCTTTGTAGGATTCGAAAAAGCAATCAATTTCTAAGAATTTTTGCATAATCAGCCATGATGTTGGTTGATTATGCTTCCTGGATAATCGATAATTCCTTGATTCGTACAAAATTTTTAAAATCGCAATCTTTACAGATGTGACGTTCTGGTGGATTTTTTACATCAAACCTTTTTTGTTTTATCTTATCTACAATTTTATCAAAGTGCACCGTAATTTTTTTTATTTCTTTTTCGTGTAAGAAAATTCCATTAAAGCATCGTTTCGTTTTTTTCCTCGGAAATCGAAAAAGTTTTTTTGGAAAATGAGTATTGGAGCGAAAACTTTGGTTCATCAAAGAAACTAGACTAAAATTAGGTTCGAACCAGTCGTTGGGATTGCCAGATGTTTTCAAAACAAGAAGATTCTGAGCTCGCGAAAAAGCTACATAATAATGTCTTATCTGAACGAATTGATTCGTCTGTTCTTCTTTTTCGAAAGCACCTCTTTTCGAAAAAGGTAAAAGATATCTATCTTCCTCCTTTTGAACCAAAAAATTTTTATTCAGAAAACCTACAAATACAACAGGAATTTCTAATATATTTCTTACAGTTGCTTTGCGAAATCGATAAAATGCTTGATCTTCGTCTCCTACAACGCAAAGATTATTTTTTTGGAAATGTCAATTTAACAAGAATCTGTTCTTGAATATAATTTGTATCTTGGTATTCATCTACCATTATATACTTTATACCTAATTTGATTTTTTTGTATATATCTGGATGGTTTAACAATTCGTAAAAGATTTTTTGTAAGTAGGCAAAATCGATTTTATTGTTTTGGTAAAGCAATTCTTCGTAGGATCGATATGCCTTTGCAAGTAAAGGATAAAAACCTTGTTGATTTTCTAGTGTTCGAATTTCTATCAATTCTTTGGTAATCTAATTGAGGTATTTTACGGATTCTTTGATTGTTCTCCATTTCGAGCTCCATATTCTTAATTAACGTCCATTTTCTTGAAGAAAGATTTTTTAAGATAAAATCATTACACAAATTATGGAAGATTCCAATTTTTAAGTCACTTAGTTTTTCTGTATAACCAATCTTTTCTGCAACCTGAAAAAATTCTATCTCGCATTTCGAAAGCAGATTTTTCGGTAAAGGTAGTTAAAACAATTTCGATTAGTTTTGCCTTACCAGAAATAACGAGATACAGCGTTCGAAGAATAAGCGTAAGAAGTTTTTTCGGTTCAGGAACCGGCTAGAATTAAAAGTGGTCCATCTGTGGTAAGAATGCATCGATTCGATTTTGGTTTAAGTTTGGAAAAACTTCTTTAAATGCTTTTATAATATCCTTCAATGAAATATCCCTTAATAAATTTTGTTATAAATTTGTAAAATTATTATTATTTTGTCAATTCTTTTGTTTGTGAACTAATAAATAATCTTTTTTATAAAATTGATTGATTTCAATTTCAATCTTTAAAGCATAAATTTTTAAATTTAATAAATTTTTTTAATATTCTCTATAAAGATACTAAATAATCATTGACAAAAAAATAATTCATATTAGAAAATCCCAAAAGGGAGAGAGTATTTGTGATTTTTGCTCATTTTCTTTATCTTTCTAAAAATTCATTAAATTTTTCTATTTATATTATAAATTCTTTTATAAATATTATTAGCATTTTATTTTGTAAAATTAATATACTTTTTCGACTTACATAAAGAAGAGGAAGTAAATGAATAGTTATTTAAAAATAGCTCTAAAAGCTATATTAGATTCATTCCAAGAATTATACAAAAAAAACCAAAAAAATTTTCCTATAAATGATGATATTCTTTTAACATCTGAAGAAAAAGATGCTTTGGATAAAGCAAAAGAAATCTTAGGAAATATACAAGAAATAAACTCTTTAAAACCAGTTTTCGAAAAAATCTCTTTTTTAGATAATGACAGTACTACTTTTAAACATCAATACACATTGCAACCATTAGATTATAATCGTTTAGAATCCATTATTTTTCCTATAGAGAATCAGCAGTCTGAAAATTTTTCGGATTTTTTAACAAAATTCGAAAAGGAATTGAAGGTATCTCTGCAATTTAACGATTTAAAAAAATTTTATTTTTATTATTACCTTGCACAAAAGTATCTTTGGTGTATTACTATCTCTAAACAAAATCCCGATTTATCTATGTTTGATTATGTTAGAGTATTATCTGCAATATCAATAAGTTTATTTGATTATTATATAGAAAATCAAAACATTGATTGGAATAATCCAACATTCTTAATATACGAAGCAGACATAAGCGGTATTCAAAAATTTATCTATAAAGTGAATAAAACCCCCGAAATGGAAGAAAAAACAAAATTCTCTATACCGAAGGTTTTACGAGGAAGGTCTTTTTTTATTTCTATATTACCTGAATTATTAAGTAGATATATTTTGCAACAGCTCGATTATCCTATAACAAATCTATTATATGCAGGTGGTGGCAAGTTCCAACTGATTTTACCAAACACAGAAAAAGTTAAAAAAATTCTAGAAGATTTTAAAAAAACCTTATCGAACTATTTATTTGAAGAATTCCATACAGATTTGGGAATTGTAGATGGGTATATACCATTAGGGAAAAAAGATTTTGAAGAAAATCAACTAAAAGATGTTCTGTTAAAATTACAATTAAAGTTGGATCAAAACAAAAAAAGAAAATTTTCTAAATTTTTTATACAAGATTTTAAAAACGATACCAATAGGGTTTGTCAATCATGTCATTCTCTTCCTCCAAAAGATGATCATCTTTGTAAATGGTGCAAACGTTTTAACGATTTAGGAGAGAAACTTGTTAAATCCCAAGAACTATACATCACTTATATCTTTAAAAACATCAATAAAAAACCAGACATTGATTTTAGTCCTTTTGGAAAATTCTATCTACTTGAAACGTTAGATCCAGAAATAGAAAATAATGCTAAAGAAATTTTGTTATTAAATTCAACTGATTTTTCTCAGAAAAAATTTGCAAATGGGTTTAAATTTTTGGCAAATTTAGTCCCAACATTGAACCCAAAAATCAGAGAAGCTCTAAAAAAGAAATTAGAAAACCAAGAAGATAAAAACGAATTAAACCAACTAGAAGATAATTCCATTCTATCCTTTAACTTTATTGCAGAGTTTTCTAAGGGAGATAAAAAATTAGGAATATTAAGAGCAGATTTGGACAATTTAGGATTAATTTTTAGTGATGGATTAAAAGACTATTCTTTAATAAGGATTGCTACATTAAGCAGAATGTTGGATCTTTTTTTTACAGCTTACATATGTATTTTAATCAATAGCATAAAAGAAAATGATCTTGATGCCAATTTAATCTACACTGTATATTCAGGCGGAGATGATTTATTCTTAATTGGGCCTTATCATTTAATCATAAAAATTGCCGTTGAACTTAGAAAAAGATTTTATTACTTTACCGCAAAGAATTTAGATTTAGGAATATCGAGTGGAATAGCCATTTTTGGTCCTAATGTAAACATACCTTTTATGGCAAAATCATCCGAAGAGAGCGAAAGCCTATCTAAAAAAGCTATTTTTAAGGACGTTCAGAATAATGTTTATATAAAAGATGCTATAAGTATATTCAATAAAAGCTTTAAATATTCTTCTAAAATAACTGGCATTAGCACTTTAAACAAAAAATTATCTCCACATTATAAAAATGGTTTTTTAAGTTATATAAATTTCGAAACAATCTTATCTTTAACAGATGAACTTGTAAAATTCGTAAAAAATAAAAAAATTTCGCGATCTTTATTATTTCGAATTCTCTCTCTCTACAACAATTACATCGAAATAGATGGAAAAATCAATCCATTGATTTATCCAAAGATCTATTACCAAATTGGAAGAAATGTAAAAGACGAAAACGCGAAGAAATCAATCGAAGAATGGTTTTTAAAGAAAGGTTATAAGATTCAGGAGGATTATATTCCAAGAAATGACTTAATTCGAAATTTAGACGTTATACTTTCGTTAGCAATTATGTTTACAAGAGGAGGAAGAACAAATGACGAGTAAACAACAAACACAAGAATCATTCGATGAGCTAGCAAAAAAAATATTGAATTACAAAAAAACTGACTTAAAAGATAAAGATAAAATAAAAAATATTAAAGATTCATATACTAGGCTTTCTAAAATAGTATGTGATGATGTAGAGTCCAAAGGCATATTAAAAATAGATCTAGAACAATACATAAAACCACAAGGATACTGCGAAGTATTAGCCTATGCAATTGGTCTATTGGATAATTTAAAGAAAAGTCAACTTCGTAAGTTCTTTAACGAAATCAAATCCCTCGAGTACGATTTAAAAGGAAATGCAGATATAAACAAAATTAAAATCAGAGTAATATCTTTAATTCCTAAACTTGCGTATTCTAAAGGAAGAGGTTTATTGGATGATCATTTTTTTACATTTATGAAAATCCTTCTAACAAAATTAAGAAATGATATGAACGAACAAAATGCTCAAGAGGTTTTTGGTACGTTTGTAAGTATATTAGAAGCCATCTTAGCATATCATACTTATTATTTTAAGGAGGCATAGAATGAATAAACCATTAAAAGGGATCATCAAATTAAAATGCAAAATTATTGTATTAACAGGACTTCATATCGGTGGTTCAAAAGAAAATGTAGAAATAGGTGGAATCGATAATATTGTAATAAAAACACCTGTAATAAAATACGAAAACAAAACAGAAAGAAATGTTCCATACATACCAGGCTCATCTCTAAAAGGAAAAATGAGAGCATTATTAGAATGGATAGAAAAGCCTCATAATGGTGATAAAGTAATTGCTCTTTCTAAAGGAGGTGAACCTTGCAATTGTGGAAAATGTATCGTATGTAAACTCTTTGGTGCACACAAAAATCAAAATACAGAAGAACCAGTAAGACTAAGAATAGAAGATTTTTATCCCACATTAGAGACCATCAAACTTTGGAATAAAGTTTTAGATGGGGATTTTGTAGAAATCAAAGTAGAAAATACGATTAACCGTGTAAAAGGAACAGCAGAACATCCGCGTCATCAAGAAAGGGTCATTCCCTTTTCCGAATTCGAAGGTAATATAAAGATTCGCATACACGATGGTGATGGAGAAGAATTATACGATGCAATAAAACGTGGAATCAAACTAATCGAAGATGATTATTTAGGTGGTAGTGGTTCAAGAGGTTATGGTAAAGTAAAATTCGAAATCGTAAAAATCTTATGGTCTGACTATACAAAACCAATAATTGAAGAAAAGGAAATAAACGAAGAGAACTTAAAACAAATGATTGGAGCAAAATAAAATGCTTAAAGCTTATAGGATTGTATATCTATCTCCAACATCTATTATAAGAAGTTTTACTCTTTTTGGTGCTATTTGTTGGAATTACAAACTGATTTATGGAAAAGAAAAACTAGAAGCTTTGTTAAACGAATTTATCCATAATCCACCATTTTTTATTTCTTCGGCATTCCCCTATATAAAAGATCAATTTTTGTTTCCAAAACCCATTCTTCCATTAAAAGGCGAAAAAATTGATTTCGAAACAAAAATTCAGCGAAAAGCATTTAAAAAAGCTCAGTTTGTTACCTTTTCGATTTTTAAAGAAATTTTAGAAGGAAACATAAAATACGAAGAAGACTTTTCTCGATTTAACATTAAATCTGGTATAATACAAGAAAAAGAACTAGAACTTAAATTAGAAATTACAAGACACACACAAGTAAGAAATCTTATCAGTAGAAATAATCTTTCATCTTTAAATTTATATTTTATAGAATCTGATTATAAATTATATGATGAATATTTTCTAATATATTTTTTAAATAATAATTTTATAAAAGAAATTAATAGTATATTTAAACTAATAGAAGAAAACGGAATCGGTGGAAAAAAGAGCATAGGCTGGGGTAAAGTCCAAATACAAGAGATCGAAAACGAATTCATATCAGAAATAGAAAAAAAAATTAATTTTAAGAATAAATGTTTCGTTACCCTCTCTCCTATTATTCCCAGTCAAAATATTATTTCTAACAACAGTTACTACGAAATAGAAACCATCAAAAGCTATACAGATAGTACATTCGAAAAAGAATTTTTAAAAAATAAAGTTTTATACTTAAAAGAAGGTTCTTTGATTGTAAAAAGCGAAAACAAACTTACTGGATTGTTAAAAAACGTAGGGAATAACATCTATCAATATGGTTTAGAATTCCCATTAGAGGTAAAATTATGTACAATTACAGATTAAAGACAATTACTCCGATTCATATTGGAAACGGAAATAAGCTCACGAACTTAGACTTTATACAAGAAGGAAACCTAATCCATGTTATTTCCTTCGATAAATATATTTCTTTATTAAACGAAGAACAATTAAATAGATTAGAAAATATATTACAATACAAACAATTGAATGATTTATCCAAAGAAGTTCGAAAGCATTTAAAAGAATGTTTAAAATATAGAACAAGATTAGAAACACTTACGAAGAATAACAACATCCAAGAAATCGTAGAACACATAAAAACAACCTTTAATAAAAATGGCGAATATGGAATCTATATACCTGGTTCTACCATTAAGGGTTTTATTCGATTTGCTATACTATATAAAATGATTAAAGAAAACCCCAACATAATTGAATGTAAAAACAAGAACGATAAAAACAATGTTTCAAATGTAGAAAACAAACTTTTTACAATTGAATGGAAAGATAATCAATCAAAAACTAGTTACTTAAAAACCATGTCTTATCTTAAAATATCCGACTCGGAAACTATTAGTATTGATCATTTATTCATAAATTATATTCATGTTTATAACTCAAAACGTCCAATTGCAGAATATGTAGAAGTAATAAAAAAAGACACATCCATTCGATTAAAAATTAAAGAAGATTTTAAAAATTTTATTTTCGATAGCGAAATCAATAAAAATAATATAAAAAAAGTCCAAGATTGGAAAGAAGCATGCTATGAATTTTCTAAGGATATCATTGAAAACGAAATCAATTTTTTTAAGCAAAGAAATAAAGAAAATATTGTAAAATTATATCAAGAATTAAAAGAATTAAACCAAAAAGATAGCCCCCTTCTTCGAATTGGAAAATACAAAGGGAAAATAAGTCAAACATTGGTTTTGCTAAGCCAAAAAAATGAATGCCTAAGAACCAGTTTTCCCAAAACAAGAAGATTGGTCGATAATAGCATTCCTTTGGGATGGATTAAATTAGAAAAAATTCCCGAAAAAACCTAAATCATTATTCTATCTTGATTCTATCTTGCTTAATATTTTCGTAAAATTGAAACGTTTTTTCTAGAGTTACTTTGAGTTTTTCTTCGTTTTTTATTGCTTCTTCTGCTTCTTTTTTGGGTTCAACATCTATATTATCATGATTTATAACCGTTCCATGAGCAGTGGCATTTCTTAAGTATTTTAGAACCTTCCAATCGTAGATATGATTGTTATCTAGTCTTTCTTTTGCTTCGTTTCTTTTTCTATAATCTAAATTAGAACTGCTATTAATAATGCCTATCTTATATCCTACTAATAGAAGAACTGCTTCGTGCAGTAATAAAATCGCTTTAAGATATTGACCTCTATTGAAAAAGAATCGCGCCCTATTTCTTAATCGATCAGGAAAATTATCTTCTACAAACTGCTTGATGTATTTTTCTTTAACCTCCTGATGAATTGCATCTGCATAAGAAAGAGCATTTTTGGTCGATAAGAGTTCTTTGATTTTTTCTGGTCCAATTGCAGAATTGATTTCCATTTTAAAATAGATTTCATCAGCTTTTGAATTTTTTTTATCAATTAGGCTATAATAATTTTTAAAGTTTCCTGTACTTTCTAATACTTCTAAGGTTTCTCCTAATTTTACTAATTCTTCTAAATGATTTAAACGAATAACGGGCATGGTTCCATCTTCGTTTTTATGTTCTAAAAAACCATAAAATATTTCTAACTCGAAGTTTTTGATCTTTTTTAGTACTAACAAATCCAACAACACAACAAAAGGTAAATATCGATATCCATGAGTTAGATCAAAGATAATTTTATTATATTTTTCTTTATCTAAAAGCAACAAAAGCTTTTCTATAATATTTTTAGAAATTTCTTCTGGTAAAGGAGGATTTTTTAACAAAGAAAAATCTATCTTAATATTTTCGCTTTGCTCAATCAAAGAAAAAAATTTTTTTAAATTATCCTGGTCAATTTCTTTATTGTTTTTTATCTCTTTTTCTTGTTTAGAAATTTCATTGACCAATTCATCATCCGAAACATTTTCTAATAAATCGATTGTTTCTGGCCAACCAGATTCATTCGTTCCAATAAAATATAAATCGATATTTTCTCCTTTTGATCTTAAATAATTAAACAATGCAACACCAAATAAATATTTTTCGATGATTTGTTGTTCAGAAAATTTATATTTTGTTTTTTGGTATTTGCCTTTTCCTATAAAACTAATTAAAATGGACTTTAACATCTTATCCTCCCTTATTCCACAGGATTTATGGATAATTGATAAATTCAAGCATTTTTATTTAGTTTTTTTATATTTAAATGATGTAACTTTATTTTAACTGTCTTTTTAAATCTACATGGAACCAAAAAATATTTTGAATTGACAAAAAATCTATTTATCTATTTTTTTTAAACAATGGGGATAAGCACAAAAAAGCAAACGATTAAACAATCAGTTCTATACGAAGAATTAAAAGAACTTAAAGACGACGTATTTTATAAAATATCTTACCAATCTATTCTAAAAGAATTAAATATTACTTACGAAGATTATGTTTCTATGTTGTACAAAAATTATGGTATCTTTCAACCACCGGAATTTTTCGATAAAGACAACTTATCTTTGCTAATAGATATTCTAAAATTTTATCAACAAGAAGAATTGCTAAATATCATAAAAAAATGGGGGATGTATTTTGAACCCCAGGAACTAATGGAATGGTTAGAACACTATATTTCCATAACTCTAAGTATTTTATCGAATCATGAAGTAAAACTCGATTCTTTAGAAATTAGTTTAGCTGGTTGTAATAATCCCTACGAAGCTTTTGATTTTTATTGCAACCTAAACATCGACGAAGATTACATTTACAAAAAAACAACAGAATTATTCTTAAACAAAAAAAACATTAAACCCAACGATTTTAATTTTTATTTATTAACTCAATACATAGAAAATTGCTACGAAAGAAAAATTCTATCGCAGGACATTTTATACGAAAGTTTTTATAAAAAACTTTATGATATAGGTTTAAAAAATAATTTTATAAAAAATAATCATAAAATCAATAATAATTATAACTTTAAGAATGAATATTTTAAAACCTTCGGGATAGAAAAATTGCCAGCTACCAAAGAAGAATTAAAAAAAATCTATTTTTCTTTGCTAAAGAAATACCATCCCGATAAAAATCCCTCTGGATTAGAGAATACAAAAAAAATCATCGAAGCATACACAAAGCTTATAGAATACTATGAGTAAATATTTTTCGGTATTGTTTTTTTTATGTCTGTTTTCTTTATGGTCCAAGCCCAATTGGATAGAGGATCTGAATTATGCGAAAACCCTTTCCGAAAAACAAAAAAAGCCCATTTTGATCGATTTTTACTCAGAAAGTTGTTATTATTGTCATGTAATAGAAAAAGAAACGTATAATTCAAAAGAATTTGCCAATTGGAAAAATAAATTTATATTAACCATTGTTGATGGAGATAAATATCCCGATTTAGCAGATGAATATCAGGTTTCTGGGTATCCCACCATAGTATTGTTAGATTTTCAAGGAGTAGAAGTGGGGCGAATCGAAGGGTATTATCCGAAAAATCAATTGTTAGCAAAAATCGAACAATATTATAAAAGTACTGATCTATTCCATCGATTACAAGAAAACGTAAAAAAAGAGCCTTTAAACTATTATCATTATTTTCAATTAGCTTTATATTACCATAGAGCAAAACAATATCATAAAACAGAAGAATATTTTCTTAAAGCATTACAATATTTACCAGAAAACCATCCCCAATATTACGAAAACAAAAAAAATTTGATTTACAACCTAGCAGTAATCCATACCAAACTAAAAAACTATCCCAAAGCATATAGTTATTGGAATGCATACTTAGCTTGGTTAAAAAAAAGTGATTTAGACTTCCCCACTGCTAAATATTACAGAGCATACACACTTTTGTTTAAAAATATTGATTCAAACCATACCAAAACCGAACAAACATTATTTTCTGAACTTTCCGAAAAAGAAAAAAGGATTGTTATAGAGGATCTAACTTATGCTAGTAAAAATCTTCCTGATTCTTACGAAAAAGAATTTTCTAAAAAATTACTTTTCGAATTAAACCATTGAATTTTATTGTTATTATATTATAAACAGGAAAAACCTATGAGTAGCATACAAAACCAACAACAAAAAGAAAGTAATATTAACGCAAAAACAGAAAAAGATCTAGTTTATATATTCGATACAACTTTACGCGATGGAGAACAATGTCCTGGCGCAGCAATGTCCGAAGATCAAAAATTAGAGGTTGCTCATCGGTTAGAGGCATTAGGAGTAGATATTATAGAAGCAGGTTTTCCTATATCTAGCCCGGTTCAATTTAAGGCAGTTCAAAGAATTGCAAGAGAAATCGAAACACCTATTATTGCAGCATTAGCAAGAGCAGTCCGAAAAGATATAGAAACAGCAGCAGAAGCACTAAAAGATGCACGAAGAAAAAGAATCCATACCTTTATTGCTTCTAGTCCCATACACATGAAATATAAATTAGGCTTAGAACCCAACCAAGTGATAGAAAAAGCAGTAGAAGCAGTTAAAATAGCAAAAGAATTTACAGAAGATGTAGAATTTTCTCCCGAAGATGCTACTCGCAGCGAAAAAGAATTTCTTGTAGAGCTAATTTCCAGGGTAATAGAAGCAGGCGCAACAGTAATCAATATACCTGATACTGTTGGTTATACAACCCCAGATGAATATTATCAACTTTTCCGTTATTTGATCGAAAAATGCCAAGATGCAGACAAAGTGATTTTTAGTGCACATTGTCATAATGACTTAGGAATGGCAACAGCCAATAGCTTAGCAGCTGTTCGAGCGGGAGCAAGACAAATCGAATGTACTATTAATGGAATCGGTGAACGCGCTGGAAACACAGCTCTCGAAGAAGTAGTTATGGCAATCTATACAAGAGGAGAATATTTTAAGGTTAGAACCAACATAAAAACCAAAGAAATATTGAAGACCAGCATACTTGTAAGAACTGTCACAGGAATGGTTGTTCAACCAAATAAAGCAATTGTTGGTGATAATGCATTTGCTCACGAATCGGGAATTCATCAAGATGGTGTTTTAAAAAATCCTCTCACTTACGAAATTATGACACCAGAGTCCGTAGGTTTAGCATCGAACAAAATTGTATTAGGAAGACATAGTGGTCGACATGCTTTAAAAGATAAATTAATTCGATTAGGTTATGTACTCGATGAACAACAATTCGAAGAAGTCTTTTATCGTTTTACAGAATTAGCAGATAAGAAAAAAGAAGTTTACGACGAAGATATTGTTGCCCTTGTGGATGATGCAACACGTAAAAAAACCTATCAACGTTATGAATTGATTAAACTTCATGTTTTTACTGGTAAAGGAACAACACCAACAGCAACGGTAAAATTAAAAGATAACGAGCTTCTTGACGAAAATGGAAATGCAAAAGTCTTAACCGAAGCAGCAACAGGAGATGGGCCAGTAGCAGCAATCTTTAATGCAATCGACAGAATTACTGGTATCAACACAAAAATTAAATCTTATAGATTACAACCTATTAGCGAAGGAAGAGATGCACAAGGTCAATCGAATGTTTTACTCCAGATTAATGACAAAATGTATGCTGGTAAAGGCGTCTCTACGGATATCTTAGAAGCTTCTGCCTATGCATATTTAGACGCAATCAACCGTTTTTTTTCTAGAGACGAAAATCAATCCATCAAATACACCAAAGAAGGAGATTCCATCTAAATGAAGTTAGAAATTCATCCTGATATTATCCTTAAATATGATGTAGCTGGGCCAAGATACACAAGTTATCCACCAGTCCCTAATTTTGATAGTTCGTTTACGCAAAAAGATTATACAAATTATCTAATAAGCGATCAGGTATCTAAGACGATTTCTTTATATTTTCATTTTCCTTTTTGCAAAACCTTGTGTTATTATTGCGGTTGCAACACTGTTATAACCAACAACTACGAAATTATTCAACGATACATAGATTACCTAAAAAAAGAAATTCGATTGATTTTAAAGTATCTACCAAAAGATATTCAAGTGGGACAATTGCATTGGGGAGGAGGTACTCCGAACTTTCTAAACAACTCTCAGATAAAAGAAATTTATTTATTTATAAAAAATCATTTTTCTTTTAAAGAAAATGCAGAAATTAGTATTGAACTTGATCCAAGAACTACGCAAAAAGAACAATTGGATTTAATCAAAGAAATAGGTTTTAATCGAATTAGTTTTGGTGTTCAAGACTTAAATGACGAAGTACAAAAAGCAGTAAATAGAATACAACCCGTCGATCTAATAGAATCTATTTATTATCACGCGAAATCATTGAACTTTCATTCTATTAACATGGATTTTATCTATGGATTGCCCTACCAAAATACACATTCCTATCAGTTTAATTTAAAAAAGATTTTAGAATGGAAACCTGATCGATTAGCCTTTTTTAGTTATGCACATGTTCCTTGGATAAAAAAACATCAAACCCTCATCAACACAGAAACCTTACCCAATAATCTAGAAAAGATCCATATTTTTAAGAATATTGTAGAAACATTAACAGACAATCATTATGTTTATATAGGCTTAGATCATTTTGCAAAGCCGGAAGATGAACTCTCTAAGGCTTTACACGAAAAAAAATTACACCGTAACTTTCAAGGTTATACTGTTTTAAAAGATATGGATGTAATTGCATTTGGTATAACAGGAATAAGTCAATATTCTAAACTCTATGCAAGAAATAAAAAGGGATTAAAAGAATACAGAGAAGATATAGATCATCAGAATATACCTCTTCACGACGGTTATAAAATGACCTATGATGATTTAATTCGAAAAGAAGTAATCAATCAAATCATGTGCAACCTTTACTTGGATTTTAAATATATCGAAGAAAAATTCAACATAGATTTTCACGAATATTTTGATCAAGAATTAAAAAATTTAAAATCAATGGAAGAAGATGAACTAATCAGTATTGATAGTAATTCTATTAAAATAGAACCTAATGGAAGACCATTGATAAGAAACGTAGCCATGGCTTTTGATATCTTTTTAAGAAAAAATCAAAGCCATAGGCCAGTCTATTCGCGAACAATTTAATTTATCTTTGTTCGATGGGTATATATTTTTTGTTTAATTCTCCCACATAAACTTGTCTTGGTCGATAGACTTTTCTATCGGGATTTTCTCTTTGTTCTGTCCAATGTGCTAACCAACCAGGCAATTTTCCAATAGAACGAATCACGTTATTCATTTCTGGTGGTATACCTAGTAGTTTAAAAATTAGTGCAGAATAGAATTCTACGTTGGGATAAAGATTCATTTCTTTAAACCAAGGATGATTCATAACATATTCTTCTACTTCGAAAGCTTTTTGTAAAATTGGATCAGACGAAATGGTTGGATCTTTTTGTAACTTAAATTTATAATATTCTTTAAATAAACGACGACTTATTCTTGCTCTTGGATCTTCTGTTTCGTAAGCATTATGACCTAATCCATTTAATTTTAACTGTTTTTTTCCTTGGATAAAATCTTTAAAATACGCTTCTGATGAGAGATTTTTATTAATCATCTCTCGAAGCATTATTATAGGAGGAACATTTGCATCGGATTCCCTTGAACCCCATAAAGAACATATTCCAGCATTTATACATGCAAACAGATTCGCTCTTCCGCTTGCAACCACCCTTACAGTTGTAGTTGTTGCATTCATTTCGTGATCTGCATATAAGATCAAAATTCGATTTAAGATTCTATCGTCCATAGGATCAACATCGTATGGCTCTGCGGGAGTAGCAAACATCATGTTGAGAAAATTCGTACAATAAGGCAATTCATCTCTTGGGTAAATGATTGGTTGCCCTACACTTTTTTTGTAAGACCATGCAGCAAGGGTTCTTACCTTTGCAAGTAACCTAACACGAATGTCTATACCTTGCTTGATCATTTCTTCGTAAGAAGTTGGATAATAAGCAGAAAGAGCTGTCACAAGTGTTGCAAGAATTGCAAGTGGATGTGCATCTCCTGGAAAAGCATCAAAAAATAACCTCATAGACTCGTGTATCATGGAATGTTTACTCAGTGTATAAGAAAATTTTTCCATCTCGGATTTTGTGGGTAAATGACCATAGAGCAAAAGAAATGATGTTTCTACAAAGGTGGATTTTTCTACTAATTCTTCGACATCATATCCGCGATAATATAATTTTCCATTTTTTGAGTCGATGTAAGAAATCTTACTTTTAGCAATAGAAGTATTGTTTAATGCACTATCAAAAGTAGTTAAGTTGGTTTCTTGGTTTAAAAAATGTATATCGATAGCTTGTTTATTATCAGTACCAGTTACTAAGGGTAATCGTAATTTACGATCGTTGTAATTTAATTCGACAAAACTCATATAAAGATTTTTTTATTTTTATGATATCAAGCAATTCTTTTTTGCAATAAATCTTTTATTTTTTGCCAAATTGATACATTTTTTTCTTGTTTTTGATGCTCTTCTAAATAATACAAATAAACCAAAGGAATGGATTTTTGTTTTTTCTTTGTAATTGAATCAGATTCTTTTGCTTTTAATATAAACTCAATATATAAATATTTTTTTGAATATAACTTTAATTTAAGCTTTCCACCAAGAATACGAATGGTTTCTTTGATGATTTTCCACTGTATCCATAAACCTTCTTGGTCAGGTAATTTTTCTCTTAAAATATTATAAATTCTTTTAAGTACTTTTTCGTTTTTATTATACAGAAAAAATTTAAAATAAATATTATCTTCATCGTCTGATAAAATAACCAAATCGATGTGTTGAAAACTTCCAAAACCAGGAAAATCAATTAAGCGAATTAACAAAGAGTTTACTAGTTCCAAACTTGTTTTTAACATTAATTGAGGATCAACATGAATTGTAGAAGAAATATTGCTTTTGCTTAACACAGCTTCTAGAAAATCTTTTACGTTAATTTCTACATAAGATTCTGGTTCTTCTAACACCTCTAAACGACTAAGTTCTAAGATATCGTTTAAATTTTTTTCTAAATCTTCTATGTTAAAAACAATACTCTTGATTTGATTGGGGGCTAAGTCTTTTGGCTGTGATTTAGATAATGCATCGATCAATTCTTTTAGAGGTATTTTAAGTGCAGTCAAAATGTAAGAAAATAATTTTGTTTGTAGAATATCGAAGGATTGGAATTGACCTTCTTTTTTTTCTATATCTTTTTGTAATTCTATAATTTCAAATATTATTAACAAAGCGGGAATCAACAAAACAATCGTCACATCAAAATGATACAAAAAACGTTCTTCTTTAAAATAGTTCCAATTTATTAAAGAATTAAAAGATACAAAAAATAAATAAACTAAAAAAACAAGAGATAATATATTGCGAAAAGAAATTCGCTCCGTTAAATTTAATAAAATGATATAAATTGCATAAACAAATACAATCACAAAAACCAAAATCCATAGAAGATTGAATATCTGGGCAAATGCTGGATTAAAAAAACCAGATATGATGCTCACAAAAAACAACAAAAAGCTTAAATAGAGATCAAAATTTTTTAATAAAATTGGCCTATTAAAATAAATAGAAAAAAAACGTAAAAAAAATACAGGTAATAGAATTGGTATGCCCATCGATAAAGAATAAAAAATTCGCGAAAGTGGCATCTCTTCTATAATTATGTTAATCGTTAAAAGACTGCTAAATCCGAGTAGAAGATAAAACAAAGAAAGATAAAAATAATAAGTCTGATCTTTAAAACGTAAGAATAAACTAAAAAGAAAAAAACCTATTCCAAGGAAGAAAACAGAATTTGTAATACTTTTAAAGTTTTCGTAATAATAATTTTCTATGGCTTTAGAAGTTGGAAGTAGAACAATAGGACCATGGATACCATTTGCTACAAAACTCTTATAATAAAATTTTATTGCTATGATATTAAGTCCATCTTGGTACAAATTCATCGGTAAAGGAACCATAAGCGTAGATTGAAGAAAATTAGGACCAATTTTGATAAGCTTTTCGTTAAAATAAACCTCTACTTGTCCATTAACTCGATAAATGATTAACGAATAAGAGTTATTTTTATCTAATTGAAGTTCTTTTCTTAGCCATAGTACCTTAGATTTTGTAGAAATAATTTCATCGAAGTTTACAGGTATTTGTACCTCGCTCCAATTTGCTTCTAATTTTTCGAGCTTTATATTTTGAATTTTGTCATCTTTTAGAGTGATTTTCCAATCTTTTAGCTCTTCGGGAATTATTTTATCAAAAAATAATATAAATAATATTATAAAATAAATATATTTTTTCATGTTATTTCCTTTAGCTCCCTGATATTGATTTCGAAAAGTGTATAAAAATCTTGTTTCGATTCGAAATGAATGGTTCCCGATAATAACATTACACATTCTTTTACAATCGTTAAACCAATTCCACTACCAGGTATTTTCGAATGATTTCCCCGAACATATTTATCGAAAATTTTATCTTGTAATTCTACAGGAATTCCTGGTCCTTTGTCATATACCCTTATTTTTAAAGATTGATCTTCTATACTTATTGTAAGTTCTACTTCGTCAACTGTATATAACAATGCATTTTCCAAAAGATGATAAAGAATCATTCTATAAAGTTGAATATCCATCCAAACACTGGTTAAGTTTTTTGGTAAATTTATGTCGAGTCGATTTTTCTTTTGTTTAGTTGCTTTTAACACATCATCAATTACTTTTAGAGTTTCTTCCGTTAGGTTGATTTTCACTGGTTGTAAAAAATATTTTTTGCTTTCCAATAAGTGTAAAATTTGAGCACTTTCAATCAGATAATTCAAACGAATTAAAGCAGATTCATAATTCTTTCGTAAAAGTATGTTTTGTTTTAGATCATCGAAAACAGACTGAAATTCATTAGAAATATTATAGATAACTTGTAACTTTTGTTTTTCGATCAAACGCAGATCATCCACTTGTCTTATTGCTTGTGTTTTTAATTGTAGAGTTCTTTCGGAAAGACTGATTGCCATAACCAATAAAAATACTGGATAACTAAACACAAACATTCTTGGTGTACGAAGAATATCTAATGCAACCAACATATCGTTTAACAAAAAAGGAACAAGAAATAACAAACCATAGAATAAATATTTTAGTTCTTTGTATTTTTCTTTTCGATAAGTTAAGAATGTTTTAATAATAACAATCAAGGAAATTGTAATATTCATTAAATTTATATAAGTTATAATATGCAAATAAATCGTCCGATAAACTACTGAGATAAAATATCCAAGAAGGGCAGAAATCATTAATAAAATAGTAAATAATTTTATAAAATTATATAAAGGAATTTTTTCCAAATTAAGCCATTCTTTAATAAAACTTATGAATAAAAAAGGCAAAGGTATTAACAATAAAAGTTCTGCAATATAAGAAACGATATAATTATTAAAAAATTTATATCTTAATCCCCAAAGAATCATGTGGTATAAAGCCAAAAAAATACTAAACAGAGCAAAATATAAATTCGATTTTTTTTCTTGCGTAAAAATACCAAAAAAAATAAAAAAAGTAGAAGAAAATATATAAGTTAGACTAAATGCAATTGCGAACATTTCGAATTTATTTTTATCCCTTAAAAACGAAGAATCAAAACTTAACTTGGGTATATCACCTATGCCAGCATTCCAAAAACTACCATAAATTCTTATTGCCAAAACATTGTTTTCTTTAAGCAAAATGGGGGGAATAGAATAAATTCTTTTCTCGGAAAAATCGGGAATACGATTTTCGAAGTTTCCAGTACCTCCTACTCTTATTCCATTCCAATATACTTCGTCAATTTCCTTTATAAAACCTAAATCTAAGTATAATTCTTGAGGAACAAAATTAAAAACAATATTACAACGAATCCATATTTCTCCTTTGTAGTTATTTAGCTCTTTAACCTGAAACCATTTAAATGGTACATTGATACTTTTCCAAGAAGATATATCTAAATTAGGATCTGCTGCAATCGTTCCTGAACCTTTAAAAAAGTCCCAATTTCCTTTTAGCTCAAAATATGGTTGATTTTCTTTAACAGAATATTCACACAAGGCATAGAGGTTATTATAAAAAATGAAAAACAAGATAAAAACAAAAAACCGCTTCATATTTTTTTATATTATCGATCTAAAATGGTTTATTATAAAATCTACCTGTTGGCTTTTTATAATCTCCTGGTTTTATTCTTTCGTAATAATCTAAGGATTGTAAGATATGCTCTAAATTTTCCTTTCTCCAAACAGGTAAAAGATTTTCTTTTATGGCCTCTTGTATTTTACATCCTTCTATATTAGAAATATGTTCACAATTTCTAAACTTGCATGTACCCACTCTATCCTTCCATTCTGGGTAGGATTCATAAATCTCTTTTTTTGTTAGGTGAGCAAGCCCCCATTCTTTAATACCGGGGGTATCTATTAAAATCAGTCTTTCGTTTACAGAAAACAACGACGATGTTGTTGTTGTATGTTTACCCTTGCCCGTAGTTTTACTAGTCTCTCTGGTTTTTTGCAAAGGCTTTCCTATGATCAAATTGGTCAATGTGGACTTACCTGTTCCAGACTGACCTGCTAATAATATCGTACCTTCTCGAAAATCACTTAAAAAATCGTTTAAAGATTTAAGATGATAGTTAAAACCAATTTCTTTTAGAATCACATCAAATTGATTCTTTTGGGAAGGTGCAGTAAGGTTATCCCAATATACCCAAGGAACAAAATTTAAGTAATACAAACTTTGTCTTACAAAATAAATGTCGTCTTCGTTCGACGGATCCAGTAAATCGCACTTAGAAAAAAATATCACTGGTTCTACGTTACCATTATAACATGCGATTAAAAACCTATCGATAAACCCCGTTCTTAAATCTGGTTCTTTTAAGCTTACAATTAAAACAGCAAAGTCTAAATTAGAACCAATGTTATGAATTTCTTCTGGTGATGCGCGAAGTAGCATGTTTTTTCTTGGTAATATCTCTTCGATTACTGGATGTGATTGACCATATCCTGGTTCAGATACAAGTACATAATCACCAACACAACATGGGTTTCTAAAGGGAATTTTTGATGGATGTTCGTTTTGTTTAATCCTCATTTTACCGCGAAGAACTGCTAATCTTCTTTCTTTATAATCTTCTGACAAGATATAATAAAGATTTCCATGTATTTCTTGAATTCTATATTTTTTCATTTTATATCCTTTTTTTATAAAAAAATAATTTACAAACCTGTAAACCAAATTATATTAATAACGAATGAAAAAGATTAATTATTACTTCAATTCTTTTTTAAGCTTTTATATAAAGAAATTTTTTCGGACAGAAAAAAGGGAAGTATATATTGGTAAAAGAAAGATCGATCAATTTCGAAGAAGCATCATTAAATACAGAAAAGTAGAAGAAATTATTCAATATACCTGTGATTTTTTAAAAGATTTTTTATCAACACAACAAATTGGTTTTTTTTACTGGCATAAAGAATTAGGACATTTTGTAGATTATACAGAAAAAGAGAATTTTCAGCACAAAATACAAATTTTTGATCCTCTAATCCTCGTACTCACAGAATATGATTTAATTCTTCTAAAAAGAAACATAGAAGTGATTCGAAACGAAGAACACAGAAAAATCATTCTGGAATTTATGAATCAAAAAAAAGCCAATATTGTTATTCCTCTTATATTAAACGAATCTGTATTGGGATTAATCTACGCAAAAACAGATAAATACATAAACATCGCTGATTATTTTTTATTAGATGAGTTAAGATACTTTGTGATTATAACGTTATCCAATGCATTGATCTATCTTAGTCTAGAAAATCTTCTTAAAACATTAGAAGAAAGAGTAAAAGAAAGAACAAAAGAATTAGAAAAAGCACATCAGACTCTATTACAACAAGAAAAAATGGCAACATTAGGAACGATGATCTCTGGTATTGCGCATGAACTTAACACACCCATAGGAGTAATCCAAGCTTCTTCGAAACAGATTACAGAAAACTTCGAAAACTTAATAGAAATCTTTTTTTTAAAAAAGGATTTTAAAAATCTTCCTGATGAATTTTTCGAAATTTTGTATTATTTTATCTTCCATCTTTCGATTTCTAATTCTAACGTCCAAACGAAAGCCTATAAATTAAAAAAACAACTTAAAGAGTACTTCGACTTAAACAAAATTCCCTATGATGATAACTTAATGAACTTTTTGATCGACTTTAAATTTTATGATGGCAATAACGAAGTATTTATCAATAAAAATAATTTAGTGAATAAAATTATAAATTTATATAATCAATCCTCTAAAGAAAATCAAAGCCATTTTTTAGAAACCTTAAAAAATATTGCTTGGATATACGAAAGTGTTAGTAGAATTAGTCATGCTTCCAATGTAATCCATAAACTAGTACAATCTTTAAGAAATTATTCTAGAAGTTCAAAAAATGAATTTTTAACACATAATTTAAGTAATATAATCGATAGTGCCATTAACTTAACACAAAATACCATAAAACATCGCGTTAAAATTATCAAAGAATATCATTACGAAGGAAATATAGTCTGCGATGGTAACCAAATCCAACAAGTTTTGATCAATTTAATTATCAATGCTTTCCATGCATTAAGAAATATACAAAGAGAAGATCCATTCATAAAAATTCATACAAGAGAATTGAACCAAGAAACCATAGAAATTCAAATTATTGATAACGGTCCTGGAATTCCCAAAGAAATCCAACAACAGGTATGGGATCCTTTTTTTACTACCAAAGCTCCTGGCGAAGGTACTGGTTTAGGATTAGGTATTGTAAAAAATATCATAGAAAATCATCATGGAAAGGTTTATTTTGAATCCAACAAAGATGGTACCATTTTTTTTATTCAACTACCTAAAAATCAGCCGTCAAATCACTCAACAAAAGTAAGCTCTCATCCATCAATAAAATTTGGTAGGTATGACTGGCGCTAAGAACTCTTTTACTCCTAAAAAAATTATATAAATTCCATATATAAAAAATATAATAAAAAATATATAATTAGTTTTTTTTAAATTTTTTTTATCTTGAACCAAACCATAAAAAAAATCTCCCAAAAAAATAAGCATTAAAAATGCTAAGATTACTCCAACAAAAAAACTAAAAATCAGCAAAAACTGGTTCGATAACGATTCCATCAATGCAGGTAGAAGGATCGATGCAAAATATAACATTGCTTTAGGATTGGATAAATTCGTAAAAAGTCCTTTTGCATAAAAATTCGCTTGTTTTGAATTTTCGCTAGGAATTTCTACACTTTCAATTTTTAAAACCTGAAAACTTAAATAAATGATATACAATCCACCTAAGATAGATAAATACGAAATAAATTCATTTAAGATAACCGAAAATCCTAACAATACGGATAAAACATAGATCCCATTCCCAGTCAAAATGCCTAACAAAACTTGAATGCCTTTTTTGTATCCATAAAACATCGATGTTCGAACTACCAAAAGCATATCTGGTCCAGGAATTAAAACGCCGATAAATCCAATTAAAAATAATTTTATCATATTGTTCGAATATCTACATAAGAACCACTATCGTAAGAAAAAATTTTATCTAAAAGTTGGTATATCTTTTCTCCTACTTGATCTGGGTCTGGCATTTGGGGCGTATTTCTTGCTTCTAACAACCTTCTAAAAGATGGATACTTCCCTAAATCTATGTTTTGTTTTAGAATCATATCTTGCATCTCTGTATGAACTAACCCTGGTGCCAAGGAAATAAATTTTTTTTGGGGAAATTCTCCTGCATATAGTTTTATCAGCATATTGAGTGCAGCTTTTGATAAAGCATATGCATTCCAACCTCTATTACCACTTATCGATGCACCACTAGAAATAGCGAATATTTTTTGAATGTTAGCAATCACACCTTTTTTTTCTAATCGAAACAATGTATCTAAAATCATTTTATTCGACCACAAATTAACGTTCATTACTTGCAGAATTTCTTCTAAAGAAGTGTCTTGAATATCTTTAATGGTTCCTAAAATTCCAGAATTCAAAACCACAAATTCCATTTCTATGGGGTTAGGTAATTTCTCGAAAAAATCTTCTATAATAGATTCAATTTTAGAAAGATGTGCTAAATCACAAAAAATGTGCATATAATCCGATGGATATTCTTCTATTAAGGGACTGCTACTTCGAGATAATCCAATTACCTTATGAGTTTTAATAAAAGCTTTTGCTAATCCCTTTCCTAAGCCTCGACTCGTTCCCGTAATCAAAACATAATTCATAAAAAAAGCGAAATTTAAAATAAAATTTTTTTGTAAACTAATTAAAAATCAATTTTTTTGAATGTAATATTTTACTTTTTTTTTGATTCTATAAATATGGAAAAAAATTTGTACTTTGACATGATTCACGAAACAACCGAGAATACAGAGAACAAAGAAGCTATATCAAAATTAGATTGGAAATTTTTAATTTCCGAAATACCAGAAAATAGTTTGGTATTAGATGCTCGATCCGAAGAAGAATTCAAAGAAAATACTGTTAAAGGTGCTTTTAATGCTTCGTTTATCCGAAAACCCCATGGTTCTAGTACTAAGTCCATGTTGAAATTATCTTCTTATCTGCAAACAATCGTTAATTTAAGTAGCAATTATGAAAATATTGTGATTTTTGACGAAGGGATAGGAATGTTTGCAGGTAAACTATGCTTTCTACTAAAATCTGTGTTAGATAAAAATAAAAATGTATATATATTGGATAAAATTTTTAATGAAATCGATCTAGAAAAACTTCAACCTGGTACAGAAGAAAATGTAATTCAAGAAACAGAAGTAAAAAAACCCTTTTCTTTTAAAGATATTGTTCCTATAAGTTTTATTCAAACCAATTTGGTTAAAGTACAACTGATCGATGTAAGGACGAAAGAAGAATACGAAGGTTTACTCCCTCGTTATATTAACCCTGAACCTGGTTCTATTTGTGGTAGAATTCCGGGAGCAATTCATTTTGATTGGTTGGAACTCTACGACGATAATGGTCATCTATTACCCAAGCAACTTGTGATAAAGAAATTACGGCAAGCAAACCTAATTTTAGAAAGACCAACCATTTTGTATGATTTTAACGGTGCTCGTTCGTGTTTTGTTGCTCTCGTGCTAAAAGAATGTAAATACAGAGATGTAAAAGTTTTTTTGGGCTCTTGGCTCGAATGGAGAAAAACGAAATTGCCAAAACAAAACGTTAAGATATGGTATCCAGAAAACTAAACGTATGAAGAATCAACCATCAAAAAAAATCCTCGTAACATCCGCTTTACCTTATGCCAATGGACCAATTCACTTGGGTCATTTGGTTGAATACATTCAAACAGATATTTGGGTGCGATTCCAAAAATTATTAGGAAACGAAGTTTATTATTTTTGTGCAGATGATACTCATGGTACCCCTATTATGCTTTCTGCGCAAAAGCAAAACAAAACCCCCGAAGAATTAATCCAAGAGGTACACAAAGAACATTACAGAGATTTAAGTTTATTCGAAGTAGAATTCGATAACTATTACACAACCAATTCACCAGAAAACCAAGAGCTTTCCGAAACCATCTATCTTAGAGCAAAAGAAAAAGGTTATATCTACAAAAAAAATATAACTCAACTCTATTGCCCTCACGATAAAATGTTTTTACCCGATCGTTATGTTAAAGGAACTTGTCCTAAGTGTGGAGCGAAAAATCAATATGGAGATTCCTGCGAAGTATGTGGTGCATCTTATCGTCCTAACGATTTAATCGAACCTCAATGTGCTATCTGCGGAACTAAACCCATAGAAAAAGAACAAGAACACATATTTTTTAAACTATCTGCATTCGAAGATTTCCTTCGCGAATGGTTAAAGGTTCATGTAGACGAAGGTGTTAGAAACAAAATGTACGAATGGTTAGATCAAGGTTTAAAGGATTGGGATATAAGTAGAGATGGACCATATTTTGGTTTTAAAATACCTGGCGAAGAAAATAAATATTTCTATGTCTGGTTAGATGCACCTATTGGTTATATAGCATCATCCTTAAACTATTTTAAAAAAGTAGGGAAAGCAAATTTATTCGATGAATTTTGGAAAGAAGAAAACGAAAATAAAACCTATGTATACCATTTTATTGGAAAGGATATTACGTACTTTCACACACTATTTTGGCCTGCAATTTTAAAAGCATCCAACTTTCGCACTCCTACTTCTGTATTTGTCCATGGCTTTTTAACAATCAATGGCGAAAAGATGTCCAAATCGCGAGGAACATTTGTAAAAGCATCGAGCTATCTAAAACATTTAGATCCTCTTGCATTACGTTATTATTATGCTTCTCGAATTTCCAATACCTTAGACGATATCGATTTAACCATCAATGATTTTATCCTAAAATATAACACCTCTGTTGTTGGAAATTTTGCTAATATCTTTTCGCGAAGCGCAAAATTATTGGAAAAATTGAACAATCAATTATCAGAAACTATCACCGAAGAAGGAAAAATATTACTACAAAACATACAACAAAAAAAAGGCGATATTATCAAATATTACGAAGAAAGAAATTTTCAAAGAGTTGTTCGAATTATCGAAGAAATCGGATCAGAAATCAATCGATATATTACCGAAAAAGAACCCTGGGTAATGATTAAACAAGACGAAGAAAAAACTAGACAAGTCATCACGGATATTTTTAATGCTGGTTGGATTTTGAGTATTTATCTATATCCAATTATTCCTTCTTTTAGTAAGGGAATTTGGGAATTTCTAAACATCCCAGTAAACTATGAATGTAATTTTAATGCTATCGCGAATAATATTGAAAAACAAACGCTATTACCACCCAAACATAAAATTCATCCTTATAGACATTTAGCTGTAAGAATTCAAAAAGAACAGGTAGATAACATGTTTAAAGAAGAAAAATCACCAGAGCTAGAAAAACAAGAAGTAAACTATATAAGCATAGAAGATTTAAATAAAATCGAGTTAAAAATAGGAAAAATCATCGAGGCAAAAGAAGTAGAAGGTTCTGATAAATTATTACAACTAAAAGTAGACTTAGGCGAAGAAAAGCCGCGAAATGTATTTGCTGGGATAAAAAAATTCTATAAACCAGAAGATATTGTAGGAATGAAGGTAGTAGTAGTTGCAAACTTAAAACCAAGACAAATGAAGTTTGGAACATCCGAAGCAATGCTGCTTGCTGCAAGCGATAAAGAAACCCTTTCTTTGATTGTTCCTCAAAAAGATGTATCTGTTGGATCGCGATTAAGTTAATGAAAAAGTCAGATTATATTCTTAATCTGACTTTTTGGTTTTTCTTCTGTGGTTCGCTTTTTTCTCAACCCATCGTTCAAAGTTTTTATTCCTACAAAACGATTGAATCCGATCATTTTAAAATTCATTTTCCAGGTCAGTATCAAGATTTTGCTTATTATTTTTTAAACTTAGCAGAAACCATTCATAAAAACTTAAAAAAAACCTATTTTATAGATAACGCGAAAACAAATTTAGTATTAGTTTTTAACCATGATGTTTCAAATGCCTATACTACCGTTCATGGTTTAGATACCATTGTCTTTTACCTAACACCACCAGAAACAGGAACATTTGCAAATTACAAAAACTGGTACGAGCAATTGATCATTCATGAATATACCCATGTTATTACGCTTCGCCCCTATCAAGATTTTTTGAATTATACCTTTCGATTATTCTTTGGTGTTCCACCGAACTTAGCACTTCCCAATGGATTAATTGAAGGGATTGCTGTGATAGAAGAATCTTATCAAAAAGACGAAGGAAGACTTTTTGATGCAAATACCAATTCTTTAATACGAAATCAACTTCTCTATCATAAATTTCCTTCTATTGAAGAAATTCTTGGTGGTTCGTACTATTGGCCAATGGAAGATATCAACTACTTATACGGTGCAAGATATATCCAAACAATTTTAGAACAAGAAAATAAAAATCAATTCGTATCGATCTTTTATTCTAAGAACTTACCAATTTTACTTTCGAAACGATTTGAAGAAAATCAACTTAAAGATTATGAATTCTATTTCCAAAAATTAAAGGAAAAAGAATATATTTTTTATAAAAATTGGTTTATAACAAAAACAAAAAATCCTACAACACCCTACGAACAATTGACTTTTAATGGCGGTTGGAAAAGTTATTTAAAAATTTTTAATAATAATTTTTATTATTTCGAAAAAAGTTCTTATCGTAGTCCAGGTATATATCAACTTACAGAAAACCAATTAGTCTACAAAGCATTACAATTAAACAACTATTTTATCGATTCGCATTTTATTATAACCTCTGAACCTGTTTTTTTTAATGGAGATAATATTATCCAACACAATATTTTTATTAACCAAAAAGAGTTAATCGAAGACAATTTGCAAACTACGCGAAAATGGAATCCATTATTCTACAAAGACCATTTAATTTTTCTCGAAAAAGAGGATCCATATATAAGATGGGTTTTAGTACCTTTAATAAAAAAAGGAAATGATTATTTTATTCAAAATGATTCGAAAAAAATTTTCTTTAAAACAAGTTTTTTTAATACAATCGATTTTCCAACAATCATCGAAGAGGATTTGTATTTTATTTTAAAATTAAACGATTCGCGAAAGCATATTTTGATAAAATGTAATCTCTACAACTATCATTGTAAATCGATTTTTTCTTCCGAAGGAGAAATAACAACATTATCATCATTTAATCATAAAATCTTTTTTAGCAGTAATATTAACGAAAACTACGAAATCTACGAATATGATTTAGAAAAAAACCAAATTATCCAGAGAACCAATTCGTTTTTGAATGCAAAATTTCCTGTTTATTCGAACGATTATCTTTATTTTATTGGAGAAACCTACAATGGGTACGAAGTCTTTCGAATTCCAGAAAAATATTTATTGAATAAAGATGCAAAAAATTATTTTTCTTTCGAAGATGTTAACCTAGAAGAAATAAAAGAATTCTCTTTACCAAAAAATCCCTTACAATCCTACGATTATCGCTTAAAAGAATTTCGTTTTTACTTAGATGGAATATTTGCGAACAATCAAAGTGATGTTGCTTTACACTTTTCTGGCTATGATCCTTTAAGAAGACATGAACTGAATTTCGGAACAGGTATTTTTGATGACTATACTCTATATTTTATTAGTTATAGTTACAATCGTTTTTTGCCCAATCTTCAATTCGCATTTGTTAAAACTAATCCCTTCGAATCGGACAAGAATTGTTGGACGCTTCTGAATTCTTCGTTGAGAAATTATCTTTGCAAAATAGTTTATGGGTTCGAAAGATATCATTTGGGGTTTCTATATCCCTTTCGATTTCGATTATTAAAATCTAATACATTGATAGGTTTGAACCATCAAAAAAATCGTAATGCTTTTTATAATAGTAATGCTGTTTATCAGTACAATGATTTTGATCAATATTCTTTGATTTTTCTTCAATCTTTTTATTATTTTGAACACTATTATTATTCTATTAGTCCAGAAAATGGGTTTAATTTTGAATTCCGAATTGAGCACTTTCCTTATAAATGGAATAAGATTACTTTTTATGATAGCTTTAAACCATACAATCAATTCTATACTTATTCGAACATTTCCATTCTAAGTGAATTCTTTCTGCCATGGTTTGTTCAAAATCATGTTCCGTATGTTTCTTTCTTTACGAATTTTAATAAAGGAGAAGACTATCAATTTGTTCGCAATCGTCTAGCAATTTATCAATATGGTATTGCAACAAAAGATTCTACTTATGGTAGTGGAAATATTGTTTCTTCGGTAGAATATCGTTTTCCTTTGGTTTACTCTTCGAAAAGAATTTTTTGGTTTTTACCTGAAGTTGGCTTACATTGGATTATGCTTGCTCCCTTCTATCAGATGGGGAAAAGTTTCGAAAAATCCATCTACGAAGATAAAAAAATCTTTTATTCTAAGGGGATTCGAGCTACATTGAAATTATATGCATTTTTCTTACCATTTTATTTGAATGTTATTTATGCGAAAGGAAGGGAAGAACAAATTTCTTTTGGTTTTTCTTTTGATGCAAATTTTCGTATGCAAAGTTTACAGCATCTACAACATCCTGAATATCTTCCTCCGACATGGCGCTATAAATAGGAAGTGATAAGATTTTCTTAAAAATTGCTTCGCAGTTTGAATAATCTTGTATGGAATAGAGCTTTTTGTTTTTATAATATGTCATTTTGTATAAAGGTTTAAAATGAATGCTTGTTTGTATACCTTGTTCTTTTAAAATATTTGCAAACTTATCTCTATTGGGAACCTCTATTGTATAAAGATGATAAGATGATCCTTCGTATTCTGGATTCAGTTTAAGTCCTGTTAAGTTTTTAAATTGATTTTGATAATATTGATGAATGAATTTTCTTTTTAGGAGCATTTCTGGATTTCTTTTTAATTGAACGATGCCAATTGCAGATAATACATCTGATAGGTTGTATTTATATCCTTCTGATATTACATCATATACATTCTTTTTTCTCTTGTAGGTTTCGATGTCAAAACCATGCAACCTCATCCTTCGTATTTTTTTTGCTATATCCTGATGATTTGTAGTGATTGCGCCACCTTCTCCCGTAGTAATATTTTTCGTTGCATAAAAACTAAATACAGTAAAATCAGTTAAAGAACCAATCATTTTATTTTTATACATAGAACCAAAAGCATGTGCTGCATCTTCGCCTAAGAACAGATTGTATTTTTTGGCAAGATTTTTTAGAGAATCAATATCACAAACTCTACCACCATAATGAACACATATAATTCCTTTTATAATTGTTTTTGTGGGAAGATGCATTAATTGATTCTTCCGGAATTCGCAATATTTATCAATAAAATCCATAATGGTTTTTTCTGTAATAAGATAGGAATCTCTGTCAACATCTACCAATAAGGGAATTCCATTACAACGAAACACTACTTCTGCTGTCGCGGTAAAGGTAAATGCTGGAACAATCACTGCATCTCCAGCATTAACATTCAAAGAGCGAAGTGCCAAATGTAGTCCAGCAGTTGCAGAATTTAAAACAATTGCATGTTTTGATTTTGTAAAATTTTTGATTGTTTCTTCGAATTGTTCTGTGATTTTACCCGTAGTTAACCAACCAGAAAGTAAGACCTCTTTTACTTTAGCAATTTCTTCGTCAGAAATATCTGGTTTTGCAAAGGGTAAAATTGTTTTTCTTGGAATCATATTACACACCTAAAAGATGATTCATAAAAAGCGATGCAAGACTTAAAATTAAGAAAAAACCTCCCATGTCCGTAAACGTAGTTACGATTACACTTGATGCTATTGCGGGATCTATATTATATCGCTGCAGAATAATAGGAATAGATGCTCCAACAATTGCTGCATTCAATAAATTTCCAAACATTGCAATCCCCATGATGATTGTAAGCCAAAAATTATTTACTAGTAGATAAATTATTCCCATGGAAATAATCGATAAAGAAATCCCTGATAATAAGCCTAACTTTATTTCGCGAAAAATAAATCGCATTTCTCCTTTTTCTTTAATTTCTCCTAATGCTAAATTGCGAATAACAAAACTCATACTTTGTGATGCAGAATTTCCACCCATCCCTGCTACTATCGGAAGAAATGCTGCAAGGGTAACTACTTTCTCTATGTTTTCTTCGAATAATTTAACAACACTTGCTGCTAAAAATGCTGTTCCTAAATTGATGATTAACCAATAGATTCTTCTCCATGCAGCTGCAAGTATGGGAGTTTCGATTGTTTCTTCTTTTGTGATACCACCCAATCGTAAAATATCTTCTGTGGATTCTTTTTGTATCACTTCCATGATATCGTCAGCGGTGATTCTTCCTACGAGTACTCCTTTTTCGTCGATTACAGGAACAACAATAAAATCATACCGCGTAAACAGATTTGCTATTTCTTCTATATCCATCATTACATTAACTGGTAACAACTCCTGTTCCATGATCTTTTTAACTTTGGTTTTTGGTTTACTTAATATGAGTTTCGGTAATTTTATGTGTCCTTTATATCTACCAAATTGATCCACAACAAATACATTATAAATATCTTGTGTTTCTTTGGATACTTTTCGTAAAACATTGATTGCTTGGTTGACAGTTGCATCTTCTGGTACAGAGACTAATTCTTTGGACATGATAGAACCAGCAGTATTTTCTGGATAACTCAATAATTCTGTTACATCGAATCGATCTTCTGGTTCCAACAAGGATAATACTCTACTTTTTTTATCTTTTTCTAAGGAATTTAATATATCTGCTTGTAAATCGGATTCCAATTCACTCACAATTTCTTTGATTTCTTCTGGTGATAATTCATTGATAATTTCATTACGTATGTGTTCATCGAGTTCGACGATCACTTGACCTTTTTGTTCTGGTTCTAAATAGCTTAGCAATTTGATTGCATCTTCTTTTTCGATCTGCTCGATAAAAAAAGCAATATCAGAGATATAGAGCTCTTGGAGGATTTTTTTAATTTCTTTTTCTTTACCTTCGCGGATTAAAGAAAGTAAATCTTCTTTCCATTCTTTGCTTTTTAAGAATGCTAAATACTCTTCGCTTGATTGCATCTCTAACAATTTATTTATAATTGAATCTTCGCTTCGTTCTTTTAATCCTTGATTTTCTCTTTCTTCTTGGGTTTGAGACATAAACATAAGTTTTTCATTAAATCTTTTATGTCAAATTTGAATTTTGAAATATGTTTCGTATGGATGAATTTTTCTCTAAAAGAATTGATGCTATACTAAAATTTATAAAAAAGGTTGACTTTATTAAAAAAAAATATATTTTTTTCTTATGGATACAAGATTTGGACCAGAATTAGGACTTAAAAGCGTATCATACTATAAACCCTTAAACCAAATGGAGCCACCAGTTCCCAAAGAAGCTAATATTCCAGGAAGGATTTCGGAAAACCGCGAATTTAACAAGCAACAAATGGCAGCTAGTGCCATTTTGCCAAGCCAAGCAAAGGAAACCTATAAAGTTAAAGGAAATGTGATAGATATAATGGCTTAATCTTCTCTGTATTTTAACTCTATCCAATGTCCATCGGGATCTTTGATTAATAGTGCTTCTCCCCCTTCTACGGGAACTGGTCCATGGACAATAGGAATCTTTCTTTCTTCGAGTTCTATTACAGCATTCGTAAAATCATCTACATCTAAGTTAAAGGAAATGGTAAAGGCAGCTGGATTTTTTATAGGGAATTTGTAATCAGGAATAAAATTTAATTTAATGATAATACGATCGAGTTCTAGTAAAGCAAACTTATCGGTTTTTTCTACTACCTCACAATCCAATAATTCTCTGTAGAATTCGATGGATTTTTCTAAATCTGCCGTACCTAAACTTATATGATCTAAATTTTCTATTACAATCATAATATGACAGAATTTATTCATTGAATAATTTTTCAATCTATTTAAATAACTATTAAGATTTTTTTTTAAAAGACGATTAGATTTAATATGAAAAGTTTTGTTTATTGTTGCCTTTTTTTTATTTCTTTCAATCTTTATTCTAATCCATTTGAATTTAGTTTCGAACCTGATGATATCTTTATAGTGGATAAAATTCAAAAAATAACCTCGAACAAAAACCAAAGAGAAGAAAAAAATAGAATTCATCTTAATATAAAAGAAATTCAAGATAATGCATTTATATTTACGGGAAGTTTTACCACTTATAGTAGGATTTTACCACAAGAAAAAACCTTTAAAAAAGAAGAAGATTACAACTCGGAATTTTCTATGATAAAAAATGGAGAGTATTTTGTAGATAGTCAATATAAATATCCCAACTTCCAAAGCATTCCTTCCTTTCCAGAAAACGTTAAAGAATTACCCAAAGAATGGAAAAAACCCGCAAAAGAAGTAATACATATTCCCGAAATCAACTTAAAAATTATTGTTCCTTTTCTTGTGCAATATAAATACTTGGGAACCGAAGATAGAGTTTACCAAAATCAAACTATTCCTACTCATAAAATACAGTATGAATATGTTTTGAACCATAAAGTTACACCCGGAAATGGCCCAATCAAATGGATTCGGGGAAATACAAAAGGAATCATCTATTTTTCTTCGGATTTACACATTCCTATTTATGATGAACAAAAATTAAATTATCAATTTGTGTTGCAAGATAATCGCGTATTAGAAGAAAATTTTTATATCCAAAGCTGGTATAAAAAAATCAAAAAACTCAACAAAACTCAACTTGCAGAACGATTGAATAAAATCCAGAACCCTAATTTTACTGTAAACGAAACAGAGCAAGGTATAAGGCTAGACTTAAAAAATATTTTGTTTGATTTTGATTCTTATACCTTAAAAGACGAAGCAAAACAAACCCTCGATGCAATCTACGAAATTTTAAAAGATCATCCCGATAGAGAGGTTCAAATTTCTGGACATACAGATAATATTGGTAAAGAAGATTACAATCTTGAACTTTCTGAACAAAGAGCAAAAGTAGTAGCAGAATATCTTTTACAAAAAGGCTTAAAAGAAGATCAGATTTCTTATAAAGGCTATGGTTCTAGTAAACCCATTGTTCCTAACGACTCTGCCGAAAATCGAGCCAAAAATAGACGTGTGGAAATTCTTATCCTAACAGAATAAAGATTGCTTTTCTAACCGAATTTTTTTATTTTTCTATATGTTACGATGGGTATATTTTTTGTTCAATCCTCTTTTTATTTTGTTGATCTTTATCTATCAAAAAGTGATATCGCCCATAAAATTGTTTTTGTTTGGTCCTACGTGCAGGTTTTATCCTACATGTTCGCAGTATGCACTAGAATCTTTTTTGCAATATCCCTTTCCTGTGGCTTTATACCTTTCGATTAAAAGAATTTTTAGGTGCCATCCTTGGAATGAAGGCGGAGAAGACCCTGTACCCGAAATGGTTCAATTTCAGGTACAAAGAAGAATTTTTACTTTTCATTCTAAAAAAATAAAAAAAAACAACAACAATGAAAATTAAAATCTCTTTATTAATTGTTTTTATATTTTTGTCGTGTGGAACCAATACAAATGTGCCTGTTTTTCCCATATACTCCCTATTGCCCGTTGGTTCTCCTGCTATTGTTGATGTAAAACCAGTAGAAATCACAACAAGCGACAATCAATTACGAATCGAGTTTGATGTATTTTATTATGTGACCAACCAACAAGATGAATTTATCGGATATAATCTTTATATTTCTTCGTCTTCGATTTCTCCCGATTTAGTTCAAGCCAACATTGGAATAACACCCTATCTTCCCAATGGTTATGAACCAACATTTTATCATACAAAAGAAGAAGCGTCTACGGAATCGAGTAAAATTGTAAAAAAGCGGATTCCGAATTTAAAACCAGCCCCATCGGAAATTCCCTTTCGTTTGTGCGAAAAGTATTATTTTCGGTTAAAAGCGGTATTAAGAAATGGTATTCAATCTGCTCCAGGACCAGAAATTTCTGCTTGTGCTACGTCGAGTCAAATTGCTTGTCCCTCCAATACCCCCTGTTATGGATATTAGTTTTTTTATCTTGGAATTGATGGAATTGATCTAAAATCAAAATAATCAAATTTTTTTCTTGCATCGAAGCAATCCTTGAATAATCGAAATAAACAATGGAAAACGAAATTTTAATCCAAAAACCTGCATTATACATTATAGCAACCCCCATTGGGAACCTAAAAGATATCACAATCCGAGCAATAGAAACCTTAAAACTATGTGATATGATACTTGCAGAAGATACAAGAAAATCCAAAATTCTCTTCCAAAAATACAATATTACCACTCCCTTAAAATCCTTTCGAATTCATCAACTAAAAGAAGATATTTTGTACGCCATCCACCAATTAGAATCTAATAAAGCAATCGGTTTTATTACCGATGCTGGAACTCCGGGCATTTCGGATCCTGTTTCTCATTTAATTCGATACATAAGAGAAAACAAACGAAACATTCCAGTAATTCCTATCCCAGGTCCATCGGCATTATCCACAGCATTAAGTATTTCTGGCTGGCAAGTAAACCCAACCTTATTTTTAGGTTTTTTAAGCAATAAGTCTTCGAAAAGAATTCGATCCTTAGAAAGCTATCAAGATTTCGAAGGCTGTATTGTTCTATTCGAATCCGTACATCGCATTCAAAAACTATTAGAAGAAATTTTTTTTGTATTTCCTAACAGAGAAGTATTGATTGCAAGAGAAATGACTAAAAAATTCGAAGAATATATTATTATAAATAAACAAGAATTCGAACAACAAAAAGATTTATTTGCTACCAAAGGAGAATTCACTGTGGTAATATCTCCAGATAAATAATCTTTTTTAAAAGTTGAATAAAAAATCAAAAAAATATTTAAATTTTTAAACAAATCAATTGCTTTTATATAAAACAAAAAAAATTGTGATTGTATAAAAAAATGTTTATTCTTATTAGGAATTAACCGATAATTGCAATGAGGTATAGCGATGAATATAGATAAAATAGGTGGGATTGGTCCTATATATGGTACAAAAAAACCCAATAAAGTTAATAATATTGATCCCGTTACAACAAAACAAGATAAAATTGAAATTTCCGAAGAAGCGAGAATTCAAAATCTATTGAATATTATTAAAGAAACATCCAAAATAGAAGATCCAGAAAGAGCAGAAAGAATAAAAGATATTAAAGAAAAAATTAAAAACGGTTTTTACGATAATCTTGACGAAGAAGTTTTAAAAAAAATCGCAGATAACCTATACGAAAGCTCCCAGGACATCCTTTATTCTGTATCTAAGAATTTACCTCGAAAGTAGATAATAATTCCCCTGGGGGGAATTATTACATTTTGTATTTTACCACTTCTTCTACAATTTTGCTTGCTAATTCATTATAAGCTTCTTTGACTTTTGGGTTTACTTTATCTTTAAGTAAAATTGGTTTTCCCTCTTCGCCCGATTCCATAATCGATGCTTCTAATGGTATAGATCCTAAAAATGGTATCCGATAACTTTGTGCGAATTTTTTCCCACCGTCCTTAGAAAAGACATAAGAAACCTTACCACAATGAGGACAAATAAATTCCGACATATTTTCTACAATACCTAATACAGGGATCTTCACCTGCTGAAACATATTTAATGCCCGCGATGCATCTTGAATTGCTACATTCTGTGGAGTTGTAACAACGATGGCACCATCTACCTCTACATACTGAGCCAAAGATAATTGAATATCTCCCGTTCCTGGTGGAAGATCAATCAAAAGATAATCGATATCGCCCCAGTCTACTTCGAACAAAAATTGCTCCATAGCCTTACCAAGCATGGGACCACGCCATATCACAGGTTGACCAGGTTCCAACAAAAAAGAAAAAGACATAAGTTTTATTCCATATTTTTCTACGGGTAAAACCTTATTTCTACCATCCCCATAAAGTTGAACCCTGCCTTCGTAACCAAATAACTTACCAATCGAAGGTCCATAAACATCTGCATCGATAATTCCAACTTTAAAACCTTGATTCATCAGAGCAACAGCTAAATTTGCCGTAACAGTGGACTTACCAACTCCACCTTTTCCAGAACCAATCAAAAGAATATTTTTAACACCTCTTAATCGATTGCCTATATCTTCTGGCATAATACTTTCATCTACATTAAAACGAATTTTATACCCTTTGGGCAAACCTTCTTTGTTTAAAAGCCCTCTTAGCTGAGATTCAATAGCAATTTGTGCTTTTCGATCTTCGTCTGGTACTTTTAAAAAAATTTTTAATTTTCCTTCTTCTTCGATAACTTTATCAAAACTACCCATTTCGTATAAATCGATTTTATAAGTTGGATGTTCGATTTTTTTAAGTGCATTTTGGATTACTTCTTCGATCTTTTTTAATTCCATATAAACAAAAAAATGAATCTAATCATCATGACAAGTGTAAAAAATTGATTTTCTTAAATTTATATAAATATTTTTATAAATATTTTTTATTATATGATACAAATATTCTATTCTGGAAATTCTATCAATTCTTCTATGGATTTATCTTCACACTCATTCTTAGGATGATATTGATCTACATAAAAATTATAATGATTCGGTGTATCGTCTAATAAATCGATTTTTTTGGAAGGATTCTTTGTAAGCCATTTTTTATAAGGAAAAGAGAACTTGTCTACGAAGTGGAGATCAACCCCAACGACTGTTTCTATGTATTCGATCTTAAACTGACTTTTAGTTTTAAATCTTTCGAAACATTCTAAAATAGCCTCTTTACTGCTTATTTTTATAGGATTTTCGAAGCTACCCTTTAAAGGAGAAGGAATCTCTCTTGTAGTTGCACAACTAAGAAATAACAATAAAAGTATATATTTTTTCATAACAATATTTTTTATGATTATTTATAGACATCTACTCAAAAACAAAAAAATTCTTCTTATGGAAGTTGTAGGAAAAAAGATTAAAGTCCATGGAAGGGTTCAAGGAGTAGGATTTAGACAATTTACTGTTTATACTGCACAAGAATACAATATCCAAGGCACTGTAAAAAACCTATTCGATGGCTCAGTAGAATGTTATGCAAAAGGTACAAAAGAAAACATGGAAAAATTTATTCAAAAGTTGCGAAAAGGACCTCCATCAGCCAAAGTAACCAACATAGAAATCGAAGATATATCTCCAACTTTAATACCCAACGGATTTAAAATAATTTATTGATTGCCATCATAAAATATTTTTTATTTTTTACTTATAAAAAACAAGGAGTATTAGGTATGCAAGATATCAATACACAAAATAAAAAAGAATTCACAGCAGATATGACCGTAGGCGAAGCATTAGCATTACATCCAGAAGCTGGATTAGTTTTTGCTAGCTATCACTTAGGGGGATGTTCCCATTGTTCCATTAACGAATTAGAAACCATTGAACAAGTTTGTATGGGATACGGTGTTCCCGTAGATCAACTTTTAGATAGTTTAAACAACCTATTAGAAGATTAAAAGTAAGCGTCTTTTACGCTTACTTTTTCTTTAATGCAATCTTAACAGAAAAATCTTCTATTTGGATGTCTTCTGTATAATGTGGCACGAGGTGATCCTTTCTTAACTCTGCTAGTGTTTCGTTTTCGATATAAGATTTAAATTGATCGATTGCTTCTTGAATTTCTTTTGTATTTGTTTCGATAGATAAAAGAATTCTATCACTTATTTCGAGGTTGGCTTTTTTTCTTGCTTCTTGGATATTTCGCACTAAATCACGTACAAGCCCCTCTTTGTAGAGTTCATCGGTAATTTCTGTATCGATTGCAACAACAAAACCTTTGGATTCTGCCCCTTGTGTTCCTTCTTTGGAAATACCTTCGATAAGAAAATCCTCTTTATCGAATTGATACACTTGATTTTCTATTGGTATTTCTATACTTCCTTGTTCTAACTGCTTTACTAATAGGTTTGGATCGTTTTCTTTTAAATATTGTTGAATATAACGAACTTTATTGCCTAATCGTTTTCCTAAGACGGGTAAGTTGGGCTTAATGTTGTAATAAAAAATATTCGAAGAATCATCGAGGAATTCCAATTCTTTTACGTTTAACTCTTCTAAAAGAATTTGCTTTCCTTCTTCGATAATTTGTTTGTATTGAGAAGGCGCAAATACCATAATCTTTTTTAATGGTTGTCTTATCTTGATTTTTGCCTTTTGTCTTGCAGAACGCCCTAAAAATGCAATTAACTGCAGAATATTTCCTTTTTGGAGGATTTCGCTATTGTATTGATTTTCTAAATCTGCCTTGGGCCAATCTAAGAGATGAATGCTTATGGGTAATTCACTGCCAATATTTAAGATTCTTTTTAGCTCTTGATAAACCATTTCAGAAAGATAAGGGGTATAAGGAGACATCAATTGTGCCAATCGTAGTAAGCATGTATATAATGTATAATATGCGGAGATCTTATCTTTATCTAATTCTCCTTTCCAGAATCGTCGTCTGTTTCTTCGAATATACCAATTGGATAAAGATTCTACAAATTCTTCGATGAATTTGCCTGGTTTTAAACAATCATATTGATCTAAGTATTCTGTGGTCTTTTTGATTAAATCTTGTAGCAAAGAAATGATCCATTGATCCATTTCGGGAAATTCGTTAAATTTTGTTTTTTCTTCGAAATTTTTAAGGGTTTGATAATGGATTTTATCCACTTTCGCATACATTCTAAAGAATTCTAAGGAATTGGTAATCATTTTAAAAAAGCTGATGACTAAAAGTAGAGGATCGCCTGCTTGACCGGGTTTTCCCATTCTTCGGCTATTTCCTGGTGGAGCTCCTGTTAAGAAATACCATCGAATTGCATCCGCTCCATGCATGTTAAAAACATCCCAGGGATCAACCGTATTACCTTTACTCTTGGACATTTTTTCGCCTTTTGCATCCAAGACATGGCCTAAACACACAACATTTTTAAAAGAGGACTGACCAGAAATCATCGTAGAAATTGCAAGCAGGGTATAAAACCATCCCCTGGTTTGATCAATGGCTTCGCTGATAAAATCTGCTGGAAAGTATTTTTCGAATAGCTCTTGATTTTTATGAGGCCAACCCCATTGTGCATAAGGCATAGCCCCTGAATCAAACCAACAATCGATTACTTCTGGTACTCTTCGGAATTCTTTTTTGGTTTTTGGATCCACCCAAGTGATTTGATCGATATAGGGTCTATGCAAATCCAACTGGGATAAATCCTTTCCTGTCTTTTCTTCGAGTTCTTTTCGCGAACCGATGAATTCAATGTTTCCTTCGTCGTCCATCCAGATAGGAAGAGGAGTTCCCCAATAACGTTCGCGCGATAGTGCCCAATCTTTGTTATTTTCTAACCAATTTCCAAAACGACCTTCTTTTATGTGGGAAGGTACCCAGTTTATCGACTGATTATTCTTGATGAGCTGATCTTTTACTGCTGTGGTTTTAATATACCAAGCTTCTTTTGCATAATACATCAAAGGAGCACCAGAACGCCAACCAAATGGGTAATCATGTTTATATTGTTCGGATTTCCAAACCAAATTTTCCTTTTTTAGATCTCGGATGATCTCTTTATCTGCATCTTTAAAAAATTTATCTTTGTAGGGACCTACAGGGAATTTCCCATCTAATTGAACTCCATAGATGATGGGAAGATCATATTTTAAACCGACCTCTAAGTCGTCTGCACCATAAGCTGGCGCAATATGAACAATGCCGGTTCCCGTATCCATTGCAACAAAATCAGCCGTCACAGTATAGAAAGCTTTTTTTTGTTTTTGTTCTTCCGATAAAGGAATAAAATCCATCAAACGCTGGTAAGTTATACCTTTGAGTTCTTGACCTTTAAACTTTTGTAGAATTTGATAATGTCTTTGTGCTTCGGGAAGATGTTTAAGGTTTTCTTCGATTAATTTATGCGCCAAAATATATTTTTCTTCTGGGTTGCATTCAGGAAATTGGATCCATACATATTCTTCTTCTGGATTAAGAGCCAATGCAACGTTTGCAGGTAATGTCCAAGGAGTTGTCGTCCATACTAAAAAATAGGTATTAGGGAATCGATCATCAAGTATTTTAAACTTTACTGTAAGGGATGGATCTACGACTTCTTTATAACCTAAGGCTACTTCTGCATCGCTTACAGTTGTGCCCATTATGGGATCAAACGGTACAACCCGATAACCTTTATACAACAATCCTTTTTGATACATTTTTTTTAATAAGTACCAAACAGATTCGATGTATTCATTATCCATGGTAAAATAAGGATTTTCTAAATCTACCCAAAATCCTAAACGTTCGCTAAACTCATTCCAAGCATCTACATATCTTAGTACAGATTCTCTACACAAACGATTAAAAGTTTCTAAACCATATTTTTCTTCGATTTCGGATTTCGTTTTTATGTTTAATTCTTTTTCTACTTCTCTTTCTACGGGTAAACCATGGCAATCCCATCCCGCTTTTCTAGGAATATGATAACCTTTTAATCCATAATAACGAATGTAGATATCTTTATAGACTCTACTTAAAACATGGTGTATGCCAGGTTTACCATTTGCTGTGGGAGGTCCTTCGTAAAAAACAAATACTGGTCCATTTTGGTTTTTCTCTATGTGTTTTAAAAAAACTTGATTTTTTTTCCAAAATTCCAAAATTTCTAATTCTTTGGATGCAAATTCAGAAGATAGAGGATTACTTTTGCTTTGTTCTGCCATACATTGTCAATTTTTGAAGGTTTTATTACCAATCAATCGAATTCTAATAATTTTTATTTTTATAGAATTCGATTTTGAAATTATTTTTTTACACTTTATAAAAAAATACGTCTAATTGTTATAAATTAGTAGAGTGAATTTAAAATAATTCAACTATAAATTTTTTAAAAAAAAAATTGACTTATGGATTATAAAATTTTTTTAATTATATTATGGATCATTTACATATGAAAAGTATTGAGTCTTTTTCATTACAAAAACTAATGCAACTTGCACCCTATTCCTTTATAGAGATAGAATTTAATGATGATTATATCTTAAAAAATATACGATTTATCAATCCAGAACGATTTTATTCTCTCTTCAAAGATCAATTCGATTATCCCATAAGTTATGATGAATTTTATGATCAATTTATACAAAAGATAGAACAAAATCCCGAAGGGATTTTTGAATTTATTGCAGAAAAAGAAAAATTCCTTGGGAATTTAAAAAAATTAAAAGAAAAACAAGAATTATTTTTTTCTATTCGATTCTATTCCAACCCAAAAAAGATCAACAACCACTTTATTGCCTTTTGTAATCTCTTTTTGATAGAACCCAACAAAACATTTTTCATCATCCAAGATACAACCGTAGAAAATTATTTTTTAAAATTGGTTTCGGAAGCTGCCCCCATTGGTTTATTTTTGTATAGAGATACGTTTAAATTTGTTAACGAAGAACTATGCAAAATTACCGAATATTCCAAAGAAGAACTCTATCAAATGCATCTTTGGGATGTTGTAGAAGAATCTATACGCGAAACGATTAAACAGATCGCTTTACAAAGAATCGAAGGAAAACTATTAGAAAAACATTATAACGAAGCACCTCTGGTTACAAAATCGGGTAAAATCAAATGGTTGATGGTTTATGCAAATACAATTATGTATAAAGGAAATTACCACGGTTTTGGTATCTGTATTGACATTACAGAAAAAAAAATTCGAGAAGAAGAAAATAAAAAACTACAACGATTGTATTATATATTAAACAATGTTCAAGATATACTAATAAAAACCGAAGATACCAAAGAAATTTTAAAAAAAATTGCAGAAGTGTTTATTGAATCGGATCAATTTCTCTTAGCTTGGGTTGGTAAAGAAGTCGGAGATAGAGTATTACCAGAAATCATCGTTGCAAAAGAAGAAATTTGTAAAAAATATTTAGAAAATATACAAATAAGTGTGGATCAAAATTCTCCCTATGGAAAAGGCCCAACAGGTATAGCTCATAGAGAAAATCGAATTGTCACAAATAACCATAGTTTTGATAATCCTGCAATGGAGCCTTGGTTAGAAAAACTAAGGAACTATAATTTTTATTCCACTTGTTCGATTCCTATTAAAAGCCAAGAAGCTAGTTATTCCATTAATTTATATACAAATATAAAAAACTATTTCGACGAAGAAGAAGTTAAGCTACTTTATAGAGTTAAATCTACGGTGGAATATGCTCTGTATAAAATTTATCAGAATCAATGGTTAAAAATTTTCCAAAAAATTATCGAGAATGCACCAGTAGAATTTCTTATTACAGACGAAAAAAGTAGGATTATATATGCCAATTCGTTTACAGAACAGCTAACTGGCTACACTTGGGAAGAAATGTATTTACAAGATCCCAAAATATTTTCTTCTCATCTACATTCCAAAGAGTTTTATCAGAAATTATGGAATCATCTACTAAACAAAAAATCCTTCGAAATAGAAGTATTTATCAATCGCAAAAAAAATGGCGAACTGTATTATTTATACGAAACAATACTTCCCATTTTAGAAAATGATCGAATTACAAATTTTGCAAGTATAGGAGTAGATATAACAGAGAAAATCTTGATAGAAGAACAAAATAAAATCAATCTATTTTTCGATCCAGTAACTAAACTACTCAGTAGAAGATATTTTTCTTCAGAGATAGAAACCTATTTAAAACTATACAATCAACCCTTTGCTTTAATTGATATAGATATTTTTAGCTTTCATTTTGTAAACAATCGATTTGGGTTTAGAATGGGAGATTTATATCTTAAAAAATTTGCAGAGATCCTACACGAAACATTACACAGACTTTCTTTAAAAAATCTAATCTGTCGAAAAGGAGATGATGAATTTTTGATAATGATTTTTCTAGAAAATTTAAACAAGCAAGTTGTATTGGATTTTCTCGAAAATCTAAAAAAAGAATGTAAAAAAAATCATCAAATAAAAGATCTCTACACGAATCAAGAAACTTCCCTCAATTTTTCTTATCATGCTGGAATTTCTTTTTATCCAGAAGATCTAGAAAAAAATTTGATCGATTCCAAAAATTTTACGTTAATCACAAATCATATGGTAAAAAACGCAGAGATGTCTCTATTCGATGCCAAAAAAGAAGAGGAATATGCTATCAAGTTCTATCAGCCCAAAATAGAAGAAGAAATTCAAAATTTTATTTTTGTAAAACAAAATATTTTTGATGCTATTCAAAAAAAAGAATTTATTATGTATTATCAACCTTATTTTTCGATAGAAAATTCTCATATTGTTGGCGCAGAAGCATTGGTTCGATGGCAAAAAAATGGTAAAATCATTTCTCCTGCAGAATTTATCCCTTATTTGGAAAAAACCGGGCAGTTGATAGAAATAGAACAATTCATTTTTGATTTGGTATTAGAATTCTATCAATTATTACAAAAAGAAAATTTTTTTATTAATATCTCCATGAATGTTTCTCCTCCAACATTGAACAAAACAAATTTTGCTCAAAATATTTTACAAAAGATTCAAGAATACAACATTGATCCATCTAGGTTAATTTGCGAAATTACCGAATCTTCTTTGATTGAAAATTTTGATCATGTAATCCATATAATTCGTCATTTAAATAATTATAAAATCCGTTTTGCATTAGATGATTTTGGAAGTGGATATTCTTCCCTTGCTTACATAGAAGAATTACCTGTTGATTTATTAAAAATTGATCGAATTCTGATTAAACATTTATCAAAAGATACAAAAAAAATCCCCATTTTAGAAATGATCATTCAATTAGCTCACAAACTATCTTTAAAAACAGTCGCAGAAGGAGTAGAAAACGAAACAGAATTGAATATCTTACGAAATCTTGAATGCGACTATGCACAAGGTTATTTATTAGGAAAACCCATGCCAAAAGAATCGCTGTTGGAATTATTAAGTAAAATTAATAATAGAAAATAATTATTTTAATTAATTACTATCCTGAAAATTTCGCATAGAATTTTGTTGTTTTTATAAGAATCTTTAAATAAGCGATTTATCAACTATTTATTTTAATATATTTTATTTTTTCTATGATAGTTTTTGTCAAAATAGAGTTATAAATTTATATGAGAGTCGATCAATACACAACAAA